>Ga0315293_10004561_pt1 | contig 13101 bp, 10 predicted proteins | sample YL17G13_20_MG_FD_203071 | JGI IMG/M metagenome (GOLD analysis project Ga0315293, IMG submission 203071) | Sediment microbial communities from Yellowstone Lake, YNP, Wyoming, USA - YL17G13_20 | ecosystem: Environmental > Aquatic > Freshwater > Lake > Sediment | place: USA: Wyoming | collected... | reverse complement strand
GTATCTCTTTTAATAGACTATTCATCCTTTTAATTCCAATTCCAGAATCAAAAACGCCAGATGCTCCAATAACAGCAGCCAAAGATACATTTTGAAGTCCTTCATGAATATTGGTGTATAATCTATCAATAGTTTTCTCACCAAATCTAGGTATATTTTTAAAATCTGATTTACTAGCATCTAAAATCTTAAACAAAGAATCAAATCCATTTTCACATAGTTTAGAAACTGCAGACTCTCCTACATGTTTAATACCCAATTGAAAAAAAAATGTAGTTATCATTTTTACCATAACTTTTTCAGATTCTTCTTCTGTGTAAATATCAATTTCTGTTATTCCCCATTTATATGAAATATCAGGCATTTGTGCTATAGTTGGTTTAACAACACTTACAATAAGAGGTATTACACAACCCGAACGTGTCACTTTTAAGACACTACCAGGTCCTATATTGTTATCTAATATATATTTTGCATTATGTGCAGTGGCTCGACTTATTAATGCACCAGATATCATTATTGGTTCTATATAAACGACTGGAGTTAATGTTTTAAATCTGCTAACTTTCCATTCAACTTTAATTACTGTAGTTTCTTTGATATTTTCTGAAAAATTAACTTTAAAAGCTCTTGAATATCTAGGATACCTATCATCGTTGTGTTTGTATTTGAGATTTGAAATCATTACTAATCCGTCTAATTCATATTCTGATTTTTTTTCAAAATCTTTTAATCTGTTAAATAAGTCATCTACATCTAATTTTTGCACAATATTATAATTTACAGTTAAAAATCCTAAATTTTGCAATTTCTTAATTTGTTCAAGAGGTTCAAATGATATATCATCATTCATAATTTCATAAGCGACAAAATCGATATCATTTAATCCATCGCGAGCTGTTTTCCCATTAGTGCGCCCGTTTACAAAATTTCTAGGATTGGAATTTTCAGGATACTTTTCTAAAAAAGTTTTAGTTTTCATGACCAACTCGCCTCTTATAGCAATATCTGGAAGACTTTTTGGTATACTATTAAAAAATTTTGCAAAGTATGATATATTTGGACCAATACTACCATCTCCTCTTTTATATAATTTAATTTCATTATCTTTGGAAACTAGTAAACATGAAACACCATCTAATTTATCTTCTAATATATATTCATCTGATGGATTATTTTTAACCCACAATGTTAATTTTTTGGGTTCTATATTTTTAATTTTATCCATAGAACCAAGAAAATAAGGCAATTTTACTCTATTTTCTTCAAATACTTCTGCTCCGACTGTTGAATTTAATTCATCTTTTTGTTCCAATATATCTTTTAATATATCATATTGTGAATCAGTGAAACCAGAAGGTTCTCCTGTGTTGTAGTATAAATTATCTAAATATGTCTTTAATTCAAAAAGATGTTCCGGAGAAGTTTGTGTAAAAATATCGCATAATATATTGTAATCATTTTTAGATAATTCTTCGATTTCATTTTTTAATTCGATATCTTTTGTTTGTTTATTATCCATTTTTGTACAAATATATTTATTTTTTTACAAAAAATTATGTAATTATTTTTAATGTTTTAATAATTATTTATTTTATTACAAATTTTTATAACAATAAAAATAACTTCATAACCTGCCAGCCGTAATAAAAAGTGATGGAAAAATGAAATGGTATAAAAATGGAATAAAACAACAAGAAGGTGAAATTGATGCTAGTAATATAAAAGGATAATTTAGTTCTAATTAATAAAATTATAAATTTTATGAAAAAATAATATTAGATTATAATCAATTTTAAATTGATTATATTTTTTTTGTATAAAAGAAATTAAATTAATATGGAAGAAAATAATCCAATAATCAATGAGTTTGGAACAAAAAAATGGTATTTAAATGGTAAAAAACATCGCGATAATGATTTACCTGCCATAATATATAGTAATGGAAAAAAAAAATGGTACCAAAATGGACAATTACATCGGGATAATGATGAACCAGCTTTAATAAAAAATAATGGATTTCGATATTGGTATAAAAATGGTAAATTACATCGAGATAATGATCAACCTGCTGTAATATTGAATGATGGAACACAATATTGGTATCAAAATGGTAAATTACATCGAGATAATGATCAACCTGCTGTAATATTGAATGATGGAACACAATATTGGTATCAAAATGGTAAATTACATCGAGATGATGATAAACCTGTCATAATATTGAATGATGGAACACAATATTGGTATCAAAATGGTAAATTACATCGAGATGATGATAAACCTGTCATAATAAATAGTGATGGAAAACAAACATGGTATAAAAATGGTAAAATACATCGTGATAATAATCAACCTGCCTTAGTATATGATGATGGAAGACAATGTTGGTATCAAAATAACAAATTACATCGCGATAATGATCAACCTGCAATAATTAGAAGTGATGGAACACAAGAATGGTATAAAAATAATCAAAGACATCGCGATAATGATCAACCTGCAATAATATGGAATTTTGGAAAAAAAGAATGGTATAAAAATGGTAAAAGACATCGAGATAATAATTTACCTGCCATAATATGGAATTTCGGTGCTTTAGAATGGTATATAAATGGTATTAATCAAAAAGAAGGTGAACTTGATGCTAATTATATAAAAGGATAAAATAAATATAATAAATTTTAAAATTGATTATAATAAACTTCATATAAATGAAAATAAAATTAACTAATGGAAAAAATTGATTCAATAGAAATTAATTCAATATATCAAGTATGGTATAGAAATGGACATTTAATAGAAGAAAATGGAGATCAACATTGGTATAAAAATAATAAAATACATCGTGATAATGATCAACCAGCTATAATAAAACAAAATGGAGATCAACATTGGTATAAAAATGATCAAAGACATCGTGATAATGATTTACCTGCAAGAATATATAGTAATGGAAGAAAAGAATGGTATCAATATAATAGATTACATCGCGATAATGACCAACCTGCCATAATATATGCTGATGGAAAATTAAGTTGGTATCAAAATGGTAAAAAACATCGTGATGATGATAAACCTGCCATAATATGGAAAAAAGGAGGTCAAGAATGGTATCAAAATGGTAAATTACATCGAGATAATGATCAACCTGCTATAATAGATAATGATGGAACTAAAAAATGGTATAAAAATAGACAATTACATCGTGATAATGATAAACCTGCCATAATATGGAAAAATAAAAATAAAGAATGGTATCAATATGATAAAAAACATCGTGATAATGATCAACCTGCTGTAATAAAACGCGATATTATTCAATATTGGTTCCAAAATAAATTACACAGAGATAACAATAAACCAGCCGTAATAAAAAATAACGGAAATTTAGAATGGTATATATATGGTATAAAACAAAAAAACGGTGAACTTGATGCAAGTAATATAAAAGGTTAATATTAATAAAAGATGAAAATTTTTTAAAATAAATTTAAAAAATTACTTATAAATAAAAATTAAATAGTCAATGGATGAAATACAACCAATAATTAATGAAAAAGGTACAAAAAGATGGTATCAAAATGGTCAATTAAATCGTGATAACGATTTGCCTGCTGTAATATATCTTGATGGAACACAAGAATGGTATCAAAATGATAAAAAGCATCGAGATAATGATCGACCTGCTATAATATATAGCAGTGGAACACAATATTGGTATAAAAATGGTGAATTACATCGAGGTAATGATTTACCTGCTATAATATTTATTACTGGAACAAAACGTTGGTATAAAAATAATAAATTACATCGCGATAATAATTTACCTGCCATAATACAATGTAGCCGCGAGGACCATAAATTGGTAAACCCAATTTATAATGAAACACGATATTATTATCAAAATAATGAATTACATAATAATAATGATCAACCTTCTATAATATTTAATGATGGAGAAAAAAGATGGTATAAAAATGGTAAATTACATCGAGATGACAATAAACCTGCAATTATAGATTGTAAAAATCGTTTTAAATGGTATATAAATGGTATTAAACAAAAAAAAGGTGAACTTGATGCTGATAATATAAAAGGATAATTTCATAAAAAGGAGTGAAAAATTTTTAAAATAAATTTAAAAATTTACGTATGAATAAATAAAATAGACTAATCAAAAATGACTTCAAAAGAAGAAAAGACTCCAAAAAAACCCCGGAAAATTCCTGAATTGGAGAAACTATTCGCAGAGGACCTAACTGAAGAAGAACGTGAAAAATTATACAAACATTGGAGACTCGATGTTGTTCTTGGATATTCTCTCTCTGAATATGAGCAAAAAATTGAAGGATGGGAATCCGACTTAAGACATATCAAAGAAAGGATAGATGGGATTAACTGTTGATAAAATCCATATTTGAGTTCAATTAAAAATAAATTTAAAATTTATTTTTATAATTAATATAAAATTTATTTTTAAATCAATTATTTGGATCAACTTCCAACAATTGATTTAAAAATAAATTTTACAATAAACAAAAAAATTAATGGGTCATTCTGCAGTAATTGATGAAAATCAAACACAAAAATGGTTTAAAAATGGTAAATTTCATCGTGATAATGATTTACCTGCTGTAATAGATAGTAATGGAACACAAAAATGGTATCAAAATGGTAAAAAACATCGAGAAAATGATCAACCTGCTGTAATACGGAGTGATGGAACACAAGAATATTATAAAAATGGTAAATTAAATCGTGATAATGATTTACCTACAGTAATACGCTGCAATAAAACACAATTTTGGCATTTAAATAATGTAACACATCGTGATAACGATCTTCCTGCCATAATACTTAGTGATGGAACACAATGTTGGTATAAAAATGGCGCAGCACACCGAGATAATGATCTACCCGCTGTAATATTTGGTAATGGAACACAATATTGGTATCAAAATGGTAAAATACATCGAGATTACGATCAACCTGCATTAATATATAATAATGGTACTTTAGAATGGTATAGAAATAACAAATTACATCGTGATAATTATAAACCAGCTGTAATAAAAAGTGATAAAACTTTAGAATGGTATATAAATGGTGTTAAACAAGAAAATGGAGAACTTGATGGAAGTAATATAAAAGGATAATTTGACTTAATAAATTTTATTAATAAACTTACTTTAATTTTATTCTTCTTGCAAGATAATTAATTTTAAAAAAATCTATAATAAATTAAAAAAATTAATGAATCAAAATAATTTGCCTCAAATAAAAATTGATGGTTCAAAAAAATGGTATAAAAATGATCAATTACATCGCGATAATGATCTACCTGCCGTAATAAAAGAAGATGGAACACAATATTGGTATAAAAATGGCAATATACATCGTAATAATGATCTACCTGCTGTAATATATAATAATGGAACAAAAAAATGGTATAAAAATTGTCAATTACATCGAGATAATGATCTACCTGCCGTAATAGATAATAAAAAAACGAAAAAATGGTATCAGAATGGTAATATACATAGAAATGATAATCGACCTGCTATAATATATACTAATGGAACACTAAAATGGTATCAAAATGGTAATATACATCGTGATAATGATCAACCTGCTGTAATACATGGTGATGGAACAATGAAATATTATCAAAATGGGTTTTTACATCGAGATAATGATCAACCTGCTGTAATAGGAGGTTATAAATCACTATATTGGTATCAAAATGGTAAATTACATCGTGATAATGATCTACCTGCATTAATTTATAATAATGAAAATAATGAAAATAAAGAATGGTATCAAAATGGTAAATTACATCGAAATAATGATCTTCCCGCAGTAATATATAATAATGGAACAAGAAAATGGTATCAAAATGGTAAATTACATCGAGATAATGATCAACCTGCCATAATATATGATGATGGAACACTAAAATGGTATCAAAATGACGAATTACATCGAGATAATGATCAACCTGCCTCAATAAACATTGATGGAACACAAATGTGGTTTAAAAATGGTGAAAGACATCGTGATAATGATCAACCTGCAATAATAGAAATAAATGGAACACAAGAATGGTATAAAAATGATAAAAGACATCGTGATAATGATCTACCTGCATTAATAGATAGTAATGGAAGTCAAGAATGGTTTCAAAATGGTAGATTACATCGTGATAATGATCAACCTGCATCAATATCTTCTATTGATGGAGTAAACAAATGGTATAAAAATGGTAAATTACATCGTGAAAATAATAGACCCGCTTTGATAAAAGAAGACGGAATTTTAGAATGGTATATAAATGGTATTAAACAACAAGATGGAGAATTAGACATTGATCATATAAAAGGATAAAAGAAGATGGTATTAATCAAAAAGGATGACGAAACTTTACATTGATTATATAAAGGATAAAATAATATTTAAACTTAATTTAAATATTTTAATTGATTATATTTTTTTTATATGAAGATAAATAAAAATTAAGATGAAAGAAAATAATCCAATTATAGATGGAAGACATTTTTGGTATAAAAATGGAATAAAACAACAAGAAGGTGAAATTGATGGAAGTAATATAAAAGGCTAAATTAATATATAATATATTACATCAAAATAATAATCTACGGGTTCATTCGGAACACGCAGAATTACGTCTGCTCCCATAATAAAAAGTGATGGAAAAATGGAATGGTATATAAATGGAATTAGACAAGAAGAAGGTGAAATTGATGCGTGTAATATAAAAGGCTAAATTAATATATAATAAATTAAAAAATTGATTATATTTTTTTGTCTATAAAGATAAATAAAAATTAAAATGAAAGAAAATAATCCAATAAAAATATTTAAAGTAACTTTAAATATATTAAATTCATTATTATAATAAATTGTATTATAAAATATGTTTATTAGAAGTTTTTATTGTCATCAAAAAAATTTTAAATACGTAATAAAATCTTTAGCGAGACATTCTGAAACTGGTGAAATTTTTATAGTATATGAATCATTTCCACTAATTTATGACTCCTCTTTGACTTCATTAAAAAATAAAAATAATTCCGAAATTTGGATTAAACCGTTACTAAATTTTAAAAAAAATTTAATTTATAACGATATTGTTGAATTCGAAAAATTAACAAAAATTAATTGATTATATTTTTTAATTTATCCTTTTATATGGCCTGCATCAATTTCTCCTTCTTCTTGTTTAATTCCATTTTTATACCATTTCATTTCCCCATCATCATTTATAATAGCTGGTAAATTATTATCTCGATGTAATTGACCATTTTGATACCATTTTTGCGTTCCATTACTCAATATTACGGCAGGTTGATCATTATCACGATGTAATTGATCATTTTGATACCAAAATTGTGATTTATTAATCCATATTACTGCAGGTAGATCATTATCTCGATGTAATTGACCATTTTGATACCATTGTTGTGATAGTCCAATGTATATTATGGCAGGTAGATCGTTATTACGATGTAATTGACCATTCTGATACCATTCTTGTGATCCATCGGTCATTATTAATGCAGGTAAATCATTTCTATGTAATTTATTATTTTGATGCCACAATTTAGTTCCAAATTCATTGATTATTGGATCATTTTCTTTCATGTCAATTTTTATTTATACTTTATACAAATAAATAATTATTAAATTTATAATAAAACACGTATTACTATTTTTTAAAAATAGTAATTGAATTTGAAAATCAACCAACATAATTTTCTTTATTAAATAAATATATTTATTTTTTACCTTTACCTTTATCTTTACCTTTTTTCTTTGGTTCTTTATCATAATTTGGACCTTTTCCTTCTGACATATTTTTAATAAAAATATTAACGCAAAAATTTATCCAAATGTAGTTTGCTCCAAAATCGAAATCATACTCGTAATTTTGATTTTTTTCTGTAATTTTAATTTTTCCGTGAGAATTTAACGATTTATGTCCTTGATTTAAAATAGCATGAGCAAATTCATGTGGAATGGTTTTAGAAATAAGTGATTCTCCAATAAATTTGGAAATTATACCATCATTAAGTAGTGCATTTTGTAATTTTGAAATTTGCAAAAGTTGTTCGGAATCTTTTAAATTCTCTATTCCTTTAATTTTTAATATTTCATATGCTTCTTTGTCTAATTCATCCATGATATTTTCTTGAAATTTAATAAAAATTTCGTGTTTAGCTGGAGAATAATATCCACCCACTCCTTTAAAATCTAACATATTTAAGAAAATTATATTTGGTGAATTAACGTTTATTTTTTTATTAGTAACTAAAATATTATTTTTCATATAATCCCAACCAATTTTTATAATTTCGTTTATTAAGTAATGAAAAGCACCTTCAAACATTATAACTTTTATTACATTTTTTCCAGAAATTAATTCCGTATTTTTTCTTCCATCAGTAACATCTTCCATATCTTTTAATAGTTTATTCATATCTCCCATATCTTTATTTACCACCAATGAAGGTCCACTTTTATATTTAAACCATTTTATTATAAAATCTTTTTCTATTTTAGACATATTAACATATTTATTCAATAATTTTTTAACTTCATCCATATATTCCATATTTTCATCTTTTTTATAAATATCTACTGTTTTTGTAATAATTTCATTTATTATTTTTGCTACCGGTTCAACTGTCAACATTTTTCCGAATATTGCATCCAGTGGATTATTACCAGGGGAAGGATTAACGAAATCATTAAAATAATGTGAAAAATTTGGTCTCACTTGGTCTGCAGCTCCAGTATAAAAAAGTCCTGGAATATCTTGCCCCGAATTATTTTCAATAAAATCGTAAAATGAATAACCCACACATGCTAAAATCATCACACCTTTTAAATATAGTTCGGCTTCGTCTGACATTATTAATTTCTTTCTAGATTGAACTGGTTTATAAATATCTTTTTCTATATTAATTGTAATTCCATTACTGTTGATATTCCAAATCCAATTTTTTGGCTCAATATTCATTGTTGTTAACATTGTATTTCTAAGATTAGAAAATGGAACACCATTTGTTAAAATCATAGATTCGATCCCATCATCATCACTATAATAAATTGAAACATTTTTATCTTTATAAAAAATATTAGTTAATTTAATATAACCATTATTATTCACAACTATTTTAACATTTTCAACTATTCCAATATGAGAAGCTTTACTTATTGCGTAATTAGAAACACCAACAAACATATTAATAACTGAAAAATTTTCTTCATTATTTACAATAAAAATTTTAATTTCTGTCTTATATATTTTAGAATTATCTTCTTTATTTGAAGATATATTATTAAATTTAATATTAATATCAACAACTTTATCACCTTCTATAATAGTCTCAACTTCTATTTCATATTTTTTATTAGTATCAGGATCTATTGTTTTAACTATCAATTTTTTGAAAAAAGGTCTTCTAAATATATTCATAAATCCTGTTCCCATTTCGCCTGTACTGTTTATATCTTTGGCACTTTTAGTTGATAAAAATGGTACTAACATTGAGATAATTCCATTAAATGGTATTCCAACTTCATCAGAAACTGAAAATCCATAATTATCATCTAAATCTTTACCATAATCAATAGCAATAGATCTTGTAATGTCTTTTCTTGCAATGTCTTTTAAATCAAATTTATTTCTAGTAGCGTCTAAAGAATTTTGAAGAAGTTCTGTAAGAGCTGCATCAAAATAATTTTTTGTCGTTCCTGTATTAATAGTAATATCATATGGTCTAAATAAAAATCCATTAATATTTTCTTTACCTACATCTTTTAAATTTTCTAAAGTAATATTTTGATTTTTGAATAAATATGAGATGAGTTGATTACCTGTAAATTCTTCATAAGAATCATTCATAATATCATCTATATAATGATTTAATTTTAAATCATTACCATGAATATATGAACTTAAAGTATCAAGTATGGATTGTATTAGTAATAATATATTTTTAACAGATCCACCTTTATTAGAACCTTTAGTTTTATCTGTAAATGAATTTAATAACGTTCTTGTATCAAATTTTTGAATAATTTCATTATAAAGGATTTTTGTCAAAAATAACGGATTAATTTTTGAATAATAATACCTCTTTTCATAGAAATAATATAAACCATAGCTTATATAATATAAATAAATAGGATGAATTAACTTTAAAAATTCGTAAACTTCTCTAATATCTTTATCATTTTTTAGGACATTAAATGGTGTATATTCAAAAATATCTAAAATAGACGGAAATGGATCAAGTCCATTTACAAAAACATTTAAAAATAATTTACAATAATTTAATAAATATTCCACATCAGAATCACTATTTAATAAAAATCCTGGACTGCGTTTATTTTTCATAGTTGTATACATTCTATAGCGAGGTATATTCAATACTAAACTATAGGTGTAATTTGAATGAATATATCTGTGAAGTTGACCATAATTAAAAGAAGTATTATAAAAAGATCTTAAAGCTTCTTCAAACATTGATGATAGTCTGTAACTACTTTTTATATCACCAGTCATATTTAAAAATTTAATAATATTCATAGTAATATAGTATTTACAATCATCAAAATTTTTTAAATCTGTATTTTTATTTTTTGTCATTTCAATCATGTCTAATAAAGATTTTAAAATATATTTTAATTGTTTTTTATTTGATAACCCGTTTACAACAAAATTATAGACATGATTTATGTTATTAGTTGTCTTAATTTTAACTTGATCTGTTGGTATTAAATTTTGAGGTGATTCTAACATAATATCTTTATCTGTCATATTTTCTTTGTGAAAAATAATATCTGATGTTCCACCAAATGATACATTTTTTTTACCAATATCAGGTATCGAAATTTTTATTCTATCAAAAAATTTCTCGTTGGAATATGTACTTTGTAACGCAATTTCTGTTATTTTGGTATAATTTGGTGATTCTGATCCTACATAATAATAATTATTATTCATTTTTTCATAAAGAGGCAAATATGCCTCTGGAACCATTACAATTTTTTTATGATTAAAAGCATAATCATACAATGCAGTGTTTAATTTCATATGTTCTATTGATCCATTGTCATTAGAATACATTTCCATTAATTTTAAAAATATATAAACTTCTCCATTTTTAGTTTCTACAATTGTATCAATAATATTTTCACATTCTCTAAGTGCTATCTTGTAAAATCTAAAATCACTAAGATCGACATCATCCCTAGAAACTGGCATAATTGTATTAGAAGGTAAAGATAGATAATAATTTGTTTTATTTATTTTTTTTGAGCCAAAATCATCAACTCTTCTATTAAAATCTTGATTTACATATGTATATGAAAGGATTTTAATATCACCCACAAGAATATTCAAAGATGGTAAATCAATTTTTTGATTTTTAATAGTTGTTGGTAATTTATATCCTATTTTTGGAATATTTGGGGGAGCTTTTGAAGAAATTGTTGGGACTAACATTTTTGTTAAAAAAGTAGAAAGTGTAATTCCTGTTCCATTATCTTTAAAAATTACTTTGTAATCTTCAGTAACTTGAATATCAATACTATCATCTGTAATAATTTTCCAATTATCGACAGATCTTTTGATTGGTTTTGCGTCATTTTTACCATAAGCTATAGTTATTTGAATGTCTGGAATTCTTTTAAATATATTTTCAAAGAAATCAGTTATAAAAAATAAATTGTATGTCTCCTTTTTGCTTCCATAAGATGATGGTATTTTTGGGGAAAATGGTATTGTTATAAATGTTCCCGTTAATAAACTTTTTCCTTCTTGAAATGGAATTATAGTGGATGATAATAAAATAAAGTCAAAATCATCTTCATTTTCATCATATGTAATTGATGCTTCCCACTTGCATAAAGTTTTATCATCCAAAAGATATGATGATAAAATATGTAAACTACTATTTGGTACTTTTTGAACCCAATATAATAATGAAAAAAATCCCATTCCAAATTTACCAACAGATGATTTAACTCCTCTTTTTGTTCTAATACTATCGATACTATTTGTAACTGGTTCTATTAGAGCTCTATTAGGATCTGAAAATATTTGTAAAGCTGCTACACGAATAATATTTTTAGCCATTTTATCAGAAAATGAAGTGCAATTTTTATTTTTAAGAAAATTAGAAAATGATTTTTTATTAATTACAGCACACAGTAATTCAGAAATTTTATGAGGTTCGTTCATTTTCATTCCACAATTTATGTCATTCATTGATTCATTATCTCTTTCTAAGAGTTTTTTGTAATCAAATTTATTTAAATCACTTAAATATAATCTTGAATCAACAACATCTATATCGTCAACTTTATATCCATTTTCTTCAAGAGAAAGTATCTTTTTTTTATTTGGCAATGTTGGTTTCTTCTTTGGCAATGTTGGTTTCTTCTTTGGTGATGTTGGTTTCTTATTTGGAGATGTTGGTTTCTTCTTTGGTGATGTTGGTTTCTTATTTGGAGATGTTGGTTTCTTTGGTGAAGTTGGTTTCTTTGGTGATGTTGGTTTCTTCTTTGGTGAAGTTGGTTTCTTCTTTGGTGAAGTTGGTTTCTTTGGTGATGTTGGTTTCTTTGGTGATGTTGGTTTCTTTGGTGATGTTGGTAATAAAATTTCTTTATTTTTTTTTGGTGATGTTGGTGAAGTTGGTTTCTTTGGTGATGTTGGTTTCTTTGGTGATGTTGGTAATAAAATTTCTTTATTTTTCTTTGGTGATGTTGGTGAAGTTGGTTTCTTTGGTGAAGTTGGTAATACAATTTCTTTATTTTTTGATAAGTAAGGATTTAATTTATTATCTATTATTCTTTGGCATAAATCTTTTCTCGAACCACTAGTGTCCAGTTTATTTTTTTTTAAAATATTCTTCAATTCTATATTTGTTAATCCTTTTAATGATTTACCTCCTAAAGTAACAGATGAACTTTTTTTACCGCAAGGTAAACTATTATCATTTTTTTTAGGTGATTTATTTTTAGATTCATTGTATGGATTTAATTTATTGCTAATTATTCTTTGGCATA
>Ga0315293_10004559_pt1 | contig 13107 bp, 15 predicted proteins | sample YL17G13_20_MG_FD_203071 | JGI IMG/M metagenome (GOLD analysis project Ga0315293, IMG submission 203071) | Sediment microbial communities from Yellowstone Lake, YNP, Wyoming, USA - YL17G13_20 | ecosystem: Environmental > Aquatic > Freshwater > Lake > Sediment | place: USA: Wyoming | collected... | reverse complement strand
GGTAGGCCAATTGCGTGATCGATAGGCCCTTGCTGCACAAGGTCCCGTGGCTGATAGGGGAGTTCGGATCTCCCTCCACTTTAATCACCTTGCCGTCTTTGACATGGGCGATGACACCGCAGCCTCCGTGACAGCTCCGACAAGCTGTTCGAATTTTTTTAACCTCTTCCATCAGTTCTCCTCCTTTTCCATAACAGAAATGGCCGCAGTTTTTCTCTTAAGCGGCTCGTTCTAAAATGTCCCCCTTCACATCTTTCGAAAGGTTTTTCATATCGGCTCCGAGCTTATAAGAAATCCGCCTTGCAACATCAGCCGTTTTAGGACCGTATTTTTCAATCAAACCCTCCGGAAAGGTTCCGATGAGGATGATACATCCAATGATTTTTTCTTGCACCCCAAATACCGGTGCGCTTACGAAATTGACCCCGGTAGTGATTTCACCAACATCCTGAGCATACCCCAGTTGTCTACACTTAGTCAGTTCATCTCTCAACCGCTTCATATTCAGTCGTGATATATCAAGGCCATGGAAGTAAACTCTTTTTTTGGTCAATATTTTTTCTCTATCCGCTTCGGGCATAAAGGCCACCATGGCTTTCCCGTGTGCACCTAATGTGATATGAAACCTGTGTCCCAGACGAATGGAAAACCCAATGTTTTGATTTCCTTCTCGTTTCCCGACCACCAGGAGATGCTCAGCATAAATTAAACCAAAGAGAGCGGTTCCGTTCGTTTCTTTAGCAAGATCATCGAGAAAAGGGGCTACGATGTCCGGATAATATAGGTTATCCAAAACATGACGTGACAAGAAAATCAAAGCAGGCCCTAACGAGTAGGTTTTGGTCTGAGGATCTTTTTCCACAAATCCAAACTGTTTTAGCGTGTTGAGAATGGAATGGCCTTTGCTTTTATGAATTCCAACTTGTTTACATATTTCTGTCAGCTTCATCTTGAAATTTGGACTTTCTCCTAAGCAGAGGAGGACCCGGGACGCCTGCTCCACCGCTGGAACCAAAGGTTTATAAACCGACTTTCCTTTTAGGCCGCTCTTGGGCAGCCTTTTTTTAACATCCACTCGACGACCTCCCCAGGATTACATCTCGATCATCTGCATTAAATTGAATGTTCTGTATATAGAACATTGTTCTATTTAATAAATAAAATGTTATAGGAAGGCTTCTGCTTTGTCAACAGGTTTTTATATCACCCCCTTTTGATGGCAACCTTTTAGCACATCCCAAAAAGTTCAATTGGATTTCTAGCCGGGCTTGACGAAAAATTTTTTTAAGGTTACCAAATCTATAAAGAGAACGGGTTTCCCCCAAAAAAACTTAGAGATTTTTTTTGACAAGTTTGATATGTTCTAGTTTATGAAAAGCATAAGGATGATGGTCTCGTAAAAAGTCATATTCCGTATGTCGTTCATGCTTCGACAAAGCCTGTGCTGAGCGAACCGTCTACCCTTCGACAAGCTCAGGGCGAACGGTTTTTCCGAATGTCCTGAGCGAAGTCGAAGGAAGCGCTCAGCACGAACGGAATATCAATAGGTTACACCGTTCACCCTGAGCCTGTCGAAGGGTGATGCTGACTTTTTACGAGACCATCAAGGATTAGATTCTGAAATAATAAGAAGAGGAACTGGATGGATAGAAAAGATTGTTTCGGGTCAATAAAAGAGGTCACGGTAAACATCAGCCAAACCATGACCCAGTCAAGACCCGAGTGTCGAAACTGCGAAGAGATTCGCGATTGCCTTCGATATAGCAAACAGCTTGCCGAAGAGGAGAGAGAAAGGGATGAACTGAAAAAACAGACTATGATTTCTCAAATCATTGACCTTTCGCATATCACTTCGAATGAAATTGGCTCATGCCTATTAGAGTTTTTGAGCAGAATCTTTTACTCCTCTCAGGGGACGGTTCTTTTTAAAAATCTTCTTTTGTTCTATGAAGTCCCTCAAAACTCATCCTCTTTTAACCTGTCCATTCCAATCTCACGAACGATGATGGATTTGATTCGGGGAGGAGAGGTAGAACGAGCAGGAATCGAAGAAGGATTCGCCCTCCGGATTGTTCTGTTTCAGAGATCCTTTCCCAATCACCCAAAGGCCAATATGGGAATGATCGCCTACGAAGTGGCTCGCTCATTTGCTTCCGACGATCTTGGAATCAAACAGATTCTTCAGACCCTCTCCGAAGTGGAAATGAACTTATTTAAAAAAATGGACATCGACCTTCGAACGAATTGGTTGGTTGAGAAATGGGGTTTTGGGGATGACTTCGAAGCCTTAAAAAAAGAAATGGCTAACTTTAAATGATAATATGAATTAGACCTTACGCTATTGAAAGTCGGAGACAGGGGGATTTCATAATTCATCCCAAACTTCCTTCCAAGGACTTGCTTTGCCTTCCTTAATCTCTCTTAAACCCTTCTGAACAAGCTTTCTGAAATGCTTAGATTGTGACAAGAGTTTTGATTCTTTCCGATCCAGCCTTTCTTGTACCAGCGCCAGCATCTTCCGATATGTTTCAATATTTAAAATCACTGCTGTTGGCTTACCGGTTTCATCAACAATAAATTTTTCTTTAACTGCCTGAACCATAAACTTTGCCTCCTTGATAATTATATTACCCTTTCCATCGGTTGAGTCAAGTAAATATTAAACAGTAAACCCTGTTGTTGCATTAAATTCGGCGCTTAGATTTACCCCGTTAGAAATAATGCTACGCTCAGTTTTGAGTCCCGCTATAGCGGGACTGGAATTTCTAACGGGGTGAACCCAACCCTTACCCAGAGAGGGATGGCTGTCAAATCAATGTCGTCACCTGGATCAATCCAAGAGTGACCCTGTGGAAGAGGTTTTACATCTTCTCTGGAAAGATAAAACTCCCAATAGTGGAGCAAATAATACGTGATGCTATCGAATATGATTCTTATTCCACAGGGGAAGTTATCCTCCCTCCGGGCCATGAGGCCCTCCCTCCGGGGCAGAAGCCCCTCTCTCCGAGCCGGAAGCTGGGGCGGAGCCTGGGCCGGCGGCAAAAAGGTAGAAACAGCCTTTTGATGGGGGCATGCAGTTGATTCAACCACATCTTTATGCAACAACGGGGTAAATATTAAAACATCATCGATTCCGTATCATATTCAGAAAACTATTTTTAGAATTTCCACTAAAGTTGAGAAATAGACCGTTGATATTAGAATTCAGGAAAATTCAAAATTGGAGAGCTGAAGAGTCAGAGGTGCCTCTTACTGATACCCTTCAATCAGTGTGCTTAGGGGAGATGCTGGTCTGCCTGTCTGAGGAAGGTGTACATACCAGCACATTTCTCTCGTCTCTTTCAAAGGCACATTTTTCTTCGAGAATGGTCTTTAGCCTTTTCCTTGCCCTGTGAAGCCTCACCTTGACATTCTTAACCGTTATCCCGAGGATATCAGCAATCTCCTGATGGCTGAATTCCATGATGTCAAAAAGGATGAGGACGGTTCGTGGGGTTTCCGGCAAAAGATTTATCTGGTTCTGAACACACTCTCCCATCTGGCGTTGTTCCAATTCTTTTTGAATATCCGGTCCTTTTTGAGCTAAAGCTTCTTTAAAATCTTCCATCTCCTCCTGGTCTATTCTTTCTTCTTTGCGTAATCTCTTCAACTGGCGGAAATGGTCCTGACAAAGATTGTAGGCGATGCGAAAGATCCAGGGAGACAACTTGGAGGGGTCTTTTAGGCTCTCGATGTTTTGCTGAATTTTTAAAAAAGTATCCTGGATGAGGTCATCCGCCACCCATTCATCCTTAACAAGGGTAAGGATAAACTTTCTAACCTTAACGTAGTATTGATCATAGATATCCCAAAATTCCATTTCTGAATCCCGTTGAGATTATCCGCAGCACGATTTACTGGCCTGCCTATCGCCGCAGGGTAAGGCATACTCCTTTTCTTCACCCATGAGACCATTGATACAATTCTTGATGGCCATATGGGCCCCTTTCTTGACCTGGCTGGCAAGGTCAACGGCTATCTGAATTTCCTCAAATTTCAGGCCCACTTCTTTTGCCTTCCCAAAATAGTACTCAAAGCAGGGGATACAGTTCGCTGCAGTGGCTGATCCCAAGCATATCAAAACTTTTGTCCTTTCGTCCATGGTCAAGTCCTCCTTCTATTTTTTATATATAAGACGAAAAAGGCCCCCAAAAGGTTACATCCGTTCATCTATTCATCTAATGGAAACGAAGTGTTATTGTATAATGACATTTTTTCCCTGAAACCATCATACATTTACCCAAGGGCGGTTTGAGCTCATGCTCTAATCCCTGGGCATCGATCCAGCCTTGAATCCTTGCAAGAATGCCGCATTCGCATCTATCCTCTATCCCAGCTCTCACAATATTTTCATAGGCAAAGCATCTCTTCAAATGCATCTCATACGATTGATGATCAAGGATCTTGATTTCATATTCAATGAGATTAGGACCGTAGAGTGAGATGGCTGCCTTTTTGAAGTTGAGGTATTCATTTATATTTTGGGGCGGCGATAAGGCTAAAGATTTCATTAACCGTTTCATCTCTACTCGGCCTATTTCCCTGCAAACGAATTGATTCAATCGATTGGCCACATCCATACCAAAATGTTTTGCCACTGCCATAAACCACCTGGCATCGTGTGACATCCAACCTTTGATCAGAAGGTCTTTCTCCATTTCAAAGGATAAACGATCCGGCATCGAATTCCTCCTCTTTGATGTGTAGAGGTAAGGCTATGGCTTGTTACCAAATATTAAGCCCTGCGCACCCGGCAGGGAATATAACGATGTAATGGTGTTGCTGCCAGACGATCTCGGTGTTTCGCTGGAGCCAACTGGTTAACATTGACTCCGTGTGCCTCTCCGCCGTGTACGAGCCCGAAGCCATGAGGGATGACCACTTGGCCTCGGTGCGAGCTATCTGTCACCTCAGCTTCGATCTTAGCAGATCCTGCTTCTGTCTCAACAAGAGCAAGGTCCCTATCGCTAATTCCTAATTCCTCTGCATCTTTTGGGTGTATCCGCAGAGTACAGGGACGCCTTCCCTCATTCCAAGCCGGGTCACGCATGATCGTATTGGCCACCATCTCCATGTGGTTTCCGGCCATCAGAACCATGGGATAATCTTTGTTCAACAATTGGGACTCCTCAGCGGCAGGTGTTACCTCCTTTAACCATGATTCCATCTCAGGGAAATGGATATGGATTTTTCTGTCAGGGGTCTTCAGAACGGAAAGGTTGTTTTCCGGGTCTACAACTCCGATTTTCACCCCTCCTGGTGTATTCAGGATCTTTCTAAATATTTCTTCTCCTGTGAGAGGACTCACCTTGTAACCGGCACGAGTCACCTCTTCGGGGTGCATCATCGGGAACCGCATTAGTAATCCCCAGAGCGTAGACAGATTTTTAGACCCCAATTCCTCCCCAAGGGTCTTCGCCAAAATGTAAGGCAACCACGGCTCTACCTTTGGATTGGCACGAATATATTCCATCAGCGCAAGGCCAAAACCTAGTCGGTCCTTGGCCAGTTCTCGAAGCTTGGATGGGTAATCCGGGATCATTCCCAACCTTTGAGCAAGCTCCACGAAGATGGTCGCTTCTTCCACCTGCTCTCCATCTGGCTGCACGACAGGACGGCGCATATCGAAGTAATAGTCGGGGTATCCCCACTGAAAAAATGTGCCGTCCCATTTCTCATAGCCTGATCTGGCTGGCAGGACATAATGGGATAGAACAGCCGTTTCACTCATGGCCACCTCGATGGTTACCAGGAGATCCAGCTTTGCGAAAGCCTTCTCATAGGCCCTTGTGTCAGCGTAAGAACGCAAGGGATTTGAGCCGCTGACGATCAGAGCCCGGATGCGTTGAGGGTGATCGTTATCGATCTCTTCTGGCAACACGTTGGGCGGGAAGACCCCCATGATCAAAGGAATATTTGTCATGACTGTTCTCCATGTCCTCGGGTCTTCTTCTGGCGTGTGGGATCCCATTGGCATCAGGTGACCCAAAAAGATGTTGCCCCCTTTGGCCCCGATGCGCCCTGTTAATGTAAGCAAGATCAATTCTAAATAAGAGTTAAGAGTGCTGTGCCGTCCCATCAGGATGCCGAGGTCACTGCGCACAGCAGTTTTTCGGGTGGCAAAAAGCCGAGTGAATTCTCGAACAGCATTTGGATCCAATCCACAAAGGCGGCAGTTTTCTTCAACCTCTACATCATCAAACCAGCTTCGAATAGATTCAAAACCATCGACTTTGGCTGCCAGATCATCTTTGGCCACCAGTCCCTCGGTTAGCAAAATCTTGATCATTGCTTTGAACAACAGGGCGTCCGTCCCTGGCCTGAGTCGTAGATGGATGTCGGCAAGTTTGGCTGTCTCCGACACTCTCGGATCGACGACGGCCATTAAAAAACCAGGTTCCTTTTTCTTGTTGCGAAGCACCACCGGCGCATTGGGTATATCGTGGCTTACCATGGGATTGGCTCCCCAGAAGACAAGGAAGTCTGAACCGTTGATGTCAGGGAAGAAATGCATATACTGGCGGCCAAATGCCTTACCACTCACCCAGAAAAAACCGGTGAGCTCCTGGGCCAGGGGACTATAATGATTCTTCGAACCCAACCCATTCAAAAAACGAACACCGAAGGCAGCTTCAAAATGGCAACCCTGGCCGCCTCCCCCCATATAGGCTATAGAGCGAGGCCCATGTGTTTCGGTAATTTCTCTGAGTTTACCTGCTATTTCATCCAGAGCCTGATCCCATGAAATGCGCTCAAAGCGATCTCCAACACGCTTAAGAGGAAATCTCAGTCTCTCCGGGTTATTTTGAAAGTACGGAATGTTCGCTCCTTTTCTACAAAGATAACCCTGTGAACGGGGATTTTCCTTTTCACCCCTCACCTTCACGATTTTGCTGCCTTCGGTGATGACTTCAAGGCCGCAGTTGTTAAAACACAGCACACAAGATGTCTTTTGCCATTCGTTCATGACCTGCTCCTTTTTATGAGATCTATTTATTCACTTATTTTATCGCGATCCTCCATCCTGAGTTCCATAACGATGTGTCCCCAGCCTCCGCATTGCACTCCAACGTCGAAGCAACCTGCCCTTCTGAATCGCATCTCCTTTGGATCAATACCAGCATAGAATAGTTCGTTTGACGCAAAAATGAGTTGAGAAACCGAACTCAACGCATAGATGCAAATTCTACTTGGAGAAAGTTTGGTGAGTAGGTTACCAGCGCCGTCAAAATAAAACTTGTCCCCAACCCTGTGCTGGCTATTACACCCATGGGATTCTACGACCTTTATAACGATGGTTTTATTCATCAGGCCGGGTGATTTTGTTAGGACATCCTCGTTCCTTGGATTCTCTCTGAACTGTTTCATCTCCTCATCATTGTAACCAAGATGCTGTTGAAAAGTTTTCCATGTTCTTTCATCAAGTTTCATTTGTCTACCTCCTTAAAGTCCCCCCACCCCTGCCTCCCTTAGAGGGGGGTCAGGGTGGCCGCCGGCTCAGAGAGCCTCTGGCTCGGAGAGGGGTGCACGATGGGAATCACATATAAGGGCAGGCGGAGACGCACTTAATGCATTGATACGCGGAGTGGTCATCTACCGCCGTGAGATGGTTGATCATCTGAACATCCTGAGGGGTCATTTTATTTGTTTTCATCATATTTGAAAAGATGGGGCTTTTCATTGAATACTTAATACAGGCGACCCTATCCACCTTCCCGCTTCTATCAATAGCCTTGATCGGACATTGTTCTTGGCAAGCGGTACATTCCTCCGGACATCCCTTCTCATCCTTCTCCGGCCAGGCCATTGTAGGTAGTGATGCTGTCGTAATGATTCCACCCAAAATTAACCTGGGACCATATTTAGAATTGAACAGCAATCCATTTTTTCCTATCTTTCCGATGCCGACTGCTTCAGCCATTTTAATCAGACTCATATAGCCCCAGAAATCACCCTTTCCTTTAATGTCATAAGGAAGGCAGCTATAGATAGGCATAGCGATTTCACCCTTTTCTTCAAGCATGCTGGCAATTCGCATTAAAACCATATCTATGCTTCGATAGTAGATATTCGCAGCCCTCCAATACATCCATTCTGATCTTTCCTGACATTTAAATATTCCTTTAGGAACAGGTACCCCCAGGCAGAGGATGCTCTCTGCTGAAGCGAGCATATCCAAAGGTCTATATCCTATAGGCTCCTTTTCGAGGGAAGTTGCCTTGGCGATTCCGAATACAGGAATATGATTGCCAGAGAAAAATCTTTTTATCTCCTCAATGACCTCTTTCATACAGATCCTCCCGATCAGAATTTATTAAAGGCTCCTATCAAGACCTTTTTGAAAGCCTCGATTTCTTCCTTTGAGTACCCCTTTTTTACTTCTTCGTTTAACCTTTTGACGATTGGCAATGCCTTGTTAGCTATCTTTTTACCCTTTTCAGTGAGATGAACTAGATAAACACGTCGGTCATTGGGATGATCAGATCGTTTCACATAGCCCGATTTTTCCAATCGGTCGATTAAACCTGTGACAGTTGGATTCTCTAACATTAATCCCTGACTGATTTGAGTCAGGCTTGAACCATTATTCTTTTGAAGAAAAAAGAGAAGCATGACCTGGATCGGGGTCACCACTACACCGCTTTCTGAAAAGGCTTTTTGAAGGTTGATTATAAGCTTTTGATATACTTTAGAAATTAAGAAAATAAGTCGGTCTTCGACAGCCATAATTTAGCCTCTTGGAAAGATTTTGTACGCTAATATTTAGCATACTAAATAATTTTGTCAAGTTAAAAATTAAAGCCTTATGAATTGCTCGCCCAGTCCTTTTCAAGGAATAACTTCAATCTTTTAAGGTAAATCTCCATTTACAGTACATATCCTTTGGATGGGGGTCGGCAAGGAGGGGTCGTTGGTTCCAAAACAACTTCACGAATTGAGGGTGGAGGATAGAAAAATCACAATTTTATTTTACGATTCTTTCCATGGATTTATAATCGTCACTCCCGTATACTGAAAATCATGTTCATTTCGAGTGACAAGGCGATAATTTCCCTGAAGTACAATCGCAGCGATCAGTGAGTCAATCGCTGTTATCGGTCGTCCTTCTTTTTCCAAGCGTCCGGTGAGTTCTCCCCAAATCAACATCACTTCTGTCGTGATTTCAAGAATTCTTCCCTGGAATCGGAGCAACAAATCACCTTCGAGCCATTCTTTGATCCTTTCTTTTCGTTTCGAAGGCGGGAGCTTCTCGATACCTTTCCGTATCTCGCCAATCGTGATGACACTCAGGTAGATTGTGTTTGAGTCGAGACGATCGAGCCATTCTACAACTTTCTTGTTCGATCGCTTCGAAATGAGTTCAGAAATGACATTGGTGTCAAGCAAGTAATTCATAGGGCGATATTAGCTCTCAGGCCACTCTTGTCACGTCTAAGATCAAGGTCGACCTCAGCCAATGGGGACTCACGGAAGAAGTCGGAGAGCTTTTTCTTGTTCAGCATCACCTTGCGATATTCAGCATAGGAAAGCACAATGACGGTTTCGACACCGCGCTTGGTGATGATCTGCGGACCGTGCTTAATGGCTTCGTCTAAGACTTCGCTTAGCTTATTCTTCGCTTCCTGAATCTGCCACACGCGTGCCATGGTTGCCCTCCTGTCTAGTCTGTCCAGATTATAATGTGGGTCAAGAAGGGTGTCAAGGGAGACCGAAAATAGGATGCGCTGATTCAAGTACAATCTAATCCTACTCCTCGATAGGGTAGCCTCCCTATTTTTTTAAAGTAAATCTCCACTTGCAAAACATATCTTTGGGATGGGGGTCGGGTGGAGCAAAAAGACACTCTATTTGGATACGCTCATCGATATCTCGAGCAAAGCCTGTAAACTCGCCCCGGTGCATCTCTTTACACACAAACTCTCCCAATCCCCTTTTGAGACGGGCCTCCTGGGTGGGGCAGTTAGGCACGGTGATGATGACTTCGTTCTCCTTCTCCTCAATCTGGTAGCCCACCAAGATAGTCCAAGGGAAATATCTCAGGGCTTTCACAAAACCTTTGAGGCCTTTCTCCTTTATATCAAATCGCTGGATCAAATCTTTGGCAGCCATTCCAGCCACCCTGCCCCATACCTGTTCGTTGAGCCTTTCTGCTGTGGGTTGATCGAACATCTCCGCCACATAGAGAAACCAGAACGCGTCTATGACCCGGTAATGCCAGAGTAAAAATTGGATATACTTCTTAAGTTCCTGGGGTTCCATCTTTTCAAAAATTTGGATATCCATCTTTTTCTCCTATTTATTAGATGTCCTTTTTGTCATTCCTGCCCTGCCTGCGGTAGGCAGGGCAGGAATCTATTTTTTCTGTGAAAACAGGGATCCAACTCTTAATGGTTCCCTGCTTCCGCAGGGACGGAGTCTGGATTCCCGTTTTCACGGGAATGACATCTATCCCTTATTCGTACTTTTCTAATCCCTTTTTAGTCTTTCAATGCGCTCAACCAATGGAGGATGAGAATAGTAGAACCATGCATAAAGAGGATGAGGGCTCAGATTGGCCAAGTTATCAGCGGCCAGCCGCTTCAATGCACAGCACATGGGTTCTGCCGTCTTCATAAGTCCCAATGCAAAATCATCAGCTTCACGTTCAAATTTCCTTGAGACTGCTGATTCTAACGGTTGAGCAAAATAGCCGAGAAGGCTCGCAAAGGTTCCGACGAGAAATAATCCGACGTAAACAATGGCTTCTTGGAAGCCAAACGTTTGGTGAAGCAACGGCCAATTCAAGAATTTAGCCACAGCATAAAAAGAGACAAAAGATAAAATTTCTAAAAGGATGAGCATCCGTAGGACATGCTTCTTCTTCCAATGCCCTGCCTCATGGGCCAGAACAGCCAGGATCTCATCTTCGGTATGAGACGCTAAGAGGGTATCGAAAAGGACAATCCGTTTAGTCCGACCAATGCCTACGAAAAAAGCATTTGTGTGCTTGCTTCGCTTACTCGCATCCATCTTGAAGATCCCTTTGGCGCGGAGTCCGACTTTTTCCATCAACGTCCTGATATGTTCTTCCAGCCCCTTATTTTCAATCGGATCAAATTTATTGAATAGAGGAAAAATCACCACTGGAAATAACCATAGTAAAAGTAATTCAAAACCACCCACCAACATCCATGCCCATACCCACCAGGTCTCTCCTCCATGAATCACCAAGGCCAGAAGGAGGCCGAGAAGCAGACCTCCCAAAATAGCTACAAGGATGATGCTTTTCAATAGGTCCGAAATCCACATCTTGAAGCTCATCGCATTAAATCCATAACGCTCTTCGATCACAAATGTTTCATAGAGGCCGAAGGGGATACGAAGCAGGTTGGCGATGATTGAAAGAACAGCAAAGAAAATCAAGCCGTTTACAATTGACCCGTATTGGCATAGGCCGATGGTTCTCGCTAGCCATGGCAAAAATCCAGAGAGTAGGATGGCCAGAAAAATCCCTTGGTTCGCCAGAGTGGCAACCATTTGAAAATTTTCAGAATCCACAGTATAAGCAGAAATTTTTTTGAGCTTCTCTGGGTCGATGATATCCTGAAAAGCTTCTGGAACGGTTTTGCCATGCTGGCGGAGGAAGGAAATATTCAGCCAGTTGAGATAGACCTGAGTCCCGGACCGTAATAAAAAAACGGCGAGAAATATGAGGAGTAAGGAATTTAATTGAATCATGAGAGGATGGGAGGCTATTTCCTGCGCGCCCTTTTTGTATGTTTTTTCCTGCGCGAAGGAACCCTCTTCTCGGCCATCTGAGTCTTTTTATCTTCAAAGAGCTTTCTCACCTCACGACGGCCGAGCTTTCGAAGCGCCACCATCACCGCCTTCTTCTTCATGCTCGGCTTAAACTGACCACTCTCCCATTGATGTACTGCCCCAACGGTGACCTCTGTAAGAATGGCCAGTTCCTTCTGAGTGATCCCCAAATGTCCACGAAGGCTTCGGACCAAACGGGGGGAGAAACGCGACATCTTCACCTCTTCGGGGGCTGCCTCCAATGGCATTTTTCCTCTTTCCAACTCTTTTTGCTGATTCGCTGTGATTCGTTGAAGCGTTAAAACCGCTTTGCGAAGTTCGGAGACCCCGCTTTTCAAAAACCTGACATCACGGCCTAACGGAACGGAGATCTTCCTTACTTCCCTTTTTGCCAAACGTACAATTTCAGATTTGATAATAGTTTCCAGCTTGCTCATAAGTCCCTCCTTCTTGTTTTAGAAAATTCATGCATGGCACATAGAGCATAGCGAAATTTCAATTGAAACGCAAAGAAAAAACGCTATGCACCTATGTATTATGCTATTCAAATATTTTGCCTGGGTTCATGATTCCGTTGGGATCTAAAAGTTTTTTTATCCGCTTCATCAATGTAAGGCTTTCCCCATGCTCTTTCTTCATAAACTTCTTCTTTCCAATCCCAATACCATGCTCTCCGGTCGCCGTTCCACCGCATTCCAGTGCGAAATGGACAATTTCCTCTTCTGCCTCTCGAACCTTCTGCCATTGGGCCTTTTCTTCAGGAATCCCCAAAATCTCCATATGGAGATTGCCGCTTCCCGCATGGCCAAAGGCATATCCCTTTAATCCTTTCTTTTCAACAATCCTCTGACCCCATTCCACCATATCCGAATATTTTGAGATGGGAACAGCCGTATCGATCACGAGAGGATAAAAACCAGGATTGTTTACCTTGATGGATTCACGGACTCCATACCGCGCCTCCCAGAGGCGGTTTCGTTCTTCCCTCCCAATTCCTGCATCGAACCGAAAAGATCGATTCTCACCACAAATCTCCTTAACCATCTCCAACTCTTCTCTTAAACCCGCAGCACTTGCACCGTGAAACTCAATGAAAAGAGTTGGTCTTTCTTCCAGGGAGAGCTTCTTAAACTGGTTAACGACCTGAACAGTCGGAGCATCCAGGAATTCCAGAGCAGCCGGAGACAGTCCTGACCGCATGATCTGGATGACGGTATCTGTGGCTTCACGAATGGGATTGAATTGAGCAATGGCCGCCATGAACTCTGC
>Ga0315293_10004558_pt1 | contig 13110 bp, 7 predicted proteins | sample YL17G13_20_MG_FD_203071 | JGI IMG/M metagenome (GOLD analysis project Ga0315293, IMG submission 203071) | Sediment microbial communities from Yellowstone Lake, YNP, Wyoming, USA - YL17G13_20 | ecosystem: Environmental > Aquatic > Freshwater > Lake > Sediment | place: USA: Wyoming | collected... | reverse complement strand
GGTAAATTTCAATCAGATTTCTTTCTTCCCAGGAGAGGTCTTGATTATAGTAGGCAATCCCTTTTTCGAATAACTCCAATAATTCATCGCCGGAGGAAGTCTCTTCCATTCCCCTAAGTTCTTTGATGGCGGTAGAGGCGGCAGGAGAGTTTAATTGGGAGGCCAGCCATTTAGCCCATTTTCGGGTCTCAGCATCGGTAGCGAAGAAGATCAAGGTCGGTTCCTCCTGATTTACCAGATACCTGACCGTCTCTAATAGATAATCCTCAAAACAATTATCGCAGACCGTTTCTGGCTGAAAAAATATTTCTCTTCGATAAGTATTCTTCTTTTTATCAGAGCTAATATATTTAAAGATACCATCTCTTACGATTCCCTTGCGTAGTTCTACCGGGTATTGATAAGAAATAAGTGCTTGAACGGGAAACCATTTTAAGAGGGCTTCTTGATTTTCTATAAGAGCAGAAAGGGCGATAATCCTAAGATTTATTAAATCTTTTTTCAGCAGTTGTTCTATTACATCTTCTAAGAGAGGCCCCCATTTAGGGTGATTGATCATCTGCATCTCATCGATTATTACTAAAGAGACCTCAGATAAAAATTCAGGATATTTCAAGAGAAAATAATTGAACTTTTCGTAGGCCAGCACTACCATTTTATAGTCTCCCTGGATTATGTGGTGGTCATCTTCCCGGCGGTCACGGGTAGAGATTACTATATCTACTCCACAACTGCTATAAAGATTTTTAAAGTGTCTATATTTTTCCTCAGCTAAAGACCTACAGGGGACTAAATATATAATCTTGTGCAAGTGAGTTACCTGAGTTATTGCGGCCATTTCTCCGATAAAGGTCTTTCCTGAGGAGGTAGGAGCAATAACTAAGAGGTTTTTATTTTCCTGGTCATCCAGAATCCCATAATTTATTACCGCATCCTCCTGTACGAGCAGTAAATAAGGCGAATAGTGTTTTTCCCAGAGGTTTAGAATATAAGAGGGGATACCATAATTCTTTAAACTTTTAATCTTCATTAATTTGGTCATTAGTGCTTTCCTTTCTTTTTATCTTTCTACTACCTTTACGTTAATTATTTAATAGTTATTATTATACTTTTATATTTCAATATTTCAAATTAATTTTTTTATCATCATGTAGAGGTCAGATTCATCTGACCCACCACCCCACCACAGTCATTGCGAGGAACATAGCGACGAAGCAATCTCTACCAACAATGTAGGACAGGCGTCTCGCCTGTCTTATAATTTCTAAAAACTAAATCGATAAAATAAAAACTTTCATCAAAAAGCAGGACTTTCACATAGTATTGTCGAATAGTTTAATAGTGAATAGTGTATAATTTACCTCTCCTGCGAATAGTTATACCTGGGATATTTATTTTATAAACAGAGGATAATATATAAATAAAATGCTAAAATATAAACCTCAAACCAAATTTAGCATTACTACTTTTGTAATAATTATCCTTGCCTTAACTTTATGTCTTTCAAGCCTTGCCAAAACCGAGGTCTACTTCTCCCTCTATGATGACCCAGAAACAGTAATTGTTGAAAATATAAATAAAGCAGAAGTATTTATTGATATTGCTATGTATACCTTTACTGATAAAGAAATCTCTCAGGCTGTAATTGAAACGAAAGAAAGGGGAGTTAAAGTTAGGATCTATTTAGATCGCTCCCAGGTTGAGGCAAAATATAGTAGCTCTCGTTTATTTGTAGAAAAGGATATAGAAGTAAGGATAAGCTCAAACAATTATATAATGCATAACAAGTTTGCAGTGATTGATAATAAAATAGTAATTACTGGCTCTTACAACTGGACTGCATCTGCCAGCACCAGAAATGATGAAAATTTGTTAGTAATAGACGATGAAGAGGTTATCCAAAGATACCAAAGACAATTCGAAAACCTGTGGGAAAATAAATATAGTTACAAAAGAACTAAGGAGTTATATAATAAAGCAGGTCAAGAGTTGCTATATTTTTTCACTATTACTATGGAAGGTGAACCAGAGAAGAAACTTATAAATATCAATACCGCTTCCTTAGAAGAGTTTATGCAGGTTTTGGGGGTAAGTGAACATACAGCAAAGAGAATAATTGAATTAAGATATGAACTGGGAGGATTTAAAGACCCCAAAGATATAACCAAATTGATAGAGATAGGCACCATAGAATGGGAAGAATGGATTGAAGAGGGGATAGTAATTACTATTAAATAATAATAGAAAACTGTTAGTTGATACCTGAGAGATATTAGAAAAAAGTAGGGTTTTTAAAAATATTGTAGTATACTAAGTGTAGAAATTTTTAAACAATATGTTTGTGAATAATTAAGAAAAAATAAAATGATCTTTAAAATGAAAAGATATAAGAGAATGGGATTAAGAGAAATAGCCAGGGAACTAAATGAAAAAGGCGTACCTACTGCAAGAGGCGGCAAGTGGTATGCTGGGACCATTTAGTATATACTGGAAAATTCTCTTTATAAGGGGATGGTTCATTATAAAGATAATATGGTTAAAAATGATTTTTTGATAGTAATTTAAGTTATCTATTTTCTATAAAGCCAGAATAAAAAATAATAAGATGTTGGTGGGTCATTTATGAAGTCTCTTTTTATATTTATTGATGAATCGGGTAATTTCGATTTTTCTCCAAAGGGGACAAAATATTTTTTACTTTCCGCAGTTAGCACTCTAAACCCTTTAGGGAAAGAAAAATTAGAAAAAATAAAATATGATTTAATGAAAAACGGAAACGACCTCGAATATTTTCATGCCGCAGAAGACAAACAATTTGTAAGGGACCAAGTTTATAGCTTTATAGAAAATTTAGAAGATATAGAGATAGACTCGGTAATAGTCCAAAAAAATAAAACAAACCCCTCTTTATATATTTCAGAAAAGAAAAAATCAGAAAAAGGCGGAGGGCTTTATACTATAGCATTACAAACTCTACTTCAATATATTTTTTGTAGATACAGTAATTCTGCAAAAGTCGATCAAGTAATTGTAGTTTTGGGCTCTATTTTTAATGCGAATAAGAGAGAATTAATAAAAAAAACAATAAAAATGTATTTAAAACAAAAATTTATTAAGCCCTTTTATCTTTATTTTCACGAATGCAGATCAGACAAAAATACACAAATTGCAGATTATTGTTGTTGGGCTATCTATAGAAAATGTACAGACGGAGAAATGAGACCCTATAACGCAGTTAAAAAAGGAAATAAAATAAAAAGTGAATTTGATATTTTTCAAACTGGGACAATAATTTATTATGAGTACCCTATATAAAAAATGACCACCCTACCTATCTTTCGAAGAGACCCCTGGTCTCTTATCAGCAGGGTGGGACCTTTAAATTTATAATAAGACAAATGTCACAAAATGTCAAGCATTATAATTTCAATTATTGAAATTATTAAAATATAAAAATATGATATATCACAAACGATCTATAAATTAAGGTATAAGTTCATATTTAGCTAAGTATCTGTATAAATAATATGTATTTTTTATACAGTAAGTCAGACACAAATGATGTATTTTTCAAAACATGCCTATTTGAAGCATAAACGAAGTAGTTCGGTAATTTTAAGTTGTCCGAAATTTGGTTCGGCGACCGGGAAGGAAACAAAAATGTTTTTACTTCATGAGGCGATAAAATGAAGATCACTTTTGATATCATAAAAAAGACTGTTCAAATTTTGGATTCGGTTTCTTATGAAAACTACTCCAATGGTGCTGCTAAGACGTATCTTGAATATATCGAGGGTTTTAGAGTAGATGAGGACAAACTAATTTCTCCTATCCTACTTCGCAAATTTCTGGAGGAAGGATTAGGATTTGAGTTGGGGAAAACTATAGCCACTCAGGAAACAAGAGTTGTGGGTAAACCGGATTATATTCCCATCGATACCCGTACCCATCCCTTTGTATTTGATGCCAAAGGCACTGATACTAAGGATTTATCCCAGCATTATCTTCAGATTAAAAAATATATAGAATCTCAAGAATTGAAATATGGTGTTTTAACCAATATGCGTGACCTTGATGTATATACCTCCAGCAAAGGGAGAGAAATTGAGGAATATAATTTTAGTTTTGTGAAGCTCTATAAAGATCATAAACAAAATCTAACGACCTGCATTGAGGAGGAGAATACTAAACGCTTTTTGAATTTCGTAAAGAGTTTTTCCTATACTCAGCTTACTAAAGAAAAGAAGATAGAAAGAATAGCAAAAGCAAAACCTTGGACCGGGATAGAGGAATTTAATATCAAGTCTTTCACGGATCAACTACGACATATCGTGAACATCCTCCATCGTGATGTAAAAGAGCAGAAATTAGAACTAATAAGTATGGCTAAGGTGGGGAGAGTTTCAGATGAATCTATTGCTTATGAGCTAAAAGAAATTGCTGCCCAAATATCAAGCAGAGAACCAAGAAAAGTAGACCCTGAAACCTTTGATAGAATTATGAAGGCTGACGAAGCGTCCCTTTACGGGAAAGCACAAGACGTGTTCTTCCGCAGAGTTGCCTATTTTGCTATGACAAGGCTTCTCTTAGCTAGGGTATGGGAAGACATAGGTTTTGTGGCCCAATCCCTTTATGATGGTGGTTTTGCGAAGTGGTATAAAAATTTCAATCGTGAAATCGGAGAAGTTTTACATTACGCATTTAATCTATCAGCAAAAAGATATCAATGGCTTTTTAATGTAAATAATAACTATTCATGGTATGAGCCTTCAGATGATGCTTTAATTGATTCTCTTTATGAATTTTCTAACTTCTATCTCGGTAAACTTGATCAGGACGTGCTAGGAACGATTTATGAAGATTATATTGAAAAAGTTGATAAAAAGAATAAAGGACAGTATTACACACCTCGTGAGATTGTGAGTTTTATCTGGGATAGAGTTGGATTTAACATTCCAAAAGCGTTTTTCTGGCACACCGCTGGGAAAAGAAGACCCAATTTTATTTTTGACCCTGCTACAGGTTCGGGAGGATTTTTAGTTGAAGCGGCAAGAAGACTCAGGGAATATCAAAATTTTGACTGGGATGATCCACAAGATCTTAAGGATATACATGATGCGATTCTTTGGGGTATATTTGGGAGCGAGATTTCGACTTTCCCTTACTACCTTTCTCAGGTAAATTTACTTATTCAACTTACCCCAATAATTAAGAGATATATAGAATTAACAGGTACAAAACCCCGTGAACAACCAACACCTCTTGGTATTCTCTGTAAAGATTCGTTAGGACTTCATAATCCAGACCCAGAGCACCTACCGTTAGAATTTGAAGAAAAGAAAGAGAAAAATCGACAAGAAATTCTTCACTTTACCATAGCCGAGAAGAAAATATATAAGAAAATAAGAGAAGAATATGCTGGTAAGTTCTCCTATTGTTGTTCAAATCCTCCCTATGTGGGTGAGAAGGGACACAAAGAACTTTTCCGAGGCACTCTTTCGTCTTATCCTTATTGGAATGAATATTATCAAGGTAAAATGGATTACCTTTATTGGTTCATTATTTTGGGTTTATCCAAACTGAGAAATTTTGGAAAGTTGGGATTTATAACATCTGCATACTGGCCTACCGCTGATGGTGCTTCAAAATTAAGAAAATATATACTAGAGAATACCAAGATAAAAGAGATGATATTCTTTGAAGATGTCAAAATATTCGAACACGCTAAAGGACAACACAACATGGTATTTGTTTTAACCAAATGTTCTGGTAATGAATACAAACAAGAGCGAGAAAACAATTATATTAAAATTGTTAGGGTTAAATGCAAAAATCAAGACCTACCAGGCAATACCATCAGAGAAGATATTGATTTTTTAACTAAGCATATTCAGAAACATATAAATAAACCAAATTATGAAAATGAATTTATAAAAGTCTTTTGGAGTGGTGTAAAACAAGGAGAATTGCCTAGAGATGGTGAGGCATGGAATGAGATTTTTGTTAGTAAATATCTCAAAGAGATGACATTAAAGATAAAACAAAAATCAGTCCCTCTACGTGAAGTATTAGATCTAAAACAAGGTATAGTTCCTGGAATTGATAGAATTACAAGAGAAAATATTAAAAATCTTCCTACGAACATTATAAATGAAAGAGGTATAAAAGTAGGAGATGGTATTTTTGTTTTGACAGATAAGGAGGCAAATCAAATTGTATCAAACCCAGCAATACATGAACTATTAGCTCGTTCATATAGAAATTCACAAATATCGCCTTATTATGTTGATATTCCTTCTGAGGAGAAAGAATATCTTATTTATATTGATAGTGAGATCAATCTAGATAAGTATCCTGAGATTAAATCTCACTTAAGTAAATACAGATATATTTTAGAGATGCGGTTAACACGTTATGAAGAAAAAGGGTATAAAGAATCATACTCTTGGTACCGTCTAAATAGACCTCGTGATAGAGGGATATTATCTTCAGAGAAAATAGTAGTTTCTAACTGGGGGGCCGATTGGCGGCCATTTGCATATCAAACAGGCGCCTTCTTTGAGAAGCGAGATATAACTATTTTTGTAAAAAAGGAAGGTATTAAAGAATCTTTGTTCTATTTCTTAGGATTACTTAATTCAGATTTAATAAAGTATTGGATGCAACAAGAGGCAAAGCAAACTGGGTATATGCGACAGAAACTTCAGGAACAAATCCCAATTCATCGCATTAACTTTGATGACACTGAAAAAGTAAGGATGCACGGTGAGATAGTAAATAAGGTAAATTCTATAAGGGAAAAAATGCTCAAGCTAGCAGAATATTCTAAATACTTCTCCGGAGCAAGGCCTACCAGGGTATCATTTGATGCTCTTCTCCCTGAAGTTAATCATGAAAATATTATAGAGAATATTCCCCCTGAGAAGGTTTATGATATACGCACTCATCCAGAGCTAAAGATAGAAAAATCAAAGGATTTTGAACATGAGAAATTTTACTTAAGCAAAGTAGATAAGCCAGAATTAACCCTCTTTAGTGATTCACGACTTAAGTTAAAAAGCAAGGACGGAATTTTAATATTCATTGACGGTCCTTATGAGTTATTGAATCTACTTTTTAATATTCTACCTGGCTGGATAGGTAAACATTGGAACGAGATAAAAGAAAAAATCCTACTTCCAGATAAAATCCAAAGTTTCAATGTACAAAAAGACAAAATATTAAATGAAGTGCAAAATATAAGAAAAGAAATAACAGAACTCCAAAAGCAAATCAATCATATCGTCTATAATCTCTATGGGGTAGATGAAACAGAAATAACGAGGGTGAGTAGTTGAGGTGGTAAGAATAAATAAGGAGTATGAGTTTATAAAAAGATATAAACCGCCGAGACGAAATCTCTGCTCGCTTCGGTGTTAATGCACTAAGACAACACAGTGTATGCGGTTCGCCCTTCGAGCTTACCCAAATGCTCGGCTACGCCTTGCACTTCGTATATACCGAAACCGTCATATACCATCATTTTATTGGATAGGAAAATTAGCAGAAAAACTGTAAATGTAATAAGAAAAAGCTAATTGATAATAAAAAGGGGAATTAATGCAAATTATAACTTTAATCAAATAAAAAAGGCGGAGTAGTGAAGACTAACTGCACCATTAATATAGGAGCAGGCTTAAATAAGATAAATAAGTGTGTTTTATTAATAGATCTAGATTCCTCTTTTAATTAATATTTAAAATTAGATGAGGTAATTAGATAATGTTAGATAAAAAAGAGCTGTTGGATCTAATTGAAAAATATCCTTTGCTAAATCAATGTTTTTCTAAATATGTAACTTGGATTTGTGAAAATATTAAAGATAATTACCAAGAATATGATTTAATAAAATGCTTAATTGATAGCGAAGAATTTCATAGATTAGATATTTTAGAAAAATCTCTTAACCAATCTCAAAAGATATTAAGAATAAGCGAGGAAGAATTTTGCAATAAATTTGGATTTACTAAAAGACTTTTAACAAATGATCCAGAAACCATTCATGATATTTTAGCTGAACCTTTATTTGTTTTAGAGTTAGATAAAAATCATTTCTATGACATTCAAAAACTTCCTAGTTCAATTAAAAATGGTAAAGGTAAAATTCCAATTGCAGACTTCATTGCAACCTTAAAAAAGCATAAATACGCAATCGAAATAAAGACTATCCGAATTGGAGATAAATCATTACTAGCTAATAATAATTTATCAGTTGATATCTCAAAGGAATATTGGTGGGGAAAAATGTTTTTAAGTAATGCAATTACCAAGATTGAAAGTAAAAGAAGAAAGTTGTTTGATCAGTTAAACAATACATGTGAATATTATAATTGTGATAAACGGATGCTGGTATTGTATGTAAGAAGGTTAGGTACGTCATGTTTAATGGATATAAAGGAGTTTCATAATGAATTTAGAACCCTTAAAGAACAATATCCAATTATAGATTGCTTTTCTGTAAAAACTTATTATGACAAAGTATATTTTTCTTGTAATAATCCCTGTTTCACTACATTTAAAAGTCTCTAAATTATTTTAATATTATTAGGAGATAAATATGAGAATAAACTTACAAAGATTTTCATTTTGTTTTGCGGAACAGTTATTAAGTTGAAATTGGATGTATGAGGGAGAATTAGATATAGAAGAATTTATTAATAATTTTTCAAATTGTATCATTAAATAAATTTAAAATATTCTAATTAAATTCTCGGAGCTAGACAATAACCAGCCCTTTGGCATTTGCTGAAGGGCTTTTTTATTTCTATTTTTTATTTTAAGAAAGAAGGATTTTTAAAATATTAATAGTATTAATAAAGTAGATAGAATTTAATATAATAGATTTTTTATAAGATTCACGAATCATAAAATTTCTTACAACCGATTTAATCAATTCTCTATAATTATTCTAGTATTCTTAGGATATAAAGATGAGAATAAACTTACAAAGATTTTCCTTTCGTTTTGCGGAACAGGTACTAAATAGCAAGTTAACATTAAAGCAAGAAATAGAAGATATAGTGCTTGATTTCAGTATAGAACTTCCTTCCTTATCCCGCCCTCAATTTAATAAAATCTTAGAGAATTTATTTATACAAAAAGGCTGGGAAACTCAACCAAAAGTATTTGACGAGAAGCAAAATCCTTCTGCAAAATTAGACTTCTTAAAAAAAAGAATTGGTGTTGAAGTTGAATTTGGTCATTCCTCTTTTATTGGTATAGATCTTCTTAAATTTCAAGTCGCTTCATATTCCTCTTTAGATAAGATTGATGTTGGAGTTTATATATTTACAACTCGTAATTTTCAAAAGAGAATGAAGAAGGAATTTAATCAGAATTGGGAAGAGGTATAAATATTTGAGAAGTCAAAAAAATAATTACTTTATTTTGCAAATGCAATTCAAGTTTACATATATATTATTGAATTAGATTCATAGTATTTATTTTTAGTAATAGGTATATATTTAAAATGAAAAATCTCAAAAATAATGTAGATTTGTTGAAAAATACATATAGGGATAAAAAAGATAGGATTGTCTTTTTTGCTGGAGCAGGTGCTTCTATTCCATTAGGATTGATTAGTTGGAAAGAATTATTAATCGAAATGGATGAAAAATTTAAAACAAAAATTAATATCGATGACTATATTAATGAATTTGGATATCCAGCAACCGCTTCAGCAATTTACGATAAGATTAACAATAGGGAAGAATATCTTAATTTTTTATGTAAAAAGTTTGATATAAAATATACAAAATCACGTTTTAATTCAACCACTAAATCAATTGTAAATAATTTTAATACTATATTAACTACTAATTTTGATTCAAGTTTTGAACGAGCGTTTATGGATAATAATTATGTATTAGAAAAAATAATTCACAAGAAAATTAATTTTAAAACACAATATTTACCAAAATTTGACATAGGAGAAATTTTTACAAATGATGCAACAATAATATACCTTCATGGAAGCAAAGATTCAAAAAAATTTATATTAAGAAAAGAAGAATATCAAGCTTTTTACTGTACCAATTATGATAAAGATCCATCTGAACTAGAGGATTTCTTAAAAGAAATTTTTAAAAATTTTTCAGTAATATTCTTTGGATTTAGTTTTGATGATTTAGATTTTAACAAATATTATGAAAAGATATTAACAAAAGAATTTGACCAAAGGAGGGCAATATTTGTTAATATGTTTAGTGAGCCATACCCAATAGAGTTACCCACACATTTTGTTTTTATTCCTGAAGAAGAATTAAAATACACTCTATCAGAAGTTGAAATAAATAATTATATAAAAAAAGATAATAATATTGACTGGGAAAGAATTTTTGAAAAAATAAATAATAACGAGTATCGATTTAGTAAGTTTTTTTTGAATATAATTGAACAAAATTCCATAGAAAGAGAATTAAAAAAAAAGTTGATTCTAAAATATGAAATGCTTAAAGATAATTATAGTAAATATCAATATTTTAAAAAAATAAATATGAAAATTATTCCCTTTAGTAAAGAAAAAATAAGCGAAGTTGAAAATATATTCAATAGTTTATCACCAGTAGTATACATAGAGGGAGAAGTAGGAAGTAAAGAGCAATATGAATCTACATAGAGGGAGAAGTAGGAAGTAAAAAGCATATGAATAAAGATAATATTTTTTTTAGATTTGGAGAAATCGATAATATAGTACAAAATTATTCTGAAAGCAATCTGTCATTATTAGAGAAATATCTCAATCAGAAAGAATTAAAAGACTATATTTTTACAGAAGCTCTTATAAATTCAAAAGATTTTTTTAATTGGTTTATTCCGCTTAGCAAAAAAAATAAATTCAAACCAGAAAATAATAGTCCACGACCTTTTAAAATAGCAAAAAAAGAGGGGCATAAAATACCTTTATGGTCTGAATTGAGATATTTAAAAGAAGTTGCTATTGAAAATACGAAAAAGAAAAGTGAAGAAGTTGAGAAAATTTTAATAAAAATAGCAAATAGAATAATTCGATATAACTATATTAAAAAAATAGATAATCATAGGACTGATTTAGAATTACTAGAAATTATTTATAATGTATCAACTATATTTATAGAAAAAAAACATTCGGAATTTATAAAAAGAGCATTAAAAACTAGATGGGGAAATCATTTATTTGCACGGGAACTATGTGAAAAATTTATTCCAAAACTTATAGAAGAAAAAGCGAAAGACTTAGTATTAAATTTATTAGAAATAATTTTCTCCTTTGAAGAAAAAAAAGACACATTAAGAATAGAAAATAAACCAATTATTGAGGAATATATATTGAAAGATTTTGTAAATAAAAACAAAAAGGATCTTGCTAATCTATGTGGCAAAGAAGTATCTTTAATTGGTATTAAAAAAATTGGAAAAATATTAAAAAAGGATAAGTATGAATTTGATATTCACTCTATTTGGACTATTAAAGATGAGAATCAACCTAGATCTACAGATAGCTATGAATATCAAATTGTTCGGTTTGTTCGAGATATTTATGAACAGTCAAATCCGGAGACCATTAAAGAAGATATATCCATTTTATTAAATAAGAAGCATTCTATATTCAAACGTATTGCTATTTATGTAATAAACTATCATTATAAAAAATTAAATGGTCTTTTCTGGCAAGTTTGGCAAGACAACAACCCTTTAGATAATTATCAATTAAAACCCGAAATATATGAATTGTTCAAAAATAACTGTACTTTTTTTAATAAAGAACAAATTATGGTAATTATTAATTGGATCAATACGAAAGATTATAAAGAAAAAGTAAAAGAAGCTAAGGCTTTGAGAAAAAGGGAATGGTTGGAAACTTTATTAAAGACCAATGATACAAAAGTTCTGAAGGAATATGAGAGGAATAAAAAAATTAATCCTAAACCAATTATGTACCCTGGAAAAGTCATATGGATGGATACATATTGGGATAAAGATGTATCACCTATTTCTTCTGAAGAATTACTAAAAAAAACAAATGAACAGATTTCTCAATATTTAATCAATTTTAAAGAAGAAAAATTCCTCAATAAACCTACTCAAGAAGGCCTTAAAGATACACTTAGAAAGAGTATTACAGAAAATCCAAGTAAGTATACAGAAGATTTAAAGCCCTTTTTTAAACTTCCTTTTTCTTATCATACTATTATTTTACAAGGATTGAATACAGCTTGGCGAGAAAACAAGTCATTCTATTGGGAAAATGTTTTCGATTATATATTAGCTATTATTGATCCAGAAAATGATAATTATCAAGATTTTTGGGAAGCAGAGTATGAGAAAAGTAATTACAATTATCGAAATTCAATTATAACTGAGATTGCCTACTTAATTCATGAAGGAACCAAGAATGATGATCATGCTTTTGATAAAAAACATTTACTTATATCAGAAAAAATATTACTATTACTATCTAAAAATGCTAAATCTGATTTAAATAAGATAGATGATTTACATACTAGAATTATTAATTCTCTTAAATATGATATTTTTTCTGCTATGATTTCTTATTCCCTTCGTTATGTAAGAACTAATCCTGATTTAGCTAAAGAAGATAGATGGAAAAAAGAAATAAAGGAAGATTTTACAAATCGATTGGGAAAGGAAACATCAGAATTTTATTTCACGCTAGGACAATATTTCTTAAATTTATATTATTTAAATAAAGAGTGGGTTCTCAAGAATATTAATAATATTTTTCAAAAAGAAGACATACTTATATTATGGAAAGCATCCATTATTGGATATTTTGCCTATGCAGATAAAGTATATTTAGAAATCTACAATCTATTGAAGAGAAATAATATTTTTTTAGATGCACTCAATTATGAATTTTCAGAAAGGCATATTAACGAGAAGGTGATACAGCATATTTGTATTGGTTATATTGAGGATTGGGAAGAATTAAAAGATCCTAATAGTTTAGTTTCAAAGATTTTAGAAGATAAGAAAGAATACCAAATTGCGGAAGTAGTAAGATTTGTAGAAATGTTTCATGAAGATTTAACGGAGAAGGTAAAGCAAAAGATTAAACCACTTTGGAAAAGA
>Ga0315293_10004557_pt1 | contig 13110 bp, 10 predicted proteins | sample YL17G13_20_MG_FD_203071 | JGI IMG/M metagenome (GOLD analysis project Ga0315293, IMG submission 203071) | Sediment microbial communities from Yellowstone Lake, YNP, Wyoming, USA - YL17G13_20 | ecosystem: Environmental > Aquatic > Freshwater > Lake > Sediment | place: USA: Wyoming | collected... | reverse complement strand
ACAAGGGTCTCTTCCATCACTTTGGCCGGCGTCTCCCGGTGATCTACCCGCGCCCGAACGTGACCATCGTCGAGCCAGCCGTCGCCCGCCACCTCAGCCGGTGCGGTCTGGACCCCTGGGAGGCGCTAGACCTTGACACTCTGCGCGGGGCGCGGGCTCGCTACCTTCACGACGCGGACCCGGTAGGTATTGATGGCCTGTTCGCCCGGCTCTCGGACCAGGTGACCGACCTCTATGCCGGCGCGGACAGGGACTTGGCTCGTCTGGACCCCGGCCTGGCCGACCTGGGTGTCAAGAACCGGAACCGGGTTCTGGCCGAGGTCGAATGGCTCCGGAAGAAGACCTGGCAGCAGCACCGCCAGAACTGCCAGGAGGCCGTCCGCCGCTACGACGCGATCGAGACCGCCCTGCGCCCCGGGGGCGACTTCCAGGAGCGCGTCTTTAACCTGTTCCCCTATCTGGCCAAGTACGGGCCCGGCCTCACCGGCGAGATGGCGAGCCGGCCCATCGTGCCCGGCGACGCGACCCTCAGCGCCGGGCACCGCTTCCTATTCATTTAGGAGGCCTCCCAGGTCCTTCACCGCGTGGAATTAAATGGTTGACTCCGGCCCGTCCCCGGGAATATCCTGGGGTTGTTCCGAGAAACTGCCTCTAGCAGGGCTTTTGCGCCAAGCGGGAAAACCGCGGTACGGGCCGAAGGCAGGCGGGTCGGTTCCCACGGGTCGCCCCCACGGCAAGAACGAGGAGGTAGTCTCTTGCTCGACATCCTGGTGCGCGGTGGACTGATCGTGGACGGTACCGGTAACCCTCCCTATCCCGGCGACGTGGCCATCTCCGGCGGGCGCATCGTGGCCCTTGGCCGCCTGGAGGGGGCCAAAGCGACGACCGTCATCGACGCCGACGGCCTGGCGGTCGCGCCCGGGTTCATCGACATGCACTCCCACTCGGACCTCTCCCTACCCCTTCACCCCAAGGCCTCGAGCTCTCTGTCCCAGGGCATCACGACAGAGGTCGCCGGCAGCTGCGGCTGGTCGCTCGCTCCGGTGAAGAAGGAGACAGCCGGTTCGGTTCTGAGGGGCCTCTGTGAGGGGCTCATGGGAGAGGTGCCCGGCGGTCTCGACGCGGAGAGCGGCGGGGGCGCTCCCGGCCTGGGCTGGTATTCCTTCAACCAGTATCTCGAACACATTGAGAACCAGGGGATGGGCGTGAACCTGTACCCCATCGTCGGCCAAAGCCTGCTGCGCGCGCACGTCGTCGGGACGGACCGTCGCCCGGCCACGCCCGGAGAGATCCGGGCCATGCAGGAGTTGCTCCTGGCCTGTCTCGCGGAAGGCGCTCGCGGCCTGTCCACCGGGCGCTCCTACCTACCCGGCGCCGGCGCGTCGATTGAGGAGATCATCTCTCTGGCCAAGGTCGTGGCGGCGTCGGGCGGCATCTACACCTCGCACCTCAAGGACGAGAGTTCGGGCGTGGTGGACGCGGTGGCCGAGGCCATCCGCATCGGCCGGGAGAGCGGTGTCAGGGTGGAGGTCTCCCACCACAAGGCCATCGGCCGCGCGAACTTCGGCCGGGTCGCCGAGACCCTGGCCATGATGGAGGACGCCCGCCGGTCGGGGGTCGACGTGACCTGCGACGTCTATCCCTACAGCTTCGCCCAGGTCTTCTCGCTCCTGACGGAGATTCCGGGCATCTCGCCGTCCCAGTCCGACGACGAAGTGCGGGTCCTTCTAGCGCAGGAGGAGTTCAGGCAGAAGACCGTCGCCCAACTCCTGAAGGTTTGCGCGAACGAGAATGGGACTCCGGGTTTCCTGTCCAGGCCTGAGCACATAATGCTCGTGTCGCTTGGCGCTGGCCATGAACTCGAGGGTCAACCTCTGGCTTCCGTCATGGGGGGCTTCGCTCTCCTGCCGTCCGGCCCGTCCGCCCCGGCGGTGGGCGCCCCCGACCCGGCGACGATCCGCGCCCTCGTGGACCGGCTCCTCGACTTCCTCCTCGAGCAGGACCTTCGCGTCAACCTCGCGGCCATCATGGCCGAGGAGGATGTCGTCGCTGTCCTCGGCCAGGCGGAGACGATGGTCGGCACGGATGCCTTCACCCTCGACCGCGAACTCGGTGGCCGGACGCCCATCCATCCCCGCCACTACGGGACTTTCCCGCGGGTCTTGGGCCACTACGGCCGGGACAAGGGCTTGGGCGGCCTGGCCCCCATGGTCCAGAAGGTGAGCGGCCTCCCGGCGCGCAAGCTGCGCTTGGCGGATCGCGGTCTCCTCGCCCGGGGGATGTCGGCCGACGTGGTGGTCTTCGATCCCGGGACCATCGCCGATCGGGCCACGGCCAAGTCCCCCTATCTTGAGCCGATCGGCATCGGCTGGGTCATCGTCAACGGCCGGGTCGCCGCCAAGAACGGTCGGCCCACCGACGCGCGAGCCGGCATGGTCCTGCGCCGCTAGGTTCCGCAGGAGCGACCGCCTCGGCCCGACCGACCCGGTGGGAGGATTCCCCTTTCCCAGGCCGAACAAACACGCGACCTGTTTCCACAATGATTCCGGCAGTAAAGGGAGGTTTGGGTGTGGCTGCGGCAGTCCAACCACTCGGTACGAGAGGGAAACACCTGCTGCTGGCCCTTCTCCATAAGGATGGCCCGGTCGTCATCGCCGACCTGGCCAAGCAGTTCGGGGTGAGCCCTCGTTCAATCCGGTACGACCTCGACGAGATAGAGGTCTGGCTCGGGAACACGCCCATCCGGCTCTGCCGGCGCCCGCGCGTCGGCATCTGGGTCGAGGGGGCCGGGGACAACCTGGCCCTCGCCCGGGAAAAGCTCGGGCTCGTCGAAGACTACCGTCCCGTCCTCTCTCCCGAGCAGCGGCGCAACATCATCGTCGCCCGGCTGCTCCAGCACGACGAGCCGGTCACGAGCCATGCCCTCGCCGACGAACTGCACGTCTCGCGGACGACCGTGTTCGCCGACCTCGACAACGTCCAGGCCTGGCTGGGCGAGCGTGGGCTATCTCTGGTGCGCCGCTCCAACTACGGTCTCCGCATCATGGGGGAGGAGACGGCATGGCGGCAAGCTGTCTCGGACCTCTTAAACGATTTCGCGGAGTCCGGGGAACTCGGCCGGCTCCTGATGCAGATCGGAAAGGAACCATCGGGCGGGGAAGACTCGCTGGCCTCGGGTTTCGCGGGTTCCCCTCATCTTCTCGCTCTCCTTGACGGCCTCAACCTGCGCCAGGTCGAGGAACTCGTGCGCCTGGCCGAAGAGCTGGCCGGCGTGGAGTTCACCACCGGCTCCTATTCATCCCTTGTCTTCCAGCTCGCCATCGCCATCGGGCGGCTGACCCACGGCAAGCAGGTGGAATTGCCTCGCGACAGGATGGCTGCCCTGCGCTCCTACGCGGAGTACACGCTGGCCGGTCGACTGGCGCAGCGGGCCAAGGAGATCTTCAGGGTCGCCCTGCCGGAAGCGGAGGTCGGACATCTGACCCTGCATCTCATCGGAGCCAAGGTGAGGGGTCCGGCGCGCGGGCGCACCGCCGACAAGACAGGCGCCAGGCCCGGTATCCTTCCCGCCTTCGACATCGAGGCCGCGGCGGCGGCCCGTCTCATCATCGCCTCGGCTGCCCGTGAACTGGGCTTGCCCTTGGGCGACGCGGAAGGCCTCCTCCCAGGGCTGGCCCTCCACCTCCGGCCGGCGCTCGGCCGGCTCCGCTTTGGTCTCCCGATGACGAACCCCCTCCTGGCTGAGATCCGGGCCCTGTACCCCCGCATCTACGCCGCGGCTGAACAGGCCTGCCGGGAGATCGGCCCAATCGTCGGCCTTTCCATCCCGGCTGAGGAAGTCGGGTATGTGACCATGCATCTCGGGGCGGCCATCATCAGGCGGCGCCAGGTCTCCAGTGGCCGGCGGCGCGTCGTCGTGGCCTCCACCGGCGGCGTGGGTGTGAACGAGATGCTGGCCGCCCGGCTGGGCGCCGAGTTTCCCGAGCTTGAGGTCGCGGCGACCTCATCCGTGCACGGGCTACACATCACTCTCACCACGTCACACCCGGACTTCGTCATCAGCACATCGTCCGTACCGGGCGTGGAGGTGGAGGTCGTGGTCGTTGATCCGCTGCTGAACACCGAGGACATCGCTCACGTCCGGGCTTTCCTGGACCGCAGGTACAGCCCAAGCGAGCACAGGCTCCTCTCCGAGGCTGACTGAATGGCCGCACGAGGTTCTTTTCCCCAGCATAGGCTCTTGTAGCAGGGGTTTCGCGGGCCGCATGGGGAGGGCTCCCGATCTTGAGCATCGCCGGCCGCATCATCAGGCACTTCAACCTGGCCGACACCCCGGGAGTTCGGCCGTCCTCGGCGGCCGCGGACCGGCGCCCGGGGCCCTATCCGGGCTTGAGTGAGTCGGCCCCCGGGACCGGGAGTCTCGACCGCTACTGGCCGGGCACGGCCCGACTCAACGGCCCCGCCGCCGGGGAGATTGTCGGGAGCGCCGGCGACGCTTCACCGGACGCTCCCGCCACCCCCCTTCCCCCTCCACCAAAACGCCCCGTGCCTCTCATCTACACACTCCTCCACTACGTGGTTCTAGTCCTGGGTGTCGTCTCGAAGTGCTTCATCGAATCCCTCAACCATGGCGGACGGATGAACTGGGTGACCCTCGTGTCCTCGGCCATCCTTGCCGCCGTGATCTTTCCCTTTGTCTACAAGAGGGTGTGCGACCCCACGCAGGTAGGACCGATGCAGTTCTTCGTGTCCTTCCAGCATGGCTTCTTCTTTCAGACCATCCTCGAGGAGATCCAGAAGGCCCTCATCTAGACGGACCGCCTTGCGGCCTCCGGCGGCGGCAGGAGTATCCTACGGTTTGCCGAACGTACCGAATTGCTTGGTTCTCGTGCGTCCTAGTCACGTTTCCATCCCGAGGGGGCCGGGCACCCGTTATGCGCTAGGCGAGTCTTCTTGGCCCGTCCCCAACCTACCGATTGGTAGAACTAGGTCCACTCTCCCGGCTCCGGCCAGTCGGTAGGGAGCCGGTCGAACTCAGGGGAGGTGTTTGCCAGGAGCTCGCCCGCTTAGGCATCCCAACTCAAAGCGAGGAGGCTTGAGCTTTGCGGCCAGTCTACATGATTGCCGGTGGCATGACCAAGTTCGCGAAAGCCAGTCCGGACAAGGACTTCCGCTACATGGTCAAAGAGGCCTTCGACTACGCCATGAACGATGTCCCCAACCTCACGCTGGACATGATCGATGGCTCCGTGGCCTCGTATTTCTCCGACCACTTCACCCGCCAGCTCATGGCGGCGATCATGGTCCACGACTACCTGGGGCTTTGCCCCAAGCCCTCGCGTCGCCAGGAGGGCGGCGGGGCCACGGGCGGTCTCAACTTCCAGGCCGCCTGGGAGTCCATCGCCTCCGGCCGCCTGGAGGTTTGCCTGGCCTTCGGTTTCGAGACCATGTCCCACGTCAACACGTGGAAGGGTAACGAGTTCATTGCCCTGGCTTCCGACACCAACTTCGACTACCCGGTCGGCGGCTTCTACAGCGGCTACTACGCCATGATGGTCCGGAGGCACATGCACGAGTTCGGGACCACGGTCGAGCAAATGGCCAAGGTCTCGGTGAAGAACCACGGGAACGCCCTGCACAACCCGTGGTCGCAGTACCCGATGGACATAACTGTCGAGGACGTGCGCAAGTCCGAGATGGTGGCCGACCCCCTGACGCGTCTTGACATCTGCGTCATGTCCGACGGAGCGGCCGCCTGCATTCTCTGTTCGGAGGAGGCCCTCGAGAAGTACAAGCTCACGGACAAGCCTGTGCGGGTCATCGGCGTGGGCTGCGGCACGGATTCGATGCGCCTGGCCGACCGGCCCCACGGGAAGGTCGTTCTGCTTCCGCACGAGAGCGAGAGCGACTACAAGCACCTCAAATACCCCGGGGTCCACTCCTTCCGCGGCGGTCGGACGGCGGCCAAGCTGGCCTACCAGATGGCCCGCATCGGAAACCCGCTGGAGGAACTCGACTTCGTCGAACTCCACGACGCCTACACCTCGTCGGAGATCCAGACCTACGAGGACCTGGGCCTGTGCAAGTACGGCGAGGGCGGCAAGTTCATCGAAGACGGGCACACTTCGCTGACGGGCAAGATGCCGGTGAACCCGTCCGGCGGTCTTCTCGCCTGCGGCCATCCCGTCGGGGCGACCGGCCTCATGCAGGCGGTCGTGGCCTTCTGGCAGCTCCAGGGAACCATGGGCAAGCACTGCGGCGGCGACGCTTTCCTGCAACTGAAGAACCCGAAGCGCGGGCTCATCCACAGCCACGCCGGGACGGGCACCTACATCTCCTGCACGGTTCTCGAAAGGGGGTTCTGACCGTGGCCGAGAGCGTGAAGGACGGTCTGAACCGGGACTACAAGCTGCCTGAGATCGAGAGCGGGACGGTCGTCTACAACATCGATCCCCTCATCGTGAAGTACCACTACGAGATCGATTACATCCACAGCTACTGCCAGGACTCGCCGTGGTTCCGCGGCCTGATGAACGGCCAACTCCTGGGCTCGAAGTGCGGCAAGTGCGGGCAGGTTTTCGCCACGCCCCGCTCCCACTGCATGGAGTGCGGCGCCAAGACGGAGTGGACCGAACTCCCCAAGGAAGGCACCATCCACACCTGGACGACCTGCTACCTCGGGAGCCAGGAGTTCCTGAAGGAGACGCCCTTCCACCTCATCATGGTCGAGTTCGAGGGGGTCAACACCCTCCTTCTCGCCCGGCTCCTGGGCGTCCCGGTCGGCCGGGTGGAGGTCGGCATGAAGGTCAAGGCCCGCTTCCGCCGGCTCTCCAAGATCTCGCCGACGGACGTCTACTTCGTCCCGGCCTAGGGCTGGAGTTTTAGGAGTAGAGATGACGCGGGGCCGCCGGTGGCGGAGGGAACCTGACCTTCCGGCTGCGGCGGCCCCGCGGCTAGAGGCCTTTATGGGGGGTTGCCAATGGACTTCGAACTCAGCGAAGAGCAGCGCCTGACCCAGAAAATGGCCCGCGACTTCGCCCAGAAGGAAGTGGCGCCGCACGCCACCGAGTGGGAAGAGAAGAAGGCCATCCCGCGGGAGGTCTTCCAGCACATGGGCGAGCTTGGCTTCTTCGCCTTGCCCTTCCCCGAGGAGGTTGGCGGCCTGGGCGCCGGGTATGTCGGGTACGCCCTGGCTGTGGAGGAGGTCTCCCGCGCCTCGGCTTCGCTCGGCATCTCCTACGCCGCCCACTGCTCCATTGGGACCTCGCCCATCTTCCTGTTCGGAACGGAGGTTCAGAAAGAGCGCTGGCTCGGCCCGTTGCTCCGGGGCGAGCTCCTCGCCGCCTTCGGTCTGACCGAGCCGAACGCCGGCTCGGACGCCGGCGGGACCGAGACCACAGCCGTCCTCAAAGACGGCGAGTGGCTTCTCAACGGCGCCAAGTGCTTCATCACCAACGCCAACCTGGCCGGCGTGATCGTAGCCACGGCCGTGACCGACAAGGGCCGGGGGTCGCGCGGCATCAGCTCGTTCATCGTCCCGGCCGACGCCCCGGGCTTCTCCGTGGGCCAGACCTACGGCAAGCTCGGCCTCCGCGCCTCCGATACGGCCGAACTCGTCTTCAGCGATTGTCGCCTGCCCGCCGATGCCCTGCTGGGCGAGCGGGGGGGAGGCTTCAAGCAGTTCCTCCAGACCCTGGACGGGGGCCGCATCGGCATCGCGGCCCTGTCGGTGGGCATCGCCCAGGCCTGCCTGGACGCGGCGCTGCCCTACGCCAAGACGCGCGTGCAGTTCGGCCAGCCCATCTCCAAGTTCCAGGCCATCCAGTTCAAGCTGGCCGACATGGCCATGGAGACCGAACTGGCGCGCCTCATGACCCACAAGGCCTCCTGGCTCAAGGACAGCCATCTCGCGTTTGGCCGGGAAGCGGCCATGGCCAAGCTCTACGCTTCGGAAACGTGCGTCCGGGCCGCCCTCCAGGCCGTGCAGATTCTCGGCGGCTACGGGTACATGGAAGAGTACCTGGTCGAGCGGTACCTGCGCGACGCCAAGTTGATGGAGATTGGCGAGGGCACGTCCGAGATTCAACGGATGGTCATCGCCCGCGGTTTGGGCTGCTAGATTGGCGTCCGCGCCCGCCGCGGCCGGGAGCGAACCCTTAGAGCGAGAGGTGAACCCGGATGGGTTATGAGGTCCCGTTTTCGACTAAGCAGGTAACCTACCGGCGCACGGGAGAGGGCGAGCTCTTCCAGGACCCGAACGTCGACCGGGCCAGGGAGCATTTCCGCGCGAAGTCGAGGGCCATGGTCTCTAAGGTCATGACCGTGGCCGAGGCCGTGAGCCGGTTTGTCGCCGACGGCGAGTACATCTCGGTCGGCGGCTTCGGCGGGACGCGCATCCCCACGGCCGCCCTGCACGAAATCGTCCGGCAAGGGCGGAAGGGGCTCGGCCTGTCGGGCCACACGGCGACTCATGACTGCCAGATTCTCGCCGCTTCCGGCTGCTTCGACCGCTGCGACGTGGCCTACGTCATCGGGCTCGAGGCCCGGGGCTTGTCGTCGGCCTCGCGACGATATTTCGAACGCTCCGGCGTGCGGGTCACCGAATGGTCCAACGCCGCCCTGGCCTGGCGGTACAAGGCCGCGGCCATGGGTGTCCCGTTCGTGCCCGCGCGGACCATGCTGGGCACCGACACCGAGCGGGCGAGCGCCGCGGTGCGCATCGAGTGCCCGTTCACTGGACAAACCCTGCTCGCCCTCCCGGCTCTCTACCCGGATGTGGCCATCATTCACGTCCATCGGGCCGACGTCTACGGCAACGCCCAGATCGAGGGCATCATGGTCGCCGACTGGGATCTCGCCCGGGCGGCCAAACGGCTCATCCTCACCACGGAGCGGCTCGTGCCCAACGCCGAGATTCGTAACCGCCCCGACCGCACCGCCATCCCGTATTTCTTGGTCGACGCTGTCTGCGAGGTGCCCTACGGCTCCTACCCAGGGTGCATGCCCTACGAGTACTACTCCGACGAGAAGCATCTCCGGGAGTGGCTCGAGGCCGAGGAGGACCCGGAGCGCTACAAGGCTTTCCTCGACCGCTACATCTACGAGGTCAAGGGTTTCTCCGAGTACCTCGAGCGCTGCGGGGGCATCGAACGCCTGCGGCAACTGCGCGACGAGGAGTTCTGCGTGGACCGCGAAGGGAGGAGCGGCCGGTGACCTACAATCGCATGGAACTCATGATCTGCACGGCCGCCCGCTTCCTCGAGGATGGCTCGACCGTCGTCGTCGGGACCGGCGCCCCCTGCGCGGCGGCCATGCTGGCCCAGCGAACGAGCGCCCCGAACCTCATGGTCTTCTTCGAGGCTGGCGGTGTGGGCCCTATCCTGCCGACGATGCCCATCTCGGTCGGCGATTCCCGGACCTTCTACCGCGGCCTCGTGGCTTCGAGCATGGCCGAGATCATGGAGCACTGCCAGAGGGGTTTCGTCGACTACTGCTTCCTTGGCGGGGCCCAGATCGATATGTACGGTAACCTGAACTCGACGATGATCGGCACGGACCTCCAGCACCCGAAGGTGCGCTTCCCCGGGAGCGGCGGGGCGAACGATCTGGCCTCACTGGCCTGGCGAACGATGATGATCACCGTTCAGGACTCGCGGCGCTTCACTCCGAAGCTCGACTTCATCACCAGCCCGGGGTATCTGACGGGCCAGGGCGCCCGCGAGGCCGCCGGCCTGCCCCCGGGGACCGGGCCCTACAAGGTCATCACCGATTTGGGCGTGATTGGCTTCGACGACGAAACAAAGCGGATGCGCGTTGAGAGCGTGCACCAGGGCGTCACCCGGGAGAAGGTCGTCGAGAGCACCGGGTTCGGACTGCTCTGGGCTCCTGCCGCCTCCGAGACCCCGCCGCCGACCGAGGACGAGTTGCGTGTTCTTCGCGAGGAGGTCGATCCGTACCGGTACATCATCGGGCGGAGCTAGGCGCCCGGCCGCGCCGCCGCCGGCCCGCCCGCCTGGCTCAACCATCCTTCCCCGCCGGGATTTGCGGGTCCGGCAGGGAAGGTCTTGTTCGGCCACCTGTAGAAGACAAGAGGCCGCTCGCCAACGCGACCCACTCTGCCGACAAGGTGAACCCGGTGCCCTCAATTTTCAGCGACTATCGCCTCATCTGGGACACTCTGGACATCGCCATCGTCGCCTACGTCTTCTTCCGGTTGTTCCTTCTCATCCGGGGGACGCGGGCGGTTCAGCTCGTCAAGGGCATCGTGGTCTTGATCATCGCGGGCATCGTCGCCCACTGGCTCGCGCTCACCACGGTCGTTTTCATTCTCAACTACGCCCAGATGGCCCTTGTCGTGGCCGTGCCCGTCGTCTTCCAGCCCGAACTGCGACGCGCCCTGGAGCAGCTCGGCCGGGGCCGCCTGTTCGCCCCCTCCGCGGCCATGCTGCCGGACGAGGAACTCGCCAAGGTCATTCACGAGATTGCCGGGGCCTGCGATGTCCTCGCCCGCAACAAGATCGGCGCGCTCATCGTTGTCGAACGCGAGACGGGCCTCAAAGATGTCGCCGAGAGCGGGACACCCATCGACGGGCTGGTCTCCTCGGCCTTTCTCATCAACCTCTTCGTGCCGAACGCCCCGCTCCACGACGGCGCGGTCATCGTGCGCGGCAACCGCATCGTCGCCGCCGGCTGCTTCCTGCCCCTGTCGGAGAACCAGAGCCTCGGAAGGGAACTAGGGACCCGGCACCGCGCCGCCGTCGGGCTCACCGAGCAGTCCGACGCCCTGGTCCTGGTCATCTCTGAGGAGACTGGAACGCTGTCTTTGGCCAACGCCGGCAAGCTGATGCGTCATCTCGACGATTCGACCTTGCGCGACATGCTTAAGCTCTTCATGAAATCCACGGGGTCCCCCGTCTCGGGCGGCGGGCTCTTGCGACTCCTGGCGACACGGGCCACAAGTGGCGCTTCCAGAACGGGCCGGAGGAAGGGGACGGGAATTGGGCCGCCTGCTGAATAGGGATCTCGGGCTGCAGCTCCTGGCCGTCCTCCTGGCCCTCGTCCTTTGGGTCCAGGCCTCGGCCGTCGGGAACCCAGTGGACCGTTTCGCCTTCGACGCGCTCACCGTGACTCCGGGCGACGCGCCGGCCGATCTCGTCGTGACCGGCGCCCCCCACCCGGCCAAGGTCAACATCACGGTCGGTTGCCGGCGCCGCATCGCGGACAAACTTTCAGCCAAGAACTTCAAGGCGACCGTGTCGCTAGAGGGGGCGCGGGTGGGCACCGCCGACTATCCGGTCGACGTTGTCTTGCCGCCCGCCGTGGAACTCGTGGAGGTCAGTCCGGCTTCGGTGACCGTGACCGTCGAGCGCCTGGCTTCAGCCAAGGTGCAGGTGGACCCGAGGGTCGTGGGCATCCCGGAGGGTTTCGTGGCCGGGACGCCTGCCGTCGAGCCGGCCATGGCCACGGTCCACGGTCCGGCCTCGGTTATCGAACAGGTGATGAAGGTCGTTGCGGAACTTGACGTCGGGGCCGCCGCGGCCAGCGGTTCGGGCAAGGCGCGGCTCATCGCTCTCGACGGTGGCGGGCTGCCGTTGTCCGGAGTGACCTTCACCCCGACCGACATCGTCGTCACGGTGTCCCTCAGCCCGCTGCCCGCGGCGGAGATCATCGACGTAGACCCCATTCTCACCGGGAGCCCCGCTTCCGGGTACGCCGTCCTGCGCATCACCTGCAACCCGGGTAGGGTCGAGGTCCGGCCCGCTCCGGGAGGAGCCATCGACTTCGACCATGTGGCGACGGCGCCGGTGGACATCTCCGGGAGCACGTCCGACGTGCGCGTCCTGGCCGACCTCGTGGTCCCGGCGGGAGTGGGGTCGGTCGTGCCGCTTCAGGTCGAGGTCGTCGTCGAGATCGGGGCCTCGCGCGGTTTCCTAACCCTGCCCGTGGCGGTGCGCAACGCCCCGTCCGGGCTGACGGCCACCGTCTCCCCGCTCACCGTCGACGTGGTGGTCAGAGGGCCGCGAGCTCTTCTGGACCGGCTTGTGCCGGGAGACCTCGCTGTTTGGGTGGACGCTACCGGGCGGTCCGCCGGCCGGTCCACCCTCACTGTGAACGTCGATTTCCCGGCTTGGTCCGAGGGTCGCCTCAGCGTCTCGGAAGTCACGCCGTCGCAGGCCACGCTGCTTCTGGGCCGGTAGGCACCGGCTCTTGGTCTTGGGGAGGAGATGCGCCCTTGCCCGGTTTGTTCGGTACCGATGGCGTCCGCGGCGTGGCCAACGTCACCCTTACTCCCGAACAGACCCTGCGCATCGGGCGGGCCGGGGCCGACCATCTCGCGACCCGGGGGAAGGGCGGCGACGGCCGCGACGCTAAGGCTGCGGACCGCCCCCTCCTCGTGCTCGGGCGGGATTCGCGTCTCTCAGGCGACCTGCTTGCGGCGGCGCTGACCGCCGGCTGTTGTTCGGTCGGAGTGGACGTCGTGGATGCCGGCATCGTTCCGACTCCGGGCGTGGCCTTCCTTACCCGGCACCTCGGCGCGGCCGGCGGGGTGATGATCTCAGCTTCGCACAATCCCGTCGATGACAACGGCGTCAAGTTCTTCGACGCCGCCGGGTACAAGCTCTCGCCGGAGGCCGAGGAGGACGTCGAGGCCAAGGTCCTCTCCAAGCAGGACCGGATGCCCCGCCCGAGCGGCGCCGGCGTGGGCTGCCGGAAGGACGGACACCAGCACGCCCGGGCCTACGCCGACCATCTCGTGACCTCCGTCGGTGGCGAAGGGGCGCTGGCCGGCGCGCTGCCGCCCTTTGTCATCGCCGACCTGGCTTTCGGGGCCACCGCCCGGTTCGGCGCCCAGGTCCTCCGGCGGGCCGGGGCCAGGGTCGTGGCCATGAACGACATCTGGGACGGAAGCCGCATAAATGTGAGGTGCGGCTCCACCAACCCCGAGGTCATGGCCAAGCGCGTTACCGAAGAGGGGGCGATCGCCGGTCTGGCTTTCGACGGTGACGGTGACCGGGTCATCGCCGCCGACGAGAAGGGGCGGATCGTGGATGGCGACCACATCCTCGCCGTCCTCGGCCTAGACCTCATCGCCCGGAAGACTCTGCCGAA
>Ga0315293_10004554_pt1 | contig 13113 bp, 16 predicted proteins | sample YL17G13_20_MG_FD_203071 | JGI IMG/M metagenome (GOLD analysis project Ga0315293, IMG submission 203071) | Sediment microbial communities from Yellowstone Lake, YNP, Wyoming, USA - YL17G13_20 | ecosystem: Environmental > Aquatic > Freshwater > Lake > Sediment | place: USA: Wyoming | collected... | reverse complement strand
GGGTGCGCGTCGAGCAAGCGCCGCCGCCATCACCGGAGCGAGGTCGCATGCCGGCAGCCGTCAGGCTGCTGCGCGCTTGGTAGGCGGTCCCTCGCGAAACAGCCGCGCAGCCCTTGCGCGGGCATACCCGTCTGTGTTAGACTGCTGGTACCGGCATGGCCTTGTCTGTCGGCTTTGGCGCGCGTGCAGCCGGGGCAAGCCAGGCCGGGAATCTATCTCTAGGCGTGCTGCGGTGTCCCAGTTCGCCGATGGCGAATACTGCAGCTCGCTCCAAGGAATGGGGCACGCCGCCGAAAGGGGAGTTGACTTGCCGCTCGTCACCATGAAGGAGTTGCTGGAGGCCGGGGTGCATTTCGGCCACCAGACCCGCCGCTGGAACCCGAAGATGAAGAGGTTCATCTACGCGGGCCGCAACGGCATCTACATCATTGACCTACACCAGACGCTCAAACGACTAGATGACGCCTATAACTTCATCCGCGAGACGGCCGCCGACGGCGGGACGGTGCTGTTCGTGGGCACGAAGAAGCAGGCCCAGGACGCGATCAGGGAAGCGGCCGAGCGCTGTGGCATGTACTACGTTACCGAGCGATGGCTCGGTGGGATGCTGACCAACTTCCGCACGATTCGCCAGCGCATTGAGCGCCTGGCCGAGCTGCGGAAGATGGAGGAGGACGGGAGTCTGGCGAAGTTGCCCCGCAAGGAGCGCAACCGGCTGACGGATCTGAAGGCGCGGCTGGAGCGCTTCCTCACCGGCATCGAGAAGATGGGTGGCATCCCCAAGGCGATGTTCGTCGTTGATCTGAAGCAGGAGCATATCGCGCTCCAGGAAGCGCGGCGGCTCGGCATCGCGGTGGCGGCGATCGTGGACACGAACTGCGACCCGGACGATGTCCAGTACCCGATCCCAGGCAACGATGACGCGATCCGCGCCATCAGGCTGATGGCCGGCAAGATGGCCGACGCGGTGCTGGAGGGCAAGGCCGAGCACGAATCGCGCATGGCCGACGAGGCGGTTAGCGCCGAGGCAGCGGCGGCCGCGCGCGAGGAGGCCGCGGTTGGTGTCGCCGCGCCGATCGAGCAAGGGGCGGAAGAGATCGCGGACTGGGTTTCGGAGCAGCTGGGCGCCGAGTTGCCCGAGGGGATGTCCGAGGTCGCCGGCGAGAAGCCAGCCGAGGTGCCGCCCGAGCCGACCGATGTCGAGGCGCCGGCCGAGCGAGAGGCCGAGGAGCAGCTTGGGGGGTACACCGGTGGCGAGGCCGAGCTGACCTAAGGACGATTCAGGACGTTCGAACACGAAGGAGAAGCGATAGTGGCAATCTCAGCTCAGCAGGTCCAGGAGCTTCGGCGAAAGACGGGCGCCGGAGTCATGGACTGCAAGAAAGCGCTTGCTGAGTGCGGAGGCGACCTCGAGCAGGCGGCGGTGCTGCTGCGGAAGCAGGGAATGGCGCGCGCCGACGCTCGGCTCTCCCGGGCGACAAGCGAAGGCCTGGTTGCATCTTATGTCCATGCCGGCGGCAGGATCGGCGTGCTAGTGGAGGTGAACTGCGAGACGGATTTCGTCGCGCGCACCGACGAGTTCAGGCAGCTCGCACTCAACCTGGCAATGCACATCGCCGCGGAGAACCCGCGCTATCTGCGTCCGGAAGACGTGCCGGCTGAGGTGATCGAGAAGGAGAAAGAAGTCTACCGCGCGCTCGCCCAGAAGGAGGGCCGGCCCGAGAACGTGCTCGACCGGATCGTCGAAGGGAGGCTGAAGAAGTTCTACGGCGAGGTCTGCCTGCTCCAGCAGCCCTATGTCCGCGACGACCAGATAACCGTCGAAGGTGTGGTGAAGGAAGCGATCGCCAAGCTTGGTGAGAACATAACGGTTAGTCGCTTCAGGCGCTTCCAGGTAGGGGAGGACGCCGAGACCTGAGCGCAGGAGGGAGATTCGGTTGGCGGAACCGCGGTACAGGCGAGTGCTGTTGAAACTGAGCGGCGAGGCCTTCGCCGGACAGAGCGGCTTCGGCATTGACCCGGACGTAGTGCATCGGATCGCCGGCGAGACCAAGGAGGTGCAGGGCCTGGGGGTGGAGTGCGGTGTGGTCGTGGGCGGCGGCAACTACCTGCGCGCCCGCTCGAACTCACTGCACGACATCGAGCGGACAACCGCCGACTACATGGGGATGCTGGGGAGCGTGCTGAACTGCCTGGCGCTCCAGGCCGGTTTGGAGACGTTGGGGGTAGACACCCGGGTGCAGTCGGCGATCGAGATCAGGGAGGTGGCGGAGCCGTACATCCGGCGGCGCGCCATCCGCCATCTGGAGAAGGGCCGGGTGGTGATCTTCGCCGCTGGCACGGGCAACCCTTACTTCACGACTGACACCGCGGCCGCGCTGCGGGCGGCGGAGATCGGGGCCGAAGCGCTGCTCAAGGCATCCACCGTGGATGGGATCTACGATGCCGACCCGAAGCTGAACCCCGCCGCGAAGAAGCTCGACCACCTGACCTATCTCGACGCGCTCAAGGCGGGCCTGAAGGTGTTGGACGCGACGGCCGTCTCGCTTAGCATGGACACGAAGATACCGGTCATCGTGTTCGATCTGCGCGTGCCGGGCAACATCAAGCGAGTTCTGCTTGGCGAGCAGATAGGCAGCACGATCAGCTAGCGCTCAGGAGTCGCGCTGAATCCTGTCACGGGGAGAGCCACTATGCCTACCGATGCCGTGCGCCAGCTACTCAAAGACGCCGACCGGCACATGCTGGAGACAATCGACGCGGTAAAGCGTGAGTTCAGCTCGATTCGAACGGGCCGCGCCAACCCAGCCGTGCTAGACCGCATCCGCGTGGAGTACTACGGCCAGATGATGCCGGTCAACCAGGTGGCGACGATCAGCGCGCCCGAGCCCCGCCTGCTTGTGATCTCGCCCTGGGACAAGCAGATGGCGAAGCCTATCATGGATGCCATCACCAGTTCCGACCTCGGCCTCAACCCGAACAGCGATGGCAACATCATCCGGGTGCCGGTTCCGCAGCTCACGACAGAGCGGCGCCGGGATCTGGCCAAGATGGTGGCGAAGGAAACCGAGGATGGGAGGATCGCCATCCGCAACATCCGTCGGGATGCGGTGGAGAAGCTGCGCGCCATGGAGAAGAACGGAGACATCTCCGAGGACGATCGGCGGCGCTCCCAGGAGCAGGTGCAGAAGGTGACGGACGGGCATATCGCGCAACTCGATCAAGCGCATGGGGCAAAAGAGAAGGAGATCATGGAGGGATGAGCGCCCCTTCGGTGATCGCGATGCCGTTGGAGGCGGCCGAGCGCCTGCTCGGTGATGCGGGAGTGGTGGCGGTTCGGGTGAGGCGGACCCAGCCCCCGAGAGGCGGACCCGCTGGGCCGCTGAGGGTGATCCGGCAGCGGGAGACCCACGATGGCGTCGAGCTGGTGGTGTCGCCGTCGGTGCCACTGCCTGAGAGGGAGACGTCCCACGACTGACGTTCACGCACAACTCTCCATTGCTGACCTCAGGACGGAAATCGCCCTCTCGGCCGTGCCGCGCCATATCGCGGTAATCATGGACGGCAATGGGCGTTGGGCCAAGGAGCGCAACCTGCCCCGGCTGGAGGGGCACCGCGCCAGTCGGCAGAGCATCCGCGACACGGTGGAGGCCTGCGATGACCTCGGGGTCCGCTTCCTGACGCTGTACACCTTCTCGGCGGAGAACTGGAACAGGCCTGCGCCCGAGGTCAGCGCGCTGATGATCCTGATCGAGATGACGCTGCGGGAGGAGGCGCCGTCGCTTCACGGCAGGAAAGCGCGCGTCCGGCTGCTCGGGGACCCTGCGCCGCTCCCGCAGTCGCTCAGGGATGAGATCGCGCGAGTGGAGGGACTGACCGCGGACAACACCGGCATGACGCTCCAGTTGGCTATCAACTACGGCGGGCGGCAGGAGATACTGCACGCGGCCTTCGCCCTGGCCAAAGAAGTGGCTACCGGGCGCGTGGCAGCGGACGCGCTCGAGGAACGGCACTTCACCCGCCACCTCTACCGCCCCGACGCGCCGGACCCGGACCTGCTCATCAGAACCGGAGGCGACCTGCGGGTGTCCAATTATCTGCTCTGGCAGATAGCCTATACGGAGATCCACGTCACGCCAGTGCTTTGGCCGGACTTCCGGGCGGTTCACTTGTGCCAGGCCGTGGTAGACTACCAGCGACGGGAGAGGCGATTTGGCAAAGTCGGGGATACTGGCTAAGAGCTGGGTTCGGGTCGGCATCATCGCTGCGGCCCTGATCGCCGTGGTCGCACTCGATGCTGTCGTGCCACTTGAGGGTCTTCCGATCCTGCTTATCCTGTTGGGGCTCGCGCTGCTGGTGACGGAGCGTCTTCGCCTGTGGCTGAAGGCACACCAGCGGGTGGGGATCTCGATGCTGCCGTTTATGTCGGCCGCGCTGGTGCTCATGCTCGCGTTCGTCCGTGGCCGCGGCCTTTCGCAGGCACTGCTGCTGCTCGTCACCCTGGCCCTTGTCTTCGACATACTGATTGTCGCGCTCGCCCTGATCGGCGAGGCGTCCAAGCGCGGGGCAAAGGGCATTGCAGAGTTCGTCGGACTGGCTGCGACAGGCGTTGTGCTGGGCGTCGCTCTCTCCCTTGTCTTCGTCCTCGGGGTCGGCCGGCCGGGCGGGATGGGCCTCGCCCAGCCCTGAGGGGCCAATGGCTGGTAGCACACGCATCGCGCTGCTCGGCGCAACGGGCTCTATCGGCCGGCAGACACTGGACGTGATCGAGGCCCTGCCGGGGTTGTTCCAGGTGGTCGCGCTCTCCTGCGAGCGCTCTGTCGAGACCGTCATCAGCCAGGCGAAGCGCCACCGGCCTCAGCTCGTCGCGGTGTCCGACCCGGCCGCTGCAAACGCGGTCGCCAGCGCCCTCGCGGGAACAGGCATCACGGTCGAATCTGGCAGCGACGCAGTCATCGAGTGCGCGCGCCATCCAGATGCAGACATCGTCGTTGCCGCAATCGCGGGAGTGGCGGGCCTGCGGCCGGTGTGGGAGGCGGTGCGCGCCGGCAAGCGAGTGGCGCTTGCCAACAAGGAGCCGCTGGTCGTCGCCGGACATCTCATCGTCGCTGAGGCAGAGCGATCGGGCGCGCACCTCATGCCGGTCGACAGCGAGCACTCGGCCATCTTCCAGTCGCTCCTGGGCCAGGACCGCGAGGCAGTGCTGCGAGTCATCCTGACCGCATCGGGCGGCGCCTTCCGCGATGTGCCGGAAGATGAACTCGACCGCGTTACCCCCGCGCAGGCGCTGGCTCACCCGACCTGGAAGATGGGGCCGAAGGTTACGGTTGACTCAGCGACACTGATGAACAAAGGGCTCGAGCTGATCGAGGCGCGCTGGCTGTTCGGCCTCGAGCAGCATCAGCTCGACATCGTGCTTCACAGGGAGAGCATCGTTCACAGCCTAGTGCAGTTCGTGGACGGGTCCGTCATCGCACACATGGCCCAGCCCGACATGAGAATCCCGATTCAGTACGCGTTGACCTTCCCGCGGCGGCTCGCCCGCGTCGAGCCGCCGCCCGACCTGGCGGCGTTGGGCGCGCTGCGCTTCGAGCCGTTCGACCAGGAGCGATGGCCGTGCGTCCGGCTGGCGCGGGAGGCGATGGCGCGCGGAGGCACGGCGCCGGCCGTGCTGGCGGCGGCGGACGAGGTGGCGGTTGCCCGGTTCGTGGCGGGAAGGATACCGTTTGCCCGGATAGCCAAGCTCATCGAAGAGGCGCTCGCGGCGCACCGGCCGGCGCCGGGGGATTCGCTCGAGGCACTGCTCGAAGCCGATCGCGATACCCGGCGCCACCTCGAAGAGCAGAGCACTCCCTGATGCTGGTTAGCATAGCGGCTATCGTCGGCGCCTTCGCCCTGATCGTCCTCGTCCACGAGGCCGGGCACTTCTTCGCCGCCCGCCTTTCGGGCATGGCCGTGCACGAGTTTTCCATCGGATTCGGGCGGCCGCTGCTATTCTGGTTCCGGTGGGGCGAAACGCAGTATTCCCTCCGCTTCTGGCCTTTCATCAGCTTCGTTCGCGTCGCGGGGATGGAACCGGGAGACGACCACCCACAGGGGTTCAATACGAAGTCACGCGTCGCCCAAGCGTTCGTGCTGGTCACGGGCTGCTTGATGAACTTCCTGCTGGCCATGGCCATCTACGTGCTGATCGGCGCGTTCATCGGCGTGCCGGTCGCGCAGAACCGGGTCAAGGAGGTGATACCGGGGACGCCCGCCGCGGCTGCGCAGATCATGGCCGGTGACAGGATTGTCGGCGTTGACGGCCGCGCCGACCTTTCGGTGGAGAGCATCCGCAAGGCGATCCAGGCACACCCCGACAAGCCCATGAAGCTCGTGGTGGAGCGCGACGGGAAGCGGCGCACGGTGGCGCTGACGCCGAAGACGGACTACGCCTACGACCTCAAAGGCCTCCGTGTGACCAAGGTTCACATCGGGCTGATAGGCGTGCGATTCGGCGTTGTCCGGGAGCGCGCCGGCATCGCCAGCTCCATAGTCATCGGCTACCAGAGCACCTGGCAGATGATCCAGTGGCAGGCGGCTGGTATGATCGCGATGATCGCGCGGCAAGTGCCGGCCGACGTGATGGGGCCGGTCGGGGTGGTGCATACGATGTACATGGAGGCGCGCAGCAGTTGGGCCGACTTCCTCACCATCGTCGCCGCGATCGCGGTGACGGTCGGGTTCATCAACCTCCTGCCGGTCCCGCCGCTGGACGGCAGCCGCCTGATCATCATCGTTATCGAGGCCGTCAGGCGGAAGCCGTTCGACAAGGAGAAGGAGAATCTCGTGCACCTCGTGGGGCTGGCCATGATACTGGCCCTGGCCGTCCTGCTCACCTACCAGGATATCCGGCGGATCGCGACCGGCGGCGAGTAGGCGCCTTAGGCCGTCGTCTGGCTGATCTCGACCCAGTTGCCAGTCTCGTTCGACTGCTCGATAGCGTCGATGACCTTCATTACCTCAGCACCATCGCGGAAGGTCGCGACGCAGTCTGGCTTCTCGCCGCCTTGCAGATAGGCGACGATGTCGCGGAACATCCGCGCGAGTGCCTGCTCGGGTGTCGCGAACTCCCTGGTCTGGAGCGGCAGGTCGGTCGCGCGTGCCGAGCCGGGTGCCAGTTCTATGCGCGCCAAGGGGCTGAACTCCCCCTTTCCCTCGAGCCACTGGAGGAGCGACGGCGACTGGTAGAGCAGCTTGCCGCGATCACCTTCGAGCTCGATCTGTTGGTCGCGGTTGGCGTTCCAGCTGAGCTTCACCGAGCCGATGCCGGTGGCGAACTCGAGCAACGCCCAGCACTCGTCGGGGACGTCCACCGGCCGTATCCTCCCCCCTGCCTCCAACGGTCGCTCGGTGACGATCATCCTGCAACGGCCGAGCACGCGCCGGATCGGTCCCGCCCACCAGATGAGCAGATCGAGGACATGCGCGCCCAGGTCGGCCACCACGCCTGCGCCCGACAGCCTGCGCTGGAAGCGCCACCTGAGCGGCTCGTTCCTCATGTCCACGCCCCAGCTCGCGCTGACGCTGATGGTGCGGCCCGCCTGTCCGGAGGCGGCCGCGCCTTTCACCGCCACCGCGGCGGGCGAGAATCGGTAGGGCACGAATGTCACGTGGCGTACCCCCGCAGCCTCGGCCGCGCGAGATAGCTGTATCGCCTCCTCTCCGGTGAGCGCGAGGGGCTTGTCGCAGATCACGTGCTTGCGGGCGCGGATCGCCTGGTGGACGAAGTCGGCGTGGGTGTTATTGGGTGTGACGACGGCAATCGCATCGAGATACGGAATCCGGAGCAGGTCCTCGAAGTCACGCGTGTAGCTGGGGATGTCGAACCTATCGGCCATCGCCGCGGCCCGCTCGATGCGCCGGCTGAACACCGCCACTAGCTCTACTCCGGGGTTAGCCTTGAGCCCGAGGGCGTACTTCTCCCCAAACCCGGTCCCGGCAATGGCAACCCTCAGTTTCCCTGCCACCAATCGCTCCCTCGCTTGCCGTTAGCACCCAAAGCGGGGGCATTATAGCACAACTCGCCCGTCCGGAAGCAGGGAGGAGCGAACGAGTGCCAGGGCAATCGCATCTTATCCCGCCACCAGAACAGCCTCCAGGAAGGAGTTGTCCCAGCCGGCTCTTTTGATGCTGCCTCGCACGCTCTTCTTGGCAGGCTTTGCTTTCCTGATCAGGTTCAGCACTAGCCGGCGCAGCAGCGCCATGTTCTCAGGTGCGTGATCCTTGCGGATGCGACTCTGGTCCTCGTTCATAGTGACGTCCAGCACCCAGAACAGGGAGTTCTCAATCCCCCAGTGCTTGCGCGCCGCCTGCATCAGTTGCTTCGCGCCGCCCTTCAGACTGGAGATGAAGTAGCGGGTCTCCTTCGTCTTCTTCCTGCCGATGCGCCGCTGGGCCTCGATGGCGGCGATGCTCGCCAGCCCGGGCCATTGGTCTTCCCGCGCCAGCCATTCGATGGCAACATCCTCCACCGTCCAGCAGCGGCGAAGCTCGATGCGCCCATGATCTTTCTCTAAGCTCTTATCATACTCATAGGGCACATCCTGCCACTTCATCTCCTTGGCTTCTTTGAAGAAGTACTGCACCTCTTCATGTAGATTGCTCTGATTGCCCTTCAGGCAGAAAACATAGTCGCCGCCTTGCTCAATGACCTGCTTCGCCAGCTCCTTTTGGCAGCCCATTGCATCTATCGTCACCACGCACCCTTTGACATCCAGCAGCTTCAACAACTCCGGCAGTGCGGTGATCTCGTTGGACCTGCCGTCCACCTTCATCTGCCCCAGCGCGATCCCATTCTCGGTCGCCCAGGCGCTCACCAGATGCAGCGCCGACTGACCAGCGGCGGTGTCGAAGCTGTGGCGCAAGCTCTTGCCATCCAGCGCAATCACTTCCCCCTTGGTCGCCTCATGCAGAGCCGCAGCCCAGCCCATGAAACAATCCCCGAAAGCCTGCGGGTCCAGCAGGGAAAACACTCGTCCGAAGGTGTCATGGCTGGGAATGCCATGGGGCAACTCCAGATACTTGCCCAGCCACTCTTGCTTCGCTTCCCCGAACTCCTCCATGTCGGTGAAGCTCTCCCCGCCACAGATGATGGTGCAGACCGCAATGAACAGGATGTCGATGAGCTGGTGTTTTCTGGTCCGTTCCATTCTCGGATCAGGCATCCCCCCAAAGTGTGTGAAGAAGTCGCTCTTGTCAGCCACAGGTAAGCCCTCCATTGGGTGTGAGAGGCGTTACCTGCAAGACTTCGCGAATTGCACTTGGGGGCCCTTCTGATGCCCCCAAACTACTTCTCAGCTATCTCCATGCCTGCCAAGGCTGCATAACGAAGTGTCCACTTCTCCGGGGCCAGATCAGTTAGATGCGATTGCCCTGCATAGTCGGGGCCTTGCTTATCTTGCTGTCGTAAGCTAGGCTATACTTAAGCGATTCGCCTGCCAGCAATAGATACATGATGGCGAGGCACGCCCAGAACGCCCCTAATCTCTTCTGCATTGTCCCGACCTCCCTCGTCGCATCTTCCTCGCCTCCTATCGCAGTATCGCCACCAAGGCTACCACGGCCGACACAACGGAGGCCGCCGCGGAGGCCAGCGCGAACCACCATACCCGCGCGTTGCGCTCCTCTCGCTCGCCCTCCCAGACTCGAAGTTGCGCCTGCATCAGCACCCACTCCTTGCCTCGGCCCGTGTCGGCCATTCCGGGCCCCGGCAGCCCCAATCTCTCGCACTTCTGCTGTACGGTTCGGTCCCATGTGCCGAAGTCGTAGCCCTTCGCCTCTTCCTTGGCCCGTCGCCATCGCATAGCTCCCTCCTCGCCTCCTTTGACGCCGCACTCTCTGCGCCGATCATCCGTTCCTGCGCTTCTCGCCCACCGCGAGGCAGCGCGCCCTGTCCCGGATGTGTTCAGTACACTGGTTCGACCTTGACCCTTCCGCGGACCTCGACGGGCAGCCCTTGGACAGCGGAGATACCGTCGAAACTGCTGATCAAAGGCACCTCAAGCCGCTTGCCGCCGACAGCGACAATGTCTACCCGGAGAGGTCTGCCGTACGGGTCACTCTCAACCGTCCCCTCGATCTTCACAGGCGCGGAAGGCGTCATGGCCTGGAGTTCTCTCAGCCGGTTCTGGCGTGCTTCTTCTGCGGCTCTCATTATGCCCGCCGCCTCTGCCGGCGTTCCCCACTTCGGGGCCGGCCCCCACAGACAGAGCCACAACAGACACACCGCGATCACCGTCAGCACAACCTTAGTGTAGCGATCAACCATCTTCCTCGCTCCTTTGTGGCGCGGTGCTGCCTGACGGAACAGTGGTAGAGATAGGCATGCCTTCCTCTATGCCCTCAACAGCAACGAGGTTCCACGACAGCATGCCCTTGGTGACGCCCTGCGACGTGCGCTGCGTTTCCAGGCGTTCCCAGATTCGCCCAGTCGCGGTATCCACGAGGAAGACCCCGTGATAGGTGTCTACTGCGCCGCCCGCATCGCCGCCGCAGAGTACTGAGTAATCTCCAGCGACGATCTGGAATCGCCCAGCAGCGCCCGCACTTCTTGCCGATCCTCGGCCCGAATCCGTCGCCGCGTAGGCCACCGCGCCTGCGAGTACTACCCCTGCGACCAGCACTACGACAGCCCACTTCCCTTTGGTCATTCCCTCGCTCCTTCGCCCGTGGTCGGGCGCCGGAAAAATGTAGGGGGACTGCTCAGCGCGGGAACTCAGTGACCCCTCGCCGACCCTTTCCTGCCTGCTGGCTCATCCCCTTCCTGCTTAGGCCTCCGGGCGGCCGCGCGCTGGTGCGATCGCCCAAGGCCGTTACGAGAGTCCGCAGTGTCTATTGTTGGGTTGGCAAGGAGAGAGGCTTATCGCCCGATGCGGCAGGAGGTCTCATCAGACTCCTCGTACCATTGCACGGACCGGTCAATCTGATCCAAGGGGGTCATGATGAAGGGCAAGCTCATAGCCGTGTGCGTTGTGATTGCCGGAGTGCTCATTCCCGGCACAGTCGGGTGCGGCCAGGGTAGGGAAGGCGAGCCACGGGGTAAGGAGATCGCGCTGCCGGCCCCCGCCACGACCGGCGGGATGAGCTTCACGGAGGCGGCCGCCAAGCGCCGCTCGGTCCGCGAGTTCGCGCCCGGTGCTCTCAGCCTCGAGCAGATATCGCAGCTCGCCTGGGCGGCGCAGGGGATCACAGAGGCTGGCCGGGGACTCCGGACCGCGCCATCGGCGGGTGCGCTCTACCCGCTAGAGCTGTACCTGGTCACGAAAGACGGCTTGTTCCACTACCTGCCGCAAGGGCACAAGCTCATTCAACTCAGTGATGCCGACGGGCGCGGCGATCTGTCCAAGGCCGCACTTGGGCAGTCTTCGGTGGCGCAGGCGGCCCTCGATATCGTGATCGCCGGCGTCTTCTCACGCACGGAGGCGAAGTACGGCGAGAGGGCGCGCCAGTACGTGTACATCGAGGCCGGGCACGTCGGGCAGAACATCCATCTGCAAGCGGTGGCGCTGGGCCTCGGCTCGGTGTCGGTCGGGGCGTTTCGCGATCAGGCTGTGTCGGAGGCGCTGGGACTGCCAGGCGACCAGACGCCGCTGTACATTATCCCAGTTGGGCACCCGGCGGCTTGATCCCCGACTCCTTGGGCAGGAGGCAAGCTCCTGCCCTACGACCTGAGCGCCTGGCGCGCCCAGGCAACGCCCCCCCCTGCCGCATCGCTCACGGAGGTGGGAGAGAGCGCGCTCGATCTTCGCTCCGTGTCGCGCGCTCTCATCGGACTCAGAAATCCCACGTCATCGCCGTCATGCCCCGAGCTCCCAGCACCAGAGGCGCGAGGAGCGCCATGCCGGCGTCCATGAGGTAGTGCCCGAAGATGATCCCCAGAAACGCGGGCCGCAGTTCCCGGTACAACTTGAGGCCGCCGAATCTCCGGATGAGTGTCGCGATCAGCCACCCGATGATCGCATTCATCCACAGCCCCCGGTTCGTGTGCATCACGCTGGCGATCAGGAACCCGATCGGGCTCAGCGGCCACCAAAGGAAATGCGAGCTCAGCCAGGTGAGCAGCAGGGTAAACCCCGCGCCCGCGAATACCGCGGCCCGGAGCCAATTACCCGCGTTCTCCGGCGAGCGGAGGCTCGCATCGAACTCGCGGAAGGCGCAGGTCGGCACCGCGGTGATCGGCCAGCAGATCATGGACACCGCCCCGTAGCGATAGGCGTAGTACAGCACCCCCAGGCTCCCGGCGATCAGCACGCCCACCGTCGAGATCAGCACGACCCACGGGAACGCCCTCGCCCGCATCCGAAGATTGTGGAAGAGCTTGAACCCGTTCAGCATGTAAACGCTGGGGAAGTTGTGAGGCTCCAACATGTAGCCCATCGTGAGCAGCGAGTAGATGGAGAGAGACTGCGGTCCGATCGCCCTCGCCCCAACCGTCCGCAGCACCAGCCACCGGGGCGTGATCTGGGGCCGCGGCTCCAGCAGCCCCGCCGCCGCCGCCAGCCGCGTCGTGCCAATGATCGAAGCATAGAACGCCGCCATGATCAGCGCGAAGCTCCACCACGACATCCCCGCCTTGAGCACCCACCAGAGCATCACCGCGTTCGACAGCGCGAACCCGGCCAGCGCCGCCGCGTTCGTCATCGGAGCCTGCGGGTCCACCTCCTCTGACTGAGGCCGCCGCGACAGCAGCCGCCGCAACCCTACTCCGATAACATCCTTGGCCCCATGGATCGCGATCGCGCTGATCACGATGAACCCGCCGTATCCCGCGTAGTCAAAGAACGCGCGGGGATTGAAACCGCCTGGGCCGGCGCTGCCGGACACCAACCCGAAGTTGGCGCACACCACCTGGTAGATGCGGAAGATCAGGTAGAAGGCCCACACGCTGAACGAGATCTCCCCCGGCACCAGGGACATCACCCCGATCGTCGCCGGCGACAGGTTGATCACCATGTCCGACAGCGGGGTCCACGGCAAGCCATGCGACCCAATGCTCTGCCCGATCGGGTAGTGCAGGTTCGGACCGGGAATGGCCGGGAAGAGCCCGTTCACCCACACCAGCAGGATGATCAG
>Ga0315293_10004552_pt1 | contig 13117 bp, 9 predicted proteins | sample YL17G13_20_MG_FD_203071 | JGI IMG/M metagenome (GOLD analysis project Ga0315293, IMG submission 203071) | Sediment microbial communities from Yellowstone Lake, YNP, Wyoming, USA - YL17G13_20 | ecosystem: Environmental > Aquatic > Freshwater > Lake > Sediment | place: USA: Wyoming | collected... | reverse complement strand
GCGAAGTTCCTCAAGGATGCGAAGGACAGGTCAAAGGCCCTGCGGGAAATCATCACCGGCAATGAGCTCTTCAAGAAAACCAACCAGACTCAAGCCGAGGCCTTCAAACAGGCCCACGTCAGCCAATCCCCCCAAACCCGCCAGATCGTAACAGAGATGAAGGGATAATTCCTTCGGCATGAATTCTTTGCAGACGTCGGAAGTCTGGAACGGAAGTAGGAACTGGCCGTTGGTAGGCGGATTGTGACCGGAATTGGGTGGGCGCGTGCAATCTCCAGCCGAAATCGGCGATTTCTCACTGAGTTTTTCACGGGACCGGTCCGCTAATGAGCGGAGGATCATTTGGCTGTCAAGCCGGTTGGCACGCGTGTTGCAGTGTTACCGGCAAAATGACTGCGTATTTTATGTTGTACAGATTATGATATAATGATTACAATGTGCTGGCTGTGAAGTGTTGAAACTGTTGTTGGAAGCAACTCTTTTGGGAAGTGGCTCGGTGAAACTGGGAAAACCGCCCGTTATTGAGGCTTGGATAGAATTCAAAATTGATCTGACGGATGAGCATTCTGTGTGGGATGCGAATGCGGCCAATGAGTTTGTGGCCGAACACTTCCCCACCTTCCCTCATACTGACCAGATGGCTCTTGCTAAAATAACGATCGACCCGAGAACTCACAAGCCAACGACCGAAATAGCTGGCATTGAGCGGATACGGGCATTCACTGAGAACAGGGACAAGTGTATCCAGGCTGGCCGTAACTTTGTGATCTATAACCACATAAAGAAGGGCGATTGTTGGCCAGGATATCAAAAGCTTGAACCAGAGGCCTTTGAAGCATTGGCGAAATACATGGAGTTCAGGGGACTACCGAAATTGTCAGGGGTTGCTCTCCATTATAGGGACGTATGCCGAATGCCTCAAGATGACAGTGGGCGTCTGGAATTGACGGAGTATTTCACGGTCCATCCACAAGTACCGGACATAGAATTCGGTACGATCGGAGGTTTCACAATAGGGATACAGACGAACGACGTCTGCAAGGATGGAAGTGTCACGCTAACGATGCAGAGTATGCCTCGCATAGATGACACAGAAACAATGTCTGCGTTCACGATGGACTGGCACACTGTGTGTACCAAGACGATCGACACTATTGACACTGCAAAGGAGTGGCTGGGAAATGCCCACAACGCTCTTCGAGCTGTGTTCAAGGCTGCCTTTACAGAAAAAGGGTTTGCTCAATTTGAACCAATAGAATCGGAAGGCGCGGTCATGCAGGAGTTTAACGCTCAATTTGAGCATTTTCTCGACGACGCGCCGGCCTGCGACGTCTGCGGGGCGATCACCGTTCGCCACGGAACCTGCTACAAGTGCTTTAACTGCGGCAATTCAATGGCCGCCTCGTAGAGATTGATTATTGACTGAGGAGTAGGTATGTTATTAACGTCAATTCAACCAGCTATGCATCAGACCGCGATGTTCAGCGTCGCTGATCTCAGGGACGAGCATCAGGAAGAAGCTGAAGAGTTGCCGAGCGGTCTTGTTGTGCCGCTGGAAACAATCAGTATTGGCCGGACGAAGTACCGGTTAATCAGGCCTCTTACGGCCAACCATATTCCTACCATTGAAGGGTGGGCATGCTGTCTGAATGAACTCAGTATGTATGTGGGCAGGGGCAAGACGTGCGATGAGGCGAGTGAGGACCTGAAAATCCGAATCCATACAGATTTTCAAAGACTGTTTGCAAAGCGCCCCTTTGAGATGACTCCCGATGAACAGCGTAGCTGGTCTCAGATTGCTGGGGTGATAGACGTTCTTCATTATAGGACGACTACGCCTTTGGCTGTGCGAGAATTGGGCCAGGTGAGTCACGGGCGGATATCTCGCCCTTACCGGATCAAATGGCTAAACGGCAAGAACTACACAATCGAGCCGGACAAAGTCCCAGGTGAACTCATGAGTTGTGCACCTGGGCAGTGGATTGAGGCTGTTGTCCTGAAGGACCCTATGACTTTTGGCATTGTTGAAATACAGTCTATAACCAAGGTCAAATTCCGCCTGCCTACTGAATCGGAAATAGAGGGGTTCTGGAACGATATGCCTGTGGCCGATTTGGATTCGGGACAGTGGGCTTAAGTCATGCGGATTCGCTAATGGCAGATCATGCAGCAGACACTTCGGTATGTGAATGCTGGTTCTTGGACGTTGGTCAAGGAGCCTCTAATGTAATTCTGCTTGGCGACCGCCGCGCCGTTGTCATAGACTGTGGTCCGAAGGGCTCTGTACAAACGCTTCACCTGTTAAGAATGTGGGTCGATTATATCGAGGCCCTTATTATCACGCACAACGACGAGGACCACGACGGAAGTGTTGCTTCAGTGTTGAAAGCGTATCCCAAAGCAATAAAGAGGATACTCTTTCTACAGGATCGTCGTGCTAACGAGATACGGACATATAATGAGGTCGCTCTGTTAAGGTCTACGTTGAAGGATGACTATCCGCCTCCCCAACGGCTCGAAGCGGGTAGTGCGAGACCGCGCATTGTGTTATCTGAGGGTGATATTGAACTGACAGTGGCCTACCCTGATTTTACGGCCAACATAGATGCAGAAGGCGCAGGATCAGGAAGAGCCAACCGAACCAGTGGTGTTCTACGGCTGGCTTGCGGGAAAAGGAGCGTGGTCTTCTCAGGAGATGCCACCTGCGAAGCGTGGGAGGCGATATCGTCCGAATTGAGCGCCCCGCCCTCTCTCAAGTGCGATGTCATCACGGTTCCACACCATGGAGGGACAGTTTCTGCAAATCCAGTTACTGAAGCTCAAACGCAGGACAGACTCTATAGAAACATAGTCAGTGCCAGCTACGGCATAGTCTCAGTTGGCACAAGCAATACGCATGGCCATCCACGACCAGAGACCCTACGCGCGTTGGCAAGAGCTGGAGTAAGAGTACTGTGCACACAGATAACAAGCAAATGTTGCGACGATCTTGAGTCCATCCGTCCGTTACGCAGAGCGTTGATACATCCGGCTCGTTCAACCAGAGAAACGGACACAACATCTGTGGGGAATAGCAGGAATGTCGCATGCTATGGTACGATTGTCGCCGAGATAAGCTCGGACGCTGTCAAATTTGTCCACATGCCCTTGTACGTCAGGGATATGAAGGCGTACGTCAGCGTCGAAGGATTTCATCCTTTATGTATGGCCTCTAATTAGCTGTATGCCATGCAATTATGTAGTGTCCCGTGAACTTATTGTCTTATGAGAAGGGTTCGTCATAGGCGGACAACAAGGCAATCTCAACCATCCGAAATGTGGCGGACTCGGAGATTGTTGCGTCGGCCTTCTTCGCCTCTGGCGGGCTCGAAATGACACGGAGTACCAAGGATCGAACCGGGTCATGCTTTTCGGACGGACGACGGCGGTTAGACTTGGACTTTGGATTCCTGCTTGCGCAGGAATGACGGCTGTCGATTGAGCAGTAGAAAGGAGTCGAAGAATGAAGAGGTTGATCATTGTGCTGTCGCTGGCTGTGATGCTCTGTTCGTGTGCGCCGGCAAACCGTAGGCACTTGGGGGAGTGGAAGTCGATTGTGCCGGGCATAGGTCAGATGAGTCTGAAGATCGACCAGAGGACCGTCGAAATGACAACGCCCGACGGCGTCCAGTCCGGCGAATACACCATCGACTACGGCAAGACGCCCATCTGGCTTGATGTATCCTGGGGCGACGAGATCGTCAGGTGCATCATGGAGTTCATCGACAGGAACACGTTCAGAATAATCGGCGAGAATGATGCGGACAAGCCTCGGCCGAGTAGCTTTGCGCCGGAAGAAGACATCGTGCTGTTTCAGAGAGTGAAGAAAAAGGGCCAGCCGTCTCCGAGCACAGGCTCCAAGCCGGCCGGGAACATGTCGCCACCAACAAGCCCTCAATAGCCCAACCCAGGCATTCCGAGCGAGGCCAGACGCCACCCTGTCATTTCGAGCGAGCCGCAAGGCGAGTCGAGACACGTAGCGAAGCGCAGAGCCCGGAACGGAAATCTATCCGATCAGCCGCTTCGCCGGGAAGTCAGAATAGACCCCTCGACTCCGGCCCGAAGGGCCTGTGCTCGGAGTGACGAAGTCTGCGCTCGGGGCGCCATGGGGCTTCACTTGGGGTGACGAGGCTGGCGCTCCGGGTGACAAGGGGCTCCACTGGTGCTGGTGAAAGGCTGCGTTCGGGCCGAGAGGAAAGACCATCATTCCGAGCGGACCCGCCCCACACTGTCATTCCGAGCGGAGCGAAGCGGAGCCGAGGAATCTATTAAGACAGCAGTCCGTTCCGGCTTCTGTTGGTTCTCGATGCTCGATTCGCGCGGCGTAACGTGGTTCTCATCCGTAGCCCGGATTCCCCGATGGGGGTCTGCGACTTCGTTGCGCTGCGCTCCAGCGAGAATGACAGACACTGTTCGACTGGGTTGCCACCCGGGCGAAGTATGGCCCACAATCGCATCCGATTCATTTGGTCTTTGCGTGGGCCGGGCTAAACCGGCTGGCCGGGGAGGGGCCAGACGTTTTCGGGCGGTATTTCGACCGTGCCTTTCTCAAAGTCCTCGGCGGTGGGCTTGAGCGTCAGGTTGTAGAATTCGGGCTTGGCCGCCGGATCGGTCATTATCTGGCTCCAGGTCACCTGCTGGCCCGTGTAGGCGGAGATTCGCCCCATTACAGCGGTTGCGCTCGACTCGGCGACCGCCTTAGCCTGGTTCACGGGCTTGCCCTTATTGACATAGTAGAGCGTATCGACCTGCTCCTGAATATGGCTGGCCGGCGCTTGCGGCAGGTCTGCGGGAATCGGGGAGTTGCGGCACTTGGCGTAGTTGCCGCCGTCGGTGCGGCCCTTCTCAAAGACGAAGTCGTGCCCGGTCCAGTTATAGCAGCCGTTGATCTGCCGGCACATCGAGTGTATATGCACGCCGTCGCCGTAGTCGTAATCGATGCTGAAGAAGTCGTACATATCGCCCGCGTTGCGTCGCCCGCGGCTGCCGAAGCCTACGGCGCTGACGGGCGGGCGGTCGCAGAACCAATTGGCGATGTCGATGTTGTGGACGTGCTGCTCGACCAGGTGGTCGCCGGAGAGCGTAATCCAGTTCTGCCAGGACTTGACCAGGTCGTCGGCGGTTTTGGGGTCTCTCGCTCTCGACCAGAACATGTGGCCGATGCAGAAGGAGACCCGGCCTGCGTAAAGCCTGCCGAGCTGCTTCTCGACGACAACGGCCTGATGCGTCTTGCGGTAGTCCCAGTCGTGGCGCATCTCGGTGCCGGAGGTAATGACCAGGCCCTTCTTCTCGGCGAGCTCGCCGGCGGCGATAACTCGACGGCAGCCGGGCGGATCGACCGCAACGGGCTTTTCGATAAAGACGTTCTTGCCGGCGTTGATGGCCGCCTCAAGATGCAGCGGGCGGAACAGCGGCGCAGTCGCCATCAGGACAATCTGCACATCGGTCTCGAGCAGCTTGCGGTAACAGTCGGCGCCGCCGAAACATCGCTCCGGCGGGATGTTGAACTGCTGGCCCGCCTGCACGGCCCGGTCCTTGAAGTAGTCGGCGGTGGCCGTGATGCGGACGTCGAAGCCGAGAATCTTGGCTGCATCGAGCGCGCCGGCGGCTGCGCCCCGGCCTCGACCGCCGCAGCCGATAAGCCCGACCTTGAACGTCTTGCCTGCTGCTGCGGCCCTTGTGCCGAGGATGTTCGGGGCGCTGAGGGCGACGCCCGCCCCCAATGCGGTTCGTACGAAGTCGCGTCGTGATAGTGAGGCTGGCTTTTTCATAGGACAAATCCTTTCACTAAGGATGACAACCATAGAACATTGAACTACTCGTGAACACTTCGCACGCAATCATAACAAGACCTGATGTACCCGACAAGGGCAACGCCACTTACGCTGCAAGTATTGGTGCTACGTGCCCAAGAATCGCGTTTATCGCCTTTAGGCTGCCAGCAGGCAGAAGGCCAGCCCCTCGCAGGCTTGTCGGCGCAAGCGGCCCGCGGGCCTGCTGGTAGCCGGTAAAGCGCAAAACGCAAATCCCGATTCGCCAAAGTGTCCTTGAGGCCGATTTGATCGTTTATATTCGACAGGGCTACCATGACTGCTTATGCAACAAGGGGATGTATTATGAGTGATGCAAATCGACAGTTCTATACGGACCCGGACCGCATAGCCGAGGGCTTTCTGAACGAGAGCTTCTTATGGCGCCCGCGAGCACGACCCGAAGTATTACGCTGACCCGGCTGCCCTACGATTACGACACCCGTGGCAGCTTTGTGGCTTCTGTTGTCCGACTCCTGTCATCTGGCCTCTAACCAGTGCAAGGCCATAAGGCGAAAGTCCTCGAAATCCACCTCGCAATCCCCGTTTGCATCTCCCGCCACAATTGTTTGACACGGCGGCTCGCCAAAGTACGATTTGCTCGCCTCGGCTGTCCCGCCATACGCGCCCATATTGATAATGCCGCCGTTGGGGAAGGGTTCGGGACCGATAGGACTCAGCGGATCGCCTGCATCAGTACACAGACTCGTCACATCGTCTATCGTCCATCGTCCCTCGTTCGGCTCCCATCGGCCTGCTTGGGATTTCAGGTGGTAATCACCCGAGACGTAGAAATCATCCCACGGATTCTCCGGGGTACCATTGTCGTCCCAATGTCCAATATCTACAAACCAAGGCTCGGCATCGATGTTGCCCTCCCCGGAATAACCGCCCTGGATGTTGCTGAACTGAACAACGCTCCCAGCAATTTGAGGGGCTTGAGATGCAGCGTTGTTCCACACAATACAGTTACTGACTGATCCGGCAGTTACCAACCCGCCACCAAAATCCGCGCGATTGCCAGCGAAGACGCAGTTTCTTACCTGCATGAATCTGTCACCAACGGACAGTCCGCCCCCAAAGGGGGCGTAGTTCCCGGTGAATATGCAGTTTGTGATGATTCCACCCTTGTCATTCACGGGGAAGTCGATATAGACCCCTCCCCCTTCCTCAGGATAGGCAAAGTTGTTCTTAAATGTGCAGTTGCTTACCTGCAGGCTTGTCCCACGGTTGAACATGCCTCCCCCCCGGCCATCCCCCAAACCGGCGAAGTTGTCTTCGAAGGTGCAATTGGTTACATCCAGTTCACTGTCTATGTTGAACATCCCACCTCCCGCCTCATACGCGAAATTGGCGATGAATGCGCATTCGGTCAAGGCAACAACACTATCGAAGTTGGCCATTCCGCCGGCGAACGCAAGGTGGCCGGATGAGTTCCTGATGAATGTACAGCCAGTCAACGTGACGTTGCTGCTAGAGTTGCACATGGCACCCAGACCGCCGATTGAGTAGTTGTCTGCGAATACACATTCGACAAGTGCAACGGTGCTATGCGAGTTCGATGTGGCGCTGCAAGAAGCTGCGGCGTTTCCACGAAATGTGCAGTCAATAAGTGTGATATTGCTATCCTTGTTGCACATACCACCGTCGCTAAACGCGAAGTTGTCCTGGAATGTGCACATAGTCAGCGTCGGGCCGCCTGCGACGTTGTACATCCCACCTCCCCCGCTATCCCAAGGCTCCAAACCCGCCGAGTTCAGCAGGAAAACGCAGTCAATGAGGGTGGGGCTACCTTGATAATTGTACATTCCACCGCCACAGTGATCGGGATAATCCTCACCGTTAGCATTGGCGCCAGTGATGACAAATCCATCGAGAACAGCGGTTGTATTTGTCCCGCTGCCAGCCACCACATGGTAACTGTTCTCAGCTCGTGTTGGCTCGTCCGACAAATCGTACAGATCGATTACATTTATATCGTCACCGTTCAGGTCACCGCTGAGGACGGTCTCGCAAAGCTCAACATCACATGCGGTTGGGTCTGGTTGGCCGAAGCCGGCGTAGCCGCCTTTGAGGCTAACACCACTTATGAGTTGGAATGTGGCCTCGCGGTCGCCGGTCCCGTTGGGTTCGGCAGCGCTCCTGTCCGGCTGATAGACACCCTGCGCAACCCGAATCTCCAGAGGTTTCTCAGAAGAATTGGCGTCGGCCAAGGCATCTTGCAGAAACTTGTACGCATCCGGCCAGGTCGTGCCGTTATTGGTCCCCGCTGCGTCCGCATCCACGTATATCGTCTTTCCGAGGGTGACCGCGGAAACCGTCCCCGCCGCAAGAATAACCGCCGCGATTGTCACAATCGCCCGTCTCATAACTCATCCTATTTCAAAAGTGCTCCACTATTCGCATCTATTATACCATATTGGCCCCATCCATCCAAGGGGGAAACACCAAATTCCATAAAGTCCTGTTCTGTGCCTCTGCGATTCGGCCAGTTTCAAAACCAGTCGAAATTCAGTGTTGCCACCATTGCCACTGCTGCCAGCTCGTGCTGCATCCAGCCGCCTCTCACCCCTGCCTCTGAGCAGGGGTCCAGGAAGTCTCAGAAGCGGTCTGCGGCAGACAAAACTATGTCTATTTATCAAGACATAGCCTTTAATTGCTCAAGCTGCGCGATGGACAGACGGGGGAGCGCGCGGACAAAGACTGCTGCGTCCAGGCGCCGCCGCGTGTCGCTCCTGCCTGCGAGCAGGGTTCCGGGGAGTTTCAGAAGCAGTCTTCCCGCCTCTCAACATGCACCTCTGCGGAGAATCGCGCTCAGGCATCTGTTCGCCTCTTTCGGCCTGTATTGGTTCAGGGCGAAATGGACAATTTCACTTTACAGTTAAGAGAGTGCCTTGCCTTCGGCAAGGAGGTTTTCTGAGGCATACGGGCGTTCTGGATTACCGTTTCGAGAAAGTGCTCCGGCATCTTGAAGTGACAACGGAGTCTGCGCCCGGATGCACGTGCTCTTTGCGTCGCAGAGAATTCAGATAAGGAAAGTCAAAAAATGTTCGATGCCAAGGAAAACCCGTTGACCGTCATTGTGTTTTTGGGCTCATCATCCGTCCGATGAATAGGATGCCGGCTGTGCGGTTATCGCGGATCAGGAACAAGAACGGATGGTCGGCGCGAAAGACCGGCGGCTGGGTCGGCATCACCGATGTCACTCCCACCACTACGCCTGTCGCTGCCGCCGCCTCGGTGCCCTCCTCGTTCACCTCGACGTAAGCCTTGTGAATCACCGCCGAGATAAAGAGGTCTCGCCCGCCATTCATCCCCGAAAAATCCGCCACATCCGGCGTAAACGCATCGGTCATTCCCATCGACTTGAGCACCGAAGCCAGAGAGAACTGGCTCGTCATAGTGAACTTCGGAACGGATACTATTACCTTGCGCTTATGAAACTTGCCCAGCCACTGCGAAAGGTTCTCGGCGGTAAGAGTCTGCTCGAAGTCACCCAGCCCGTCAATCTTCTTCGGAAGCAGCACAACCATCGACAGCTCATTATCGACGTAGGGCAGCTCAAGCCCCTGAAAGGTCTCGGTCTCGGCGTATTTGAGTTCTTCGGTCTGATTCATCATCGGGACTTCGATTTTTTTGCCGTCCGCCGTAGTAAAAGGCCCCGGCTGCGTCGCGGCCTTCTTGAATTGTCTATCCCAGTTGCCCTTGAAGTATATGGCGTTTGTCAGGACCAGGCGGGTCAGCTCGCTGAGCACTCCCGGCTTGATAAGCTCTTTGATTTTGTTATTGGTCTTTTCTTCCACCCAGGCATTGATAGTCCGGCGCGCCGCCTCCGTCGCTCCGACAAAATCGAGTTGCTCCAGCCGGCCGTCGTAGTTAGCCTCCACAAGACCCAGAAAATCCCGCAGAAAACCGTAGCCCTTCTGACCCCACAAAGCATTGGCCACGCTAAGCTCATAGCCCTTTTTCTTCGCCTCGGCCCTCAAGCCTCTTTGCAGCCTTCCGAAAGCAGCGGCAAGCTGCTCAGCACTCATCGGGCCTTGCTCGATGCGACGGGATAGATCGCCCCGATTATCGCTATCGAGGGCCTTGTAATGCTCAGTCGGAAACCGCAGCACTTGCGCCATCTGCCCTGCCGTCGCGCCGCGGGCGCCCGCGTGAGTCATCGCCAGCGCGGTCGAGATGCTGTAAGGACTGAAGAACAGGTTGCCTTCAAGGCCCCTTAGTTGCGCATAAAGCGCCAGGGCAAAGGCGTTGTTTCCTTCCACGACCGCCTCGAGGTCTTTGGCCTCGCTCGGCGCCGCTGCTCGCTCGGCAAAGCTGCCGATGGAGATCGCCGCAAGAATCGCCACCATCAACAAACACTTATCCGTTTTCATTTCTGCCGTCTCCTTACAATGTCGGTTATTGCCTTATGTCGCTATTGGTACTTCTTATTACGCCGGTCACAGCGGGCCGGTTGCCGGCTCAATTGTAAAAAACGCGCAAAAAACGCCCGCAACACCGCCCGTGCGGCATGTCGCGCTGCCAGGAGCAGGGCGCATTTCCCGAGTTTTCCTTCCATAGCACATTGACAAAATGAGAATCATAGCGTATCATATAGTAATGGCTATGTAGGCTGTGAAGGAAATTTTTTTCGAGAGGTGTCTAATGGATCCTGGAAAAGACAGCCTTGTACAGCAGTATAAATGGCATATTGTAATCATCTGCGCCGCGCTGGCTCTTGTGGTTCTGCTGATGTTCACCACCGACATATTCGAGCCCTCCGAGAGCAATATGCTTCGCCAGCTCATATTCATGCTCGGCGGCCTGATGTTCCTCGTCGCACTGCTGACTATGCTATCGAGGGTGTTCAAGATACTCGATGCCCTCAAAGACAATAGCGCCAAGCTTGAAGACGTTACCGCGGCGCTGGAAAAGATGAGCAGCGGGCTGGCGCAAATCAACCACAGCACCCGAGTCAGCGAAACGGCAAAGGTGATTGCTTTTCGCGACGCCGACAGACTGTCTCTGCGGCAGGCCGTTTTCGAGAAGCTCCAGATGCAGGATTTCGCCGCCGCCGAAGACATAATAAACGAAATTGCCCAGCGCCAGGAGTACGGCGAGCTGGCGCAGCAGCTAAGAGAGCAGGCCGAGAAGTACCGCACCGCAACCGACCAGGAACGGATGAATCAGATGCTCGCCCACATCGATAAGCTGCTCGATGAATGCCAGTGGGTCAGGGCGTCCGCTCAAATTGAAGAGATGATCAGGGCCTATCCCCAGAGCGAACGCACAAAGGCGATGCGGCAGAAACTGCTGGACGTGAAAGAGGGACGCAAAAGGATTCTGCTCGCCGCCTGGGACGACGCCGTGCAGCGGCAGGAGATCGACCGCAGTCTCGAAATCCTCAAAGAGCTTGACCTCTACCTGACCCCCAACGAAGGACTGGCCCTGCAGGAGGCCGCACGGGACGTCTTCAGGACAAAGCTGCATAATCTCGGCGTGGAATTCTCAATCTCCGTTACTGAGAAGCGGTGGAACAACGCCCTGGACGTCGGCCAGCAGATTATCGAAAGTTTTCCAAACAGCAAAATGGCCGACGAAATCCGCACGAAGCTCGACGTCCTGCGTCAAAACGTCCAGATGCAAAGCACTTAAAAAGCTCCCGGTGCAATAATTTTGAGGACGTCCGATTGCGTCTGAGGACGGCGCAATTTCCGGCCTAACACCAGATGAGAATAGCCCGCAATTGCTTGACAACCACAATGGCCCGTTTTGGTTCCGTCCGGTATAGGAACAAGCATGAGTGATGTCACGCGCATCCTGAACGCTATCGAACGGGGGGACGCTCACGCCGCCGAAGAGCTGCTGCCGGTGGTTTACGAAGAATTACGTCTTCTGGCTGCACAGAAGATGTCGCACGAACGGCCGGGCCAGACACTCCAAGCAACAGCGCTGGTTCATGAGGCATATATCCGGTTGGTGGGGCCGGAAGCCCAGAGTTGGGACAGCCGGGGTCATTTCTTTGCCGCCGCTGCTGAGGCTATGCGCCGTATTTTGATCGAAAACGCACGCCGCAAACAACGCCGTAAGCACGGCGGCGCTCACGAGAGAGTTGACCTGCAAAATGCAGATTTGGCCGTTGAAGGACCCTCTGATGACCTTATTGCCCTGGACGAGGCGCTAACCAAACTCGCCCGCGAGGACCCAATAGTCGCGGACCTGGTCAAAATGCGCTATTTTGCCGGGTTGACCCTCGAACAGGCAGCCGAGATTCTGGGGATAGCTCGACGGACCGCCGACAGGTACTGGGCGTACGCCCGCGCCTGGCTCCACAGGGAGATTACCAAGACCGATACGGCCGGCGCGCAATAGTCAGGCAGGCGCATTTTCTGCGGATTTTTTGAATTTTCCCTGTCGCAATTTTGACGCGTTTGTCGCATTGCATTATGGAGAGGGGGTTTGAAAGGAATTATGCAATGAACCAAGAGCCAAAAGACGTCAAATCAATCTTCGCAGAGGCCCTCGAAAAGAAGACGCCGCAAGACCGGGCAGCTTACCTCGACAAAGCCTGTGGCGGCGATGCTGATCTGCGATCCAAGCTCGAAAGTCTGCTTGAATCCCACGACCAGGCAGGCAGTTTTCTCGAGGCCCCGGCCCTGGATGTGACAGTTACCTTCGACAAATCCCCTTTGACCGAAGGCCCGGGCACGGTCATCGGGCCATACAAGCTGTTGGAGAAGATCGGGGAAGGCGGGATGGCATACGTCTATATGGCAGAGCAGGAAAGGCCGCTTCGCCGCAGGGTCGCCCTCAAAATAATCAAATTGGGTATGGACACCAAGCAGGTGATTGCACGTTTTGAGGTTGAGCGCCAGGCCCTGGCGGTGATGGACCATCCTAACATCGCAAAGGTGTTCGACGCCGGCGCCACGGAGACGGGCAGGCCGTATTTCGTAATGGAATTGGTCAAGGGCGTCTCCATCACAGAATACTGCGACAAGAACAAGCTCAGCACCCCTGAGCGATTGGACCTGTTCATCCAGGTCTGCAACGCCGTCCAGCACGCGCACCAAAAAGGCATCATCCACCGCGATATCAAGCCGTCCAACGTTATGGTAACGCTTCACGATGGCAAGCCGGTGCCCAAGGTCATCGACTTCGGCATCGCCAAGGCCACGATCCAGCGGCTTACTGAAAAGACGCTTTTCACCAAATACGCCCAGATGATCGGCACGCCGGAGTATATGAGTCCTGAGCAGGCGGAGATGAGCGGCCTCGATATC
>Ga0315293_10004551_pt1 | contig 13119 bp, 13 predicted proteins | sample YL17G13_20_MG_FD_203071 | JGI IMG/M metagenome (GOLD analysis project Ga0315293, IMG submission 203071) | Sediment microbial communities from Yellowstone Lake, YNP, Wyoming, USA - YL17G13_20 | ecosystem: Environmental > Aquatic > Freshwater > Lake > Sediment | place: USA: Wyoming | collected... | reverse complement strand
GAACGGCTCATCCTTTTCGGGGGACTAGTGGACATCAGCGAGCGCAAGCGAGTCGAAACCGCACTGCGCGAATCGGAAGAATATTACCGCACCCTGGTGGAGACCTCGCCCGACGCCATCATCATCGTCGACGCCGGCGGCCGCTGTACCTTCGCTTCCTCTAAATCGCGTGAAGTTTTCGGAATTCCAGCGCAATTCCCCATAATTGGAACCTCGATAATGGATTTCGTCGAACCCGGAGAAATCCCCAAGGTACAAGCGCGCCTGGTCGAGATCCTCTCCGGCCGCTCGCTTCCGGAAATTCGTGAATACCGGCTGCAACGGCATGACCGCCGGCCATTCTGGGCCGACGTGTCCTCGGCGCCGCTGCGCGATGCATCGGGACGGAATATCGGCCTGCTTCTGATCTGCCGCAATGTTAGCGAGCGCAAGCGGGCGGAGATGCAAATCCAGTATCAAGCGAATCTGCTTGCCAATGTCTCGGAAGCCATTTTTGCGACAGATAGACATTTCAACATTCAGTACTGGAATACGGCAGCGGAAAAACAATATGGCTGGACAGCGGCAGAAATCTTGGGAAACCATTATCCGAAGTATATACAGCCTCAATACCCAAACATTTCTCGTCCAACAGTTATTAAAAAGATCATACAAGAGGGTTTTTGGAACGGAGAATTATTGCATAATCGTCGGAACGGAGTACTCTTCCCTGTTCAAGTGACAATATCTGAGGTAAGAAACGCGGAAGATCAAATTATTGGTCATATTTCCATTAATCGTGATATTACTGAGCGCAAGCGGGCGGAAATGTTGCAGCACATCCAGTTTGAGATCGCCAAGGCAGTGGTTACGGCTGAAAACCTCCTCAACCTTTTCGAAACAATAAGAAAAGAATTGAACTCACTGCTCGATACGACGAACTTCCTGATCGCCCTTTACGATGAGTCAAGCGGTTTGCTTGCCGCTCCCTTCGAAAAAGACAAAAAAGATGCCATACCGCAATGGCCGGCCGAAAAATCGTTGACCGGTCTGGTGATCCGGCAGAAGCGATCCATTTTGTTGAGCAAAGAGCAGATCCGGCAAATGTCCCAAGCTGGAACGATCGAATTGATCGGCTCGAGAGCCGAGACCTGGCTGGGAGTGCCACTGCAGATCAACGATAAGATGCTGGGAGCAATCGTGGTACAGAGTTATGAAAAGGCGGATGCCTATGACCAGAACAGTATCGCTGTACTGGAAATCATCGCCAACCAGTTGAGCGTATACATGGAGCGCAAGGGGGCGGAGGCAGAACTTTTGCAGAAAAAGGCCTTCCTGGAAAAATTGGTGGAAGCCGCCCCGGAGGGGATCGCCATCACCGATAGCCCCGGCCGGGTACTGCAGGTGAACAGCGAGTTCGTGCGCATGTTCGGCTATACAGCCGGAGAAGTGACCGGGAAAATGATCGATGAGGTGATCGTGCCGCCCGGATATGAGGAAGAAGCCGGCGGTCTCACCGAGTCAAGTGGACATGGGGAAAAAGTTTCTCTGGAAACGAAGCGGAAAAGGAAGGACGGAACCATTTTCGATGTTTCCATTATTGGCACTCCCATATATATTGCGGAGCGACAAGTGGCGGTTTATGCCATCTACCGCGACATCAGCGATCGCAAGCTGGCCGAGGAGCAGATCCGCGCTTCGTTGAAGGAAAAAGAGGTGCTGCTGCAGGAGATCCACCACCGGGTCAAGAACAACCTGCAGATCATTTCCGGGTTGCTGACCCTGCAGGCCGAGCAGTCCGCCGGAAAGTCCCTGGACGATATTTTCAGCGTCAGCCAGGACCGCATCCGCTCCATCGCCTTGATCCATGAAAAACTGTACCAATCGCACAACCTGGCCGAAATCGCTTTCGACGAATACCTACGTGCCTTGACCGATAACCTTTTCACCGCGCATGGTGTCGCCGCCGGCCGCATCACTATCAAATATGAAATGGAGCCTATTTTATTTACCATCGAAAAGGCGATCCCGCTGGGTCTGATCGTCAACGAACTGGTCACCAACGCCCTGAAGTACGCCTTCCCCGCCGGGCAACAAGGGGAGATCCGCATCGGATTGCATGGATACAAGAACGCAAAAGCATATAACCTGAAAACAGACAGTGGCACTCTGCACGTTGTCCCGACCTGCGAATTGATCGTCGCCGACAACGGCATCGGCCTGCCGGCCGGCCAGGTTCCCAAACAAGAGAAAACACTGGGCATGAAACTGATCTCTATGCTGGCCAAGCAGATCCAGGCTGAACTCAAGGTCAAGACCGGTCCGGGTACGGAATTCCGCCTTCTTTTTTCGGGATTGCCGGAGAATATAAGCACCAAGGAGAAAAACCAACAAGGAGGCGCCTAGTCATGGCCAAAGCCAATATCCTGATCGTCGAAGACGAATCCATCATCGCCTCGGTCATCGCCGCGGCCCTGAAAAAATTCGAATACGAAGTGATCGACATCCTCAATACGGGCGAGGCGGCCGTGACCACCGCCTTGCGAAAAAAACCCGACCTGATCCTGATGGACATCCGCCTGCAGGGAGAACTGGACGGTATCGGCGCCGTCGAGCTGATCCAGAAGCAAATGGATATCCCGGTCATCTACCTGACCGCTTATGCCGATGAACCCACCCTGGAGCGGGCCAAGAAGACCAAGCCCTACGGCTACATCCCCAAACCTTTCCAGGAAATCGAACTGAAGACCACTATCGAAATGGCTTTATACAAGCACGGTTTCGAACTGCAATTGAAGGAAAGCGAAGCCAAGTTCCGTTCCCTGTTCGAAAATTCCCAGGATGTGATATATATTTCCGATAAGAACGGTAAGCTTCTGGAGATGAATCCGGCCGGATTGGATCTTTTCGGCTATGAACGGGAGGAGATGGTGGGCAGCGAACCGGATTACCTGTATGTCGATCCCGGCGATCGCAAAACTTTTCTCTCCCAGCTCAAACACGATAAATACTTGAAGGATCACGAACTTCGCCTGCAGAATAAAAAAGGGGATATCGTTCTGGCCCTGGTCACGGCCAATGCCATCATTGACACGAGCGGCAAGATCAGCGGCATCCAGGGCATTATCCGCGACGTCACCGAGAAAAAGAAGCGCGAGGAGACGCTGCTGCTGCTGCAGACGGCCATCGACTCGTCCAGCGAGGCGGTGATCATCACCGACCGCCGGGCAAGGATCGTCTATCTGAACCCCGCCGTGGAAGCCATGACCGGCTACAACACCCTGGAGCTCCTGGATAAGGACGTCAGCATCCTCAGAAGCGAGGAATCGGAAGAGAAGAACAAAGAGATGTGGGGGACGATCCAGATGGGAAGATCCTGGGCGGGCGAGTTCGTCAACCGCCGCAAGGATGGCTCACTCTACAACCAGCGGGCCATCATCTCGCCGGTGCTGGACGACAAGGGTGAGATCAGCCATTATGTCAGCATCGCCTCCGACATCACCAAGGAGAAAAAGCTCGAGGAGCAGATGCTCCAGGCGGCCAAGATGGACTCCCTCGGGCGGCTGGCCAGCGGCATCGCCCACGATTTCAACAACTACCTGACCATCATCAACGGCTACTCCGAGATGCTGCTCGCCGAGAACGAGAGCGGCAAGGACAGCGAGAACCTCAAGATCATCCTCCAAGCTGGCAAGAACGCCTCCAAGCTGGTGGCCAAGATCCTCGGCTTCAGCCGCCGCCAAGCTCCAGTTCCCACGGTCCTCGACGTCAATACAATCCTCGCTGAACTGGAGCGCATGGTACGCCGCCTGCTGGGCGAGCGCATCGAACTGCGTCTCGAACTCAATCCCAGCGCCGGGCGCGTGTGCATCGACCCCGGCCAGTTCGAGCAGTTGCTGATCAACCTGGTGCTCAACGCCCGCGATGCCATGCCCGGCGGAGGCAAGCTGATACTGGCGTCAGAACCCCGGGCGCTGGACGAAGCTCAAGCCGCCAAGCACCCTGGATTACGCCCCGGCAATTACGTTGCCATCCGCGTGCAGGACAGCGGCACAGGCATGGAGCCCCAGGTGCTGGCGCGGATCTTCGAGCCATTTTTCACTACCAAGCCCGCCGGCGAGGGGACGGGGCTGGGACTGGCCTTGGTATTTGGCATCATCGGCCAGAACGGCGGCGTTATCTGGGCCGAGAGCGAACCGGGCCATGGGTCGACTTTCCATCTCCTGCTGCCGCAAGCGACAACGGCGCCAAGCGTGAAGCCGGAGCGCCGCCCCGGGCGCCGCTTTGACGGCCGTTCGGTGCTGCTCATCGAGGACGAGCAAAACATCCGCCAGCTCCTGCATGCCATCCTGGAATCGCTGGGGCTCAAGGTGCTCGAGGCCGCCGACGGCGCGCAGGGAATAAAGATCGCCGAGGAGACGCCGCACTTGGATCTACTGTTCTCCGATGTTGTTCTCCCCGGCCTCTCGGGTATTGAGGCGGCCGAACGTATCCGCAAACTTCATCCCAAAATAGCGGTAATTCTCAGCTCGGGGCAGGGTGAAAATTATTTGAAGCGTGCCGGCCTCGACCTGGCCAAGGTCCAATTCATCGCCAAGCCGAGCTCGCGTAAATCGATCGAGGAGAAGATCGGCGAAGCGCTGGGCTAAGTCAGGAATTCGCCTGGGTATAGCACCGGCCATGCGCCGGATGCATGCACGTCTGGCTGCCCGGTCGCTGCGGCCCGGCCTGGTAGGAGCCCTTGCAGGCCAGCAACACGTTCTCCTCGGGATGGACGCGGGTCAGCACGATCAACCGCGGCCACAGCCATTTCTTTTTTTCTTTCATGATAGTTTTCCATCGGGCCTTCGCCGCAGGGGAGACATCACAGGCCCTCCACACGCGCGATGTGGCCCTTGTTCACGTACAGGCGAGCATGATCGTCCTGAACGAATGCCATGAAACGTACAGCTTCGTTGAGCATATCGATCGGCCGCGCCTGCCAGGCCCTTTGGGACTCCGGCAGGGATGCCCGCAGCATGGTTCCGCGATCCAAATGCAGGTTCAGCGGCCGGCCGGTTTTAATCTCCATGAGCACGGCTTCCCGCACATAAAGAATCTGATCGACATGGACGATGAAGAATTCCTTGTTGGCCTTGTCGCGCATGGGGAAAAAAGACTGCCCGGAATTGAGGTGTTCAGCCAGGCTCTCCTCGCCGTTGCGTCGGGGCGAATAGAAGCTGAGGTAGAAATAACACCAGCACAACGTCTCGGGGGCAAAGGTGAAGCTGATCTCGGCCGGCACTTCGCGCTTGGGAACACGCAGTTCGGGATTGAGATTCATTTCAAGCGCCGCCCCCTTCTGGTTCAAGGTGTTGGCCATCTGCATGACTATGTTCATGTGCTACTCCCTTCTCTCTCGCGCCGTCTTAATTGGTCTCGACCAGGGCGTACGCCTCGGCCTCTTTCCAATAACCTTTATAGGACTGGAGTTTGGCCAGGGTGAAGTCGTTGACCAGTCCAAGTGCCTGAAAGCGTACTCCCCGAAAGGCCAGGACTTTAACCTTGCCATACTCCCGCCGCTGATCCTTGAGGAAAGGCTCGGGAGAAGCGGCCATGAGCTGCAGGCTCTGCACCACGTGCACCATCTCGTGGTTAAAAACCGAGTCGGGTTTTCCGGAAACGACGGTAGGAAAAATGCTGTAAGCCCAGCCGCGGACACCCTCTTCTAACGGAGTATCGGCCTCGAACGACAGCATGCCGCCGCGCAGCGAAGCCCGGTCGGACTTGCCGAGTGACATCACCAGGCTAATGGCGTCGCGCGGTGAAACCGAAAAGCTGATCAACGCAACCGGTTTTTTAGCCAATGGCGTGGCGATCTCAATACGCACCAGCGGCAGGGTAAAACCCAGATAGGAGAGGGGACCTTCCCCGGAAGTGACGTTGTCGATGACCGAGGCCGACAGGTTGGCCAGAAGGACACCGGAAAAGGTACGCCCCGCCGCGACCTGCTTCTTGGCCTGGTAGAATCCGTATCCAGAGGCCATGCCATAGCCTAAACATTTAACTGCGTCCTTGAAATTGTGCACCTTGCCCTGGATAAAGCCGCGCGCCAGAGAGGTCACGCCGCTGCCGATCACATTGCCCAGGACGATCGTTTTTTCGGAATCCGCCTGTACCTTTACCGCCGGGATCAACAGAAAGCTCGCTATAAGTAACGCAACCAACCATGTTTTCTTGATCACTGTGTACCTCCTTTGGTAACTCACACTTCAGGAGGTGCATGGATCGTTCCAAGTTCGCAGAAATCCAGAAACGCTTTACCCATAAGCATTACAAGAGATGGGCTGCGTTCTCTTGCCGTAAGCAGTAAAGAGACAAAAGTTGCTGGTTTAGAGTGAAACTAAATGAAAATCGCCTATATCACAAAATTTTCGATGGAAATGCAACTTTTGTCCCCGATAGACGAATGACGCAGGAGGAAAACGGATGGAAAAAGAAAAAGAAAAGTCTACGTTCAGATCAGGTTCGTTTCTTTTTTTCGCGCACCAAACGCTTGTTCAGGGCCTGGCGGGTGATCCCCAGCAAAGTGGAGGCAATGCCCTGGTTGCCCTTGCTCTGCTCGAGGGCCCGGCGGATAAGGAAATTCTCGGCTTGCTTGAGGGTTGGCAGACCGTCCAGGAAAGCGCCTGAGGCCTGTCCATCCGCGGCGAGGTCTTCAGCCCGGGGCTTGCTCGTATGCGCGCCGACGATGCCGCGGAAGCTGTCCATGGAAAGGACGCCGGCGCGGTGGCGGGAAACGGCATCGGCGACCATTGTCTGCATCTCACGCACATTTCCCGGAAAATCGTAGGCGGCCAGGAGGTTCACCAGCTCGGGCGGCGGCGTTGGCGTGCGCTTGCGCAGCGCCCGGGCCGACTCCTGCAAAAAATGACCCAGCAGCAGGGGGATATCTTCCCGGCGTTCGCGCAAAGGCGGGATGGCGATCACATGGGTATTCAAACGGAAATAAAGGTCGTTGCGGAAAGAGCCGTTCTCGACCAGCGCCTTAAGTTCGTGATTGGTCGAACAAACGATGCGGGCATTGGATTTTTTCGGCTGATCGATCCCGAGCGGATAATATTCTTTTTCCTGGATCAAGCGCAGCAGCTTTACTTGGGAAGTCGAGCTCAAATCGCCGATCTCGTCGAGGAACAGAGTCCCGTCCTGGGCTTGCGAGATCAAGCCATCGCGATGAACGTCAGCCCCGGTAAACGCTCCCTTCTTGTGGCCAAAGAGGGTGTCGGAGAACATATTGTCATCCAATCCAGCCACATTGATGGCGACGAACGGCCGCGAAGGATCACCGGCAAGATGAATGGAACGGGCAACCAGCTCCTTGCCCACGCCGGTTTCCCCGACGATCAAGGCGGGGTATGGCGAGTCGGCGACAACCTCCACGTATTTAAAAAGGGCGAGCATCTTGCGGCTGCCGGTGACCAGATGGGCGAAGGCGCCCGGGTTGTTCAGCCCGTCGGTCAGCAGGTGCCGGGTCAGCGAAAAAACCTGCCCCTGGAGCCTGGCAACTTCCAGCGTACGCTGCAGGCTGGATACCAGGCGGCTCCGCTCCACCGGCTTGACCAGATAATCGGCGGCGCCCAAATGCATGCACTCGACCGCGGTTTCGATGTCGTCCACGCCGGTTACGATGAGGACGGGGACTTCAGGAAACTCCTGCTTAATCTGGGCCAACAGGTCCCTGCCGCCGATAAAGGGCATGTTCAGGTCAGCCAACACGGCCAGCACCCTGTTCTCACGCATGAACGGCAGCACCCGGCGGCTGTCATCAAGGGTGACGACCGTTTCAATCCCGGCTCCCTTGAGCATGCCGCTGTAAAGCAGCAGCACTTGGGTTTCATCGTCGACCAGCAAAATAGGCAATGGAACGTTGCGGTTTTCGTCCATGGTTTCCCCTTGCTTATGATACTTTTTCACTATGACCTTGTCAATTTAAGCAACCGGCAGTTTTACTATTCCATAAAAAATCCTTATAATATTTTCATGTCAAAATGTTTGAATTCCACCTGTGGAGTTGAATTATCCAGGGTGAGACTGGACCACTAGAACCAGGAGGCCATGATGTTTATGTTCGACCGCATGGATGAAAAACTTGTCCGGGCGGTGATCGAGACCATTCCGGCCGAGATCACCGTCATCGACGCCGACGACGAGGTGGTGGCCTGGAACCGGCACGAGAACCGTTTGTTCCACCGGCCAATGACCAGCATGGGCCTGAATTTCCGCAAGTGCCACCCCGAGCACAGCCTGGCCAAGGTCGAGCAGATCGTGGGCGAGATGAAGGCCGGGACGCGCCAGCAGGCCCGCTTCTGGATCCAGGCCAAGATCGGGGCCGAGCGCCAGATGGTCCTGATCGAGTTCTTCGCCTTGCGCGACGAGGGCGGACACTACCTTGGCTGCCTGGAAGTGACCCAGAATATAGAAGACCATCGCCGCCTGGAAGGCGAAAAACGCCTGCTCGATTGAAAAGAAAGCGATCGTTTACCGGCACTGAAATGAAAAAATCGACTATCCTATCCATCACCGCCCTGGCCATCGCATTCATCGCCGCGGCAGCCGGGACTACCATCCTGACCGCGGCGGAGGATGGGGCGGGAGCGGACCCGCTCGGCCTCTGGCAAAAGGCCCTCGCCGTTTTTCAAAAAAACAGCGATTGGTTCCCCGGCAAGGTGTCGGTATTGTCGGAAGTACTCGACCGCAAGGGCCGGTCCGATTCCATCACCCAATTGGTTTTCAACATCGTCCCTGACGGCCAGGGCAAGGCGCGCACCGAATTGCTGCAGGCCTTCAAGAACGGCAAGGATGTCAGCGCCGAGATGAAAAAAAAGTTGGAGGTCAGCGAGGCGCAGGACGAAAAGGCCGCGAATAAAAAAGACGCCTATAGTGTTTCCCTGGACGAGAATCCATTCAACCCCGACAAGCAGCAACAGGTGACGGTCCAGGCCACACCCGAAAAGCAGCTCCTCTTTGAAAAGACCTGCCAAAGGTTCGATTTTTCTTTCCAGACGGAAATCGTGCAAAAGAACAAAAAGGAAAATTTAACCTGGAAGGGGAAGGCCTGGCTCGAAGAGGGCAGCGGCATCCCGGTCAAGCTTGAATTTTCTTTTGAGCCGCTGCCCAAGCACGTCTACAGTCTGTGGACGATCTATCTGTACGAAACGACCGATTCCGGGGATTGGCTCCTGAAGGAGATCAAAGTCCAGGGGCACGGCGGCTTCCTGTTCATCAAGAAAGGTTTTCGCAGCACCACCGGCTTCAGCGATTACCGGCGCCAGCCGCAAAAGGGAGACGAAAAATGAAATGGAAATCTTGCCTGCTGGCCGGGTGGCTGGTTATGTGCGCCTCCAACGTTCAGGCCGAACTGGTTCTCAAGCCCGTCCATCCCGATGAAGCGGTGGAATATACCCTGACACAGCGATTTTCCCCGGAAAACGCCATCCGCTGCATGAAGACCATCCGGGACTGCCTGGACAGTTTCCGCCGCCTGACCGAGGCGGCGAAGAAGAAGCTGACGACCGACGCCTGGAAGAACATCGGCCATACCAATTGGGAGACCCAGACGCTCGGCTTCCGCAACCTGCCCGCCTCGGTCGAAGGTGCCTTGCGCTATCAGGACTACCTGCTGAAAAAAGCGCTTTGGCGGCTGGCTGTCCTGGAGGCCGAGGCGGGAAGGGCCCCGCTGCGGAAGTCCGAACAGGCTCGATTGGAGCTGGCCCGGGCGGAAGGCGAATTCCAGGCCTTCTGGGACGCGCTGACCATCGCCGACTGAGAGGGCAGTGGATTTACTTGCTGGTCACAAAAATGGAATTCACTTGGCTCCACCGAGACGCATCCGCCACACTTAAATCTATTCGCACTTTGTTTTTCCAGTAGCAGGGAAGAGCGATAAATGAGCTCTTGGAGACAGCAGCTCCTGCAACATAGATGTCATCTCCTGAAACATAAATGGAGTACCCGAAGCCATATTCCGTATCACTCAAGCTCAAATCGGTTCGCATGCCATTTTGCCAGTAGCAGGGAACGGAAGCAGTTCCAGCCACATATACATCATTCCCTGATATAAAAATAGAATATGCTCTGCCCGATTCGGACGCATCCACTACACTCAGATCGATCCGTGCCCCATTTTTCCAGTAGCAGGGAACACAGGGGAAATGGAGTGGAGGTCCCCATGGATCATGGTCGATGTCTCCCGCTACATAAACATCATTCCCCGAAACACAAATGGAATTCCCAAAACCTTCATTGGACGAATCCAGATCGGTGCGCACCCCGTTTTTCCAGTAGCAGGGAACATAAAGATCCGAACCATTGGATGTCGATCCGGCAACATAGACATCACTTCCCGAAACGAAAATTCCCGAGGCAACACCCCATTTGGAAGGATCCATTACGCTTAGATCGATCCGCGCCCCATTTTTCCAATAGCAAGGGACCCCATCACCTGAATTGTTCATGGTAGACCCAACAATATAAACATCGCCCTCTGAAACGTATATGGAATGCGCCCAGCCACTATAGGGTGCATTCAGCACGCTCAAATCGGTTCGCACCCCATTTTTCCAGTAACAGGGAACCTCTTTACCCGAAGCGAGATATCCGGCAACAAAAACATCATTCCCTGAAACATATATGGAGCGCCCGCAGCCATCAGTGGACGCGTTCGGCACACTCAAATCGGTTCGCGCCCCGTTCATCCAGTAGCAGGGAACTTCAAGAGTTCCACCATTTGAAAGTTTAGAGGTATATCCAGCCACATAAACAACCTGATCATCATCCGCTTCGTCATTTTGCGTCCGGCATCCAGGCATAATAAAAAGGCCGCAGGCCATGGCCAACACGGCAGCACGTTCCAAGATTCTATTCCTGATCATCGATTCCCTCCCTTTGGATATATTTATAAATCATTCAGCCAAAGATGTAAACCTGATATGGGTGACAGAAATACGGTGATGATCTATAATTATCATGGAGAAAAAAGCCGTGGCGATCCGGATCACCGATTTGATTCATATCGAAGCAAGCGAAATCAACTTGGAATTCGTGCGTTCATCGGGTCCGGGGGGACAGAACGTCAACAAGGTGGCCACGGCGGTCAAGCTGTATTTCCATATCGACCGCTCGCCGTCCCTGCCCGGAACGGTAAAAAAACGCCTGCATACTCTGGCCGGGAAACGGGTCAACAGCGAAGGCTTTCTGATCATCGACGCCAGACGCTTCCGCACCCAGGAAGCCAACCGCCGCGACGCGGTGGAACGTTTGGTCAATTTGATCGGCCAGGCGGCCGCTGTCCCAAAGACACGCCGCCCCACCCGCCCGGGCGCGGCAGCCAAGGCCCGCCGCCTGGAGGAAAAGAAAAAGCACGGCGCCGCCAAGCAGGCGCGTAAAAGAGCTCTTCCCGGCGACGATTGACCTCCCTGATAGCGCAGGAAGGCTAGCGTGCGGCGCTGCCCCTTGACATTGGCTGGTCGATGAAACTAAAATGAAGCCACACAGGAGGAAACGATGACTTTCAAAAAGATCTTGGTGCTATGGTTGGTGATCACGGCCTTGTCCGGTCTGATTTTTTATCTCCTGAAAACATTGGCCAATTCACACCCGCTGTGGGCTTGGGCCATTCCGGTCCTTTATATCGGCGCCTTGATCCTTTTTGTCCTCTATCTGCTCAGCGCCAAAGGTGAAAAAAAAGCTCAATAAAAGTCTCTAGATCGGAAGAGTACAAGTCCCGCCGGTAAAACCGGCCATTGCCAGAGCGGTAGTTCGCTCCAATTGTTGACAAAAGACGTAGACCACGTTATATATGTGGAAATGAAAAACATAACCATATTAGTTTCAATTTTATTCCTGACCTCACTTAGCGCCTGCGCGACCAGGAAAGAGGAACAAATGCCAAAGCAAAAACTGACGCCCGAGGAAGAGCGGGTGATCGTCCAAAAGGGAACCGAACGGCCGTTTTCCGGAAAATACTACGACTTCCACGAAAAGGGCACGTACGTGTGCAAGCGTTGCGGGGCAGCCCTCTACCGTTCCCAGGCCAAGTTCGATTCGGGCTGCGGCTGGCCGAGTTTCGATGCCGAGATCGCCGGGGCGGTCAACCACCAAACCGACGCCGATGGCAGGCGCACCGAGATCATGTGCGCCAGCTGCGGCGCCCACCTGGGCCATGTCTTTTTCGGCGAAGGGTTCACCGCCCAAAACACCCGCCACTGCGTCAATTCCATTTCCATGAATTTCATTCCGGACGATGCGGCCAAAACCGCGACGGCCGTTTTCTCGTCCGGGTGCTTTTGGGGAACCCAGTATTATCTGCAGCAGGCCAAAGGCGTCCTGTCCACCACCGTCGGCTTCAGCGGCGGCCATACGGCCAATCCCAGTTACGAAGAGGTCTGCCGTGGTACGACAGGCCATGCCGAAGCGGTGGAGGTGACCTATGATCCCTCGGCCATTCCCTACGAGGAGCTGGCCAAACTCTTTTTTGAGACCCACGATTTCACCCAGGTCAACCGCCAGGGATCCGACATCGGCGAGCAGTACCGCTCGGAGATCTTTTATAGAAACGAAGCCCAGAAGACGTCAGCGGAAAAATTGATCGCCATTCTCGCCGCCAAGGGCTTCAAGGTGGCCACGCGCGTCACCCCAGCCGGCCCTTTCTGGCCGGCCGAAGAGCACCATCAGAATTACTATCAAAAGAACGGCCACCAGCCCTATTGCCACGTCTACCGGAAAATATTCTAGCCTACGCTCAGCGGTTGAGCACGACCTTTTCGATCTGGCGGATCGGATCGCGGTATAGCGATGTCACGTGCGTGCCGTAATCGGCGATCAACTGGATGATGTCGCGGGGGCTTTCGGGCCCGTCGCAGCCGTTGATGCGGTCGCCGGCATCGCCTAGCCCCGGCAGAATATAGGCCTTCTCGTTCAGGGCCGGGTCCATCCACAAGGTATACACTTCGGCTTCCGGCACGGCGCGGACGATGCGCAGGGCGCCTTTGAGCGTGGACACCACATTGAAGAAGCGGATGGAACGCGGCGTGATCCCCTGGCCGCGCAGGTATTGGATCACCGTCACCAGGCTGCCGCCGGTGGCATTCATCGGGTCGGCAA
>Ga0315293_10004549_pt1 | contig 13119 bp, 12 predicted proteins | sample YL17G13_20_MG_FD_203071 | JGI IMG/M metagenome (GOLD analysis project Ga0315293, IMG submission 203071) | Sediment microbial communities from Yellowstone Lake, YNP, Wyoming, USA - YL17G13_20 | ecosystem: Environmental > Aquatic > Freshwater > Lake > Sediment | place: USA: Wyoming | collected... | reverse complement strand
GTCCGGCTTTCGCCGGAATGACGGGCTACCCTCCCTTGAAAGAGTTCGTTGCGAAGTTGGCGCTATGCTCCCGCCGCTGGACGCCGCTTAGGCACGCTCTTAAAAGAAGACCATGTCGCACAACAGCTTCGGCCATCTGTTCCGCATCACCACCTGGGGCGAAAGCCACGGGCCGGCGATCGGCTGCGTGGTCGACGGCTGTCCTCCGGGCATCCCGCTCGAAGTGGCTGACATCCAGACTTATCTCGACAAGCGCAAGCCAGGCCAGTCGCGCTACACCACGCAGCGCCAGGAGCCGGACCAAGTGCGCATCCTGTCCGGCGTCTTCACCGAGGAATCCTCAGGCGAGCAGGTGACCACCGGCACGCCGATCGCGCTTGAGATCGAGAATGTCGATGCGCGCACCAAAGATTATGGGGACATCAAGGACAAGTTCCGCCCAGGTCACGCCGATTTCACCTATCTCGCCAAATACGGCTTGCGCGACTGGCGCGGCTCGGGCCGTGCGAGCGCCCGCGAGACCGCCTCCCGCGTGGCTGCTGGCGCCATTGCGCGGAAAGTCGTGCCGGGACTGCGCGTGCGCGGGGCGCTGGTGCAGGTCGGGCCGCACAAGATTGACCGGGCCAATTGGGACTGGTCGGAGGTGGACCGAAATCCCTTCTTCTGCCCCGACGCCAAGGCGGTTAAGCGCTGGGCGGACTTCCTCGACAAGGTGCGGAAAGACGGATCGTCCTGCGGCGCCATCGCAGAGGTCGTTGCCGAAGGCGTGCCGGCGGGTCTCGGCGCGCCGATCTACGGCAAGCTCGACCAGGACATTGCCAGCAGTTTGATGAGCATCAACGCGGTGAAGGGCGTGGAGATCGGCGCTGGCTTCGCTGCTGCTGCGTTCTCCGGTGAGGAAAATGCCGATGAGATGCGCATTGGCGCCGATGGGGCGCCGGAGTTCCTGTCGAACCAGGCGGGCGGCATCCTTGGCGGCATCTCCACCGGTCAGCCCGTCGTCGCGCGCTTCGTGGTGAAGCCCACCTCTTCGATCCTAACGCCCCGCCGCACGGTGGACAGCGCCGGCAACGAGACTGAAATCTCCACCAAAGGCCGTCACGATCCTTGCGTCGGCATCCGTGCCGTGCCGATTGGCGAGGCCATGATGGCGATCGTGCTTGCCGATCATTATTTGCGCCACCGGGGCCAGACCGGGAAGGGCTGAGCCCCGAAGCTCATCGCTCAAGCTTGGCCACGAGCTCTATGTGGGCCGAGAACAGGAACTGATCGACCGGGACGATTCGGGTGATGCGGTAGCCGCCGTCGACAAGGATGCGCAGGTCTCGCGCGCAAGTTCCCGGATTGCAGGAGACCATGACGATCCTCGGCACTTTGGATTCCGCCAGCGCCTCGGCTTGCGCCTTGGCCCCCGCCCGCGGCGGATCGAGCACCACCGCATCGTAGCGGGCGAGCTCCTTCACGCTAAGCGGCGCTCGGAAGAGATCCCGACGGAACGTCCGCACCGGCTTCAGCTTCGGCGTCGCCCGGACGGCTTCGGCGAGCGCCGCGATCGCGGCCTCGTCCGCTTCGAAGGCGTCCACCTCGGCGTGCGCGGCAAGCGCGAAGGTAAAGGTGCCGATGCCGGCAAACAGGTCGGCGAGACGCTTCGCGCCTTCCGCAGTCCCCCTCACCAGCGAGGTGAGAATCGCCTCGGCCTCGCTTGAAGCCTGTAGGAAGGCGCCTGGCGGCAGCCTCACGCGTGCACCGGAAAGGGTGACGATGGGTTCGCCCTGAAGCATCAGGCTCTCGCTATCCACCGTGATCCGCGTCACCCCGAGGCTCCCGGCGCTCGCGGCAAGCCCCGTGAGCAGTGCCGGCGAGGGGCGGGCGCCTTCGAGACCCAAATCGAGGCCCGTTTCGGTCTCCGTGACGGTGGCGCGCGTTTCGCCCTTTGGCCCGGCGAGCGGCGCAAGGGCGGATTTGAGCTTGGCCAGCCGCGCCGCGATCCCCGGCCGGAGCACAGGACAGGCCGCGATGTCGACGATCGCGTGGGAGCGTGCGGCGCGGTAGCCGAAGGCAAGCCCTTGCCCGGCCCTCGCCAGCGCGAAACTCGCACGCCTTCGACTTGCCAGCGGCACCGGGCGCACGGGCTCGACCGGCACATCGAGCCCCCGCGATTTGAGTGCGGCGATCACCTGCTCGCGCTTCCAGTGGAGATAGGCGCCGGCGTTCAAATGCTGGAGCGCGCAGCCGCCGCAGGCGCCGAAATGGGGACAGACCGGCGCCACGCGGTCCGGACTCGGCTCGATGATGGCAATGGGTTCCGCGCGGGTCCCGCCTGGCTCGGCCGAGACCTTCACCAGCTCGCCCGGAAGGGTGAAGGGCACAAACAGCGGTCCGTCAGGGCCCTGCGCCACGCCGTCGCCGTGGGCGCCCAGGCGCTCGATCCTGACCTCAAGTTCCCCCACTTCAAGCCCCATGGCGCGCGCCGATCAGCACTTCCTCATTGCCGCTGCCGCCTAGAATAGGGGAGGGCATCTCCGCGAACACCGTCCAGCCGGGCGCCCCATCGATGAACTTCCGCACCTCCGCCACGGCTTTGACACGAGCGTCGGCATCGCGGACGATGCCGCCTTTGCCCACGGCTTCCCGGCCTGCCTCGAATTGCGGCTTGACGAGTGCCACGAGCCACGCGCCAGGGGCCGCAAGGCGGAGCGCGGCGGGCAGGGCCTTGATGAGGCTGATGAAACTAACATCGGCGACGATCGCGCTGACCGGCTCGTTGATGATCTCGGCATCGAGGCTCCTCGCATCGGTCGCCTCCAGCACCACAACTTTGGCGTCATGGCGAAGCTTCGGGTGCAGCTGGTCGCGGCCGACATCGACGGCAAAGATTCGGGCCGCCCCGCGGGCCAGCAGCACGTCGGTGAAGCCGCCGGTCGAGGCGCCAATATCGAGGGCGATCCGGCCCTTGGGGTCTAGCCCGAAACGATCAAGCGCGGCTGCGAGCTTCAACCCGCCGCGGGAGACGAAGGGAGAGGCCCCCGCGCTGACCGCCAAATTCGAATCAGGCGCGACCATCAGCCCGGGTTTCAAGGCCGTCACGCCGCCCACGCTGACCGAGCCGAGGCGGACGAGGTCCGCGGCGCGGGAGCGCGTGGCCGCGAGGCCCTTATCCACCAATAATCGGTCGAGCCGTTTTTTTTGTAGATGACCATAAGCGCTTCTCATACAATTCCGCCTGCGTTGGGGAATCTCGCGCGCGGATGACGAACCGGGAGCGGACGGCACCGCTAACTATATACTGCGAAGCGCACCGCTCGGCGCGCACTCGCGGAGGTCTCGTGAGCCAGGATCCGACGGCTTACCTCACCGATAAATGTGAAGTCCGAAATCGTGACGTGGCTGGCGGCAAGGCCGTGGTTGCTCGAGAATTCATCGAGCCCGGCGAGGTCATCGCCGTGTGGAGCGGGCGTATCGTGTCCGCCGAGGAGCTCGACGATTTGTCCGCCGAGATCCGCCGTCATACCGTGCAGGTGGAGGAGGGTCTTTACCTCGCCTCGCTCGCTGCCGACGAGCCCCCGGACTACATCAACCACGCTTGCGACCCGAACGCAGGTCTCGCTGGACAGATCACCATCGTCGCGATGCAGGCGATCCGGCCCGGCGAGGAGGTGACCATCGACTATGCGATGTGCGACGGCTCGCCCTACGACGAGTTCGATTGCGCCTGCGGCTCGGCTTGCTGCCGTGGCCGCGTGACGGGAGACGACTGGCGCAACCCGTTGCTGTGGGAGCGTTATGCGGGGTTTTTTTCGTCCTATTTGTTGCGCCGCATCGCGGCCTTGCAGCGTGAGCAAGCCCCGGGACGCCTGCGCCGCAAGCGAAGTGCGCTTGGCCTCGTGCATGGAGCGAGCGGCAATCCCGCATGAGCCCACCACCTGACGATTCCCAGGATCGACCCACGATGGCGACGAGCCGCAAGGCTTCGCGCCGGCGTCCAATAGAGCTGCCGAGGCAAGGAGAGCGGCGATGATGCTCTGCAGGACATTTGTTGCGCAGAGCGAGATTCAGGGGCTCGGTGTCTTTGCCGCCGAATTCATTCCCTGCGGCGGCCAGATGTGGGTGTTGAACCCGAAGTTCGACATCTTCGTCCAAATCAGCGAGCTGGCGAGGCTCCCGGCGCATATGCACGAATACGTGACCCGCTATAGTTATCCCCACCTCGAAATGTCGGGCGTCAGGATCATCGACTGCGACGACGGCAAGTTCATGAACCACAGCGAGCAGCCGAACACCGATTTCTGCATCTTCGACAAGGGCTACGCGCTGACCGACATCGCCGCGGGCGACGAGATCACCTGCAACTATTACGAGTTCGACCCGGCCTTTAGAGGATTCGGTCCGCCAAGCTCTTTGGAGTTGGCCGGCACCAGGATGCAGGCGGCCGAATTCCCTTCAAGCGCGCGCACGCGCCCTTAAGCCATGGGCATAGAGGCAGGCCATCGGTGGCTTGCCATATTTGCCAAGATCTCCGTCCTCGACTAGCAAACCGTTGCAAGGCCCTATATGGCCAGTCGGTACCAGTCGGTATGAGTGTGTTGCTGAAGGTGAACCCCGGCCCATGTTTAGGTATCTCGCAACGATGGTGAACGCCAAAGCGCGCGTGATCGCGACCTGTGCCCTCTTCGCCGCCGCCCCGCCGCCCGCGAGCTTCGCCAGCGCCGCGGAGGTATTGATTTGGGTGGAGCAATCGAATGGCGGCTTGACGACACTTGCCTATGGACCGCTCGACCCGGCCAAGAGTCCTCTCTTTCTGCTCTCTTGTTTCAGCGGAATGGGCATTGTCGTGCTCGACGTGCACATAGAGGTCGTCGGCGTAGCGCCCGGTAAGCCCCTCACCATCGAGCTATCGTCCACGAAGGCCCAAGCGCCGGTCGAGGGTGAGGTGGCGCAGGATGAAACGAGCGGCACGACCTTCGGCGAGGCGAGCGACATCAACGTGAAGCCGGTGCTGGAAGTGCTTCGCGACCCCGGTTCATTGACGCTCAAAATGGGCGAGACCACCGTCACGCTTTCCGACCAGGGCAGGGCTGAGGCAGTCTCCCAATTCAGTCAGAACTGCAGCATCGAATAGTTAGGCGGGCGGCGGAGAGGCCGGCGGCGAGCTAGCTTAAGCTCCTCGCTCCCTGGTGCTCCCCTTTAGGGCGACGCCGGCAGAAATGTGAAGGGCTGCGCCGGTTCGAAGCTCGATGCGGCATTCCCTGCATAGACCTTGCCTCCCGCTACGGTGAGCTTCTTGACCGGCGCGCCGGCCTTCAGATCGAGGTCAGCCAGCGGCACCCAAAACGTGTTTGGGCTGGTGGCTGAATCAAAAAAGTAGACCTTGTTCTTCTGATCCGACGCGGTGCGCCACAGCGTCGAGGCGATGTTCGGTTGACCGGGGGTGGTGATGCCGAGAGGCACGCTGACGCTGCGGATGACGCCAAGCGTGCTGGCAACGGCCTGATTGACGTAGGTACGCTGTGGCACTGCTTCGATGTAGTTAGGGTCGGCTTCTGTCGGAATGGCCTTGATCAGGAACGAGGCGCGGGCGAAACGATCCGCCGCGCGACTGGTGCCGGGGAGGAAGGTGAGGCCGCCGATGCTCTGCCAATAGGCGTTGAGCGCGAGCTGATCGTCGAATCTCGGCGAGTTGGTCATCACCTGAAATTGTTTGCCGTGATGGATGAGCAGCTTGCCGCCGATATATTCGAAGATCGCCGAATCGCCGCTCGCATCGGAGAGCGACAAATGGAGCTTGGCCGGAGGCAAGTCCGGTACTTCGGGTGCCACGATCTGAAACGGCTCCGCGCGCAATGCCTCCACCGCTTCCGCGACCGTCGCGAAATTGTCGAGGACATACTGGGCCCAAAGGCTGATCGAGAGCTTCGGCCTGCTCCCATCCGGTTCGCCGTAGTCCGACTCGGCGAGATAAAGCAGATTGGCGACGAGGCCGGCTTCGTTCATGCCGTCGGTCGTCGCGAAGTCATAGGCGGATACCGTGACGCTGCCATATTTCGACACCCAGGTCGGGGTGTTGGGGCCGGCCGCACCGTCGTGCTTCATTCCCGCCGGGAAAGCCCACAGATTCGACTTCATGTCTTCCATCCAGTCCATCGACCGGCCGGTAATGACCACGCCGTCGGAGCCGAGATATACCGCACGCGTACAGGCCTCGACCGGCGCAAAGGCACCGGCGGCCATCGCGGTGCCGCACAACAGCAGCCCGAGAAATTTGCGTTGCATAGTCACCCCATGGATTTGTCTGTGCGTCGCAGGCCGCGCGCGCCAGCAAGCCATGCCGCGCCGTTCAGGCGAGGCGCACCGTTCCGGTGCCGCCGATGTCCTTGCCGAGGGTCGCGAACACCGTGGCGACGATGCCCGAGGCATTGAGCCCTGCTTTCTCGTACATCACTTGCGGCTTGTCCTGCTCGATGAAGCAGTCCGGCAAGGTCAGGGTGCGGACCTTGAGGCCGCGGTCGAGCAAGCCCTCGCGTGCGAGAAGCTGCAAGACTTGCGATCCGAATCCGCCGCTCGAACCTTCCTCGATGGTGATGAGCACCTCATGGTGGCGCGCGAGCTGCCGCACCAGCTCTTGATCGAGCGGCTTGGCGAAGCGCGCGTCGGCAACCGTGGTGGAAAGGCCAAGACCCGCGAGTTGGTCGCTTGCCCGCAACGCCTCTCCGAGCCTGGCGCCGAAGGACAGCAGGGCCACGGCCGAGCCTTCGCGCAAAATTCGTCCCTTACCCAAGGGCAGGACTTCGCCGCGTTTCGGCAGAGGGGCGCCGCTGCCTTCGCCGCGCGGATAGCGGAAGGCCGACGGGCCGTCGTCGATCGCAGCCGCCGTCGCCACCATATGCATAAGCTCGGCCTCGTCGCTCGCGGCCATCACCACAAACCCAGGCAGGCAGGTGAGAAAGGCGACGTCGAAAGCGCCGGCATGGGTCGGTCCGTCGGCGCCGACCAGTCCCGCCCGGTCGATGGCGAAGCGCACCGGCAGCCGCTGAATGGCGATATCGTGGACCACCTGGTCGTAGGCGCGCTGCAGGAAAGTCGAGTAGATGGCGGCGTATGGCTTGAAGCCTTCCACGGCGAGGCCACCGGCGAAGGTCACCGCATGCTGCTCGGCGATACCCACGTCGAAGCAGCGCTCTGGAAACACTTCTGCGAAATGGTCAAGCCCGGTGCCCGAGGGCATCGCCGCCGTAATCGCCACGATCTTGTCGTCGGCCCGCGCCTCCTCGATCAGCGCATTGGCGAAGACGCGCGTATAGCTCGGCGGCCCACCGCTTGAGGGCTCCTGCGCGCCGGTGACGACGTTGAAGCGGCTGACCCCGTGGAACTTGTCGGCGGAGGTCTCGGCCGGCTCGTAGCCCTTGCCCTTCTGCGTCACCACATGGATCAGGATCGGGCCGTTCTCCGTGTCGCGCACATTGCGCAGCACCGGCAGCAGATGATCGAAATTATGCCCGTCGATGGGACCGACATAATAGAAGCCAAGCTCCTCGAACAGCGTGCCGCCGGTCCAGAAGCCCCGCGTGTACTCCTCGGCGCGGGCCGCCCGGCGCTCCCAGCCCTTGGGTAGGATCTTGGCGAGCTGCTTCGCCCAATTGCGCAGCTGCTGATAGGTCTCCCCGGAGATGAGCCGGGCTAGATAGGCGCTCATGGCGCCCACCGGCGGCGCGATCGACATGTCGTTGTCGTTGAGGATCACGATCAGCCGGGAGTCCATGGCGCCGGCGTTGTTCATCGCCTCATAAGCCATGCCTGCGCTCATCGCGCCGTCGCCGATCACGCAAACCACATTGTGCGTCTTGCCGGCAAGGTCGCGCGCGACCGCCATGCCAAGTCCTGCCGAGATCGAGGTTGAGGAGTGGCCCGCGCCAAAAATGTCGTATTCGCTCTCGTCGCGCTTGCAGAAACCGGACAGGCCCCCGGCCTGGCGCAAGGTGCGGATGCGGTCGCGCCTGCCGGTGAGGATCTTGTGGGGATAGGTTTGGTGGCCGACATCCCAGATGAGCCTGTCGTCGGGCGTATCGAACACCTTGTGCAGCGCGATGGTGAGCTCGACCACGCCAAGCCCGGCGCCGAGATGGCCGCCGGTCACCGAGACCGCGTCGATGGTCTCCTGGCGAAGCTCGGCGGCGAGCTGCGGCAGCTCGTGGTCCTCGAGCGCGCGCAAATCCTCGGGATTGCGCACCCGGTCAAGCAGCGGCGTTGGGCTTTCGGCGCTCATTCGCTCCCCGCACGAAATTGACAAAAAGGGCTCGGATTTCGTTTTTATGACAGGTCTTTATCGACCGGAGCCCAAGCTTTCAACTAGCCTAACAGCTGGGTCCGATTGTGTCATGATGTCATGGGCGACGGCTCCGCCCCAAGCGGACTAAAGCTCGGAGTGGCCCCGACGCTAGTCCTCGGCGTCGAGCGGCTCGGTGCCGGTGGGCAGCCCGCCCGCGTTCAGGGAGATCTTCTCCACCTTGGCCTCAGCCTTTCGCAACAGCGCATCGCAATGGGCCTTCAGCGCCTCGCCCCGCTCATAGATCAGGATCGAGGCCTCAAGCTCCACATCGCCCTTCTCCAGGCGATCGACGATGGCTTCGAGCTCCTTCAGCGCCTGCTCGAAGCTCAGGTCCTTGATATCGGCGGGTGCGGATGTGTCGGCCATGGCCCAGGCTTTAGCCTTTTGGGGCGGCAAGATTCAAGAGGCAGCCTGCATCAGCACCTCGACATGGGCGGCCGTGGAGCGCCCCAAGGCTTCGAGATTGTAGCCGCCCTCGAGCGTGGAAACGACCCTCCCGCCGGCATGCTTCTCGGCCATCTCCAATAGCTTTTCGGTCACCCAGGTGAAATCAGAGTCCACCAGCTCGATCTGCGCCAGCGGATCGTCGCGATGGGCGTCGAAGCCGGCCGAGATCAGGAGGATATCGGGGCTGAAATCGTGCAGCGCCGGCAGGATTCGGGTGAGGAACGCCTCCTGAAAGTGCTCACGGCCATCGCCGGCCCTGAGCGGGGAGTTGCAGATATTGCCCACGCCCGTCTCGCTCAACGCGCCGGTGCCCGGAAACAGCGGCATCTGATGGGTGGAGCCGTAGAATAGATCCTTGTCCGACCAGAAGGCGTCTTGCGTGCCGTTGCCGTGATGCACGTCGAAATCGATCACGGCGACGCGCTCGGCGCCATGGGCGGCGCGGGCATGGAGCGCGGCAATCGCCACAGTATTAAACAGGCAGAAGCCCATGGGTCGTGACGGTTCGGCATGGTGCCCCGGCGGCCGGACCGCGCAAAAGGCATTTTTGACGGCGCCCGACATGACCTGATCGACGGCATGGACCGCGGCGCCGGTGGCTCGGAGCGCAGCCTCCCAGCTGTGCGGCGACATCACCGTGTCGGGGTCGAGCCAGATGAGATCGTGCGTTGGCGTGGCGGCACGGACCGCCTCGACATAACGGGCCGGATGCAGCCGTTCGATCGCCGTAAGATCGGCAAGCGGCGCCAGCTCACGCCTCAAGCCGCCAAACGCATCGGTCGATAGCGCGTCGTCGATGGCGCGCAAGCGGTCCGCCCGCTCGGGGTGGCCTTGGCCCGTGTCGTGCAGGAGGCAGGCTGGGTGGGTAAGCAGCAGGGTGGGCATCGGCAAAGCACTCGAATGGGGTCTGGCTTGACCCGTCAATGCTAACACGCGAAATGGATCGACTATGCAAACTGGAAATGAGCTCTAGTTTTCGGACCATGCCGATCGTCGCTGCCACGAATGAAGCCATTGAGCGCGCCGCGCAAGCGCTTGCGCTGGGTGAGATCGTCGCCTTTCCGACCGAGACCGTCTATGGGCTCGGTGCCAACGCCCTCGACGCATCCGCCGTGGCCAAGATCTTTGCCGCCAAGGAGCGTCCCCGCTTCAATCCGCTGATCGTGCATGTGCCGGGCGCGGACGAGGCGGAAGCCTATGCCGCCGTCAGCGACACGGCGCGGAAGCTCATGGGAGCTTTCTGGCCTGGACCCTTGTCTCTCGTGCTGCCGCGCCGCGCCGGTTGCGCCATTGCCGATCTCGTCAGCGCCGGCCTCGATACCATCGCGCTCCGCGCGCCGAGCCACCCAGTTGCTCGCGCCCTGCTTGCCGCCGTGAAGCTCCCCATCGCCGCGCCGAGCGCCAATCGCTCGGGAAGGATCAGCCCGACCACCGCCGCCCATGTCGCGGCCGAGCTTGGGCGTCTGCCGGCTATTATCCTCGACGGCGGCCCCTGCTCGCTCGGGCTGGAGTCGACGGTGCTTGGTATCGAGGGTGACGACGTCACTTTGCTTCGCCTTGGCGCCTTGCCGAGGGAGGAGATCGAGAGGGTGCTGGGGTACCAGCTTGCCGGTCCTGATGCAGGAGCGAAGCTGACATCGCCACGCGTGGCATCGCCGGGGCAGCTTGCCATCCACTATGCGCCGAGCACTCCGCTTCGCCTCGACGTCACCGACGTGCGGGAAGGAGAAGCCTTGCTCGCCTTCGGCCCGAACGCGCTGGATTGCGTGGGCCCGAGGATCAATCTCAGCCCGCGCGGCGACCTGACCGAGGCGGCGGTGAATTTCTTCGCCGCGCTCCGCGACCTCGATGCGGTAGGCGCGGAAGCGATCGCCGTGATGCCGATTCCGAAGCAGGGTCTGGGCGAGGCCATCAATGACCGTCTGCAGCGCGCCGCGGCTGGTCGCACCGAGGATGTGCAGGTCCCAGACCCGCGTCCTGCGCTTGCCTTCCCATGACGCGCGGCCACGAGCCATCGATACGCCCGAGCCAAGCCACGCTCGACGCGCTGGTGCGCATCGTCGGCGAGGCGCATGCGATCAGAGACGCCGAGGCCATGGCGCCCTACCTCGTGGAGTGGCGCGACCGCTATTTCGGCAACGCCGCGCTCGTGCTCAAGCCGGGGTCGACGGCCGAGGTCGCGGCGATCCTCAAGCGCGCCAACGAGACCCGCACCGCCATCGTGCCGCAAGGCGGCAATACCGGGCTGGTCGGCGGCCAGATCCCTTTCGAGAGCGGTCACGAGGTGGTGGTGAGCATGAGCCGGCTCACCCATGTCCGCGACATCGACCTTAGCGGCAACACCATGACGGTCGAGGCTGGGCTGGTGCTCGCTCAAGCACAAAGCGTGGCGGCGCGCGTGGGCCGCCTGTTCCCCTTAAGCCTCGCCTCGGAGGGCAGCTGCCAGATCGGCGGCGTGCTCGCCACCAATGCCGGCGGCATGGCCGTGCTCGCTTATGGCAACGTGCGCGATATGACGCTCGGGCTTGAGGTCGTGCTAGCCGACGGCAGCGTGTGGAACGGGCTCAAAGCGTTGCGCAAGGACAATAGCGGCTACGACCTCAAGGACCTCTTCATCGGCTCCGAAGGTACCCTCGGCATCATCACCGCTGCCGTGTTGCGCCTCTTCCCAAGACCGGTGGAGACGGCAACGGCACTCGCCGGGCTCACCCAGCTCGACGACGCTGTAGCCTTCTACTCGCGCGCCTACAGCCTCGCCGGCCCGGCGCTGACGGCGTTCGAGCTCCTGCCGCGCATCGGCCTCGACTTCGTGCTGCGGCATGGCAGCGAGACGCGGGACCCGCTCGATTCGCCGCATCCCTGGTATGTGCTGTTCGAGCTGTCGAGCCCACGGGAAGGTGACGAGATCGGCCGTCTCGCCGAGACGCTGCTCGCCGAAGGCATCGAGGCCGGAGAGCTTGATGACGCCGTGCTCGCCTCCTCGCTCGCGCAAGCAGGTGAGCTTTGGCGCTTACGCGAGCTGATGAGCGAGGTGCAACGCCAAGAGGGCGGGAGCATCAAGCATGATGTGTCCGTACCGGTGGCGCGCGTGCCAGAGTTCATCGCCCGCGCCGATCAGCTCGTCGAACTGATGGTACCGGGCTCCAGGCCCGTGCCCTTCGGCCATCTCGGCGACGGCAACATCCATTACAATGTGAGCCAGCCCCCGAATATGGATCGCACCGTGTTCCTCGCCAATTGGGAGGCGTTGAATGCCGCCGTGCATGAGATCGTGCTCGGCCTCGGCGGCTCGATCAGCGCCGAGCACGGTATTGGGCGACTGAAGCGCGATCTCTTGCCCCACGCCAAACAGCCGCTCGAGCTCGAGCTGATGCGGAAGATCAAGGACGCCTTCGACCCGAACGGTATCCTCAATCCGGGCAAATTGCTGTAGCTCCCAGAGCTACGCCGCTAATCGGTCTCAGGGCGGTGTCTCGGAAACAGCAGTCGCTGATAAAACCAGCCGATCCCCATCAGCACCGCGCCAAGGCCCAAGAAGGACAGCGCCTGGTAGATGCCGGTGAGATCGGACATGTCGATCAGAAAGACCTTGAGCACGGTGAGCATCACCACCGCGGCGGACGCCGCGCGGACAGGCAGCGAGCGCAAGGAAATGCCCGCCCCCAGCAGCGCCACGCCAAAGGCGAGCCAGACCGCGGAATAGGTGTATTGCTCGGCATCTGTGTTGATGCCTTCCGTCAGGATCGGCCAGGCCCACCGCGACGACCGCTGCCGTGGCGCTGTACCAGCGCGGCCGGTGACCGCGCGTCAGCAGCGCCAGCGCCGCCGCCAGGATCGCGGGCACGCCATAGCCGAGCAGGATCAGATTGATGAAGCGCCCACCGACGGCCTCGCCGGAGAATAGGGGATTTTCGCTCACCCCGAGCCCGAACACGATCGCGAACAAGGTCAGCGCGGCGATGATGAGCGCGCCGGTATTATGCACGCTTCCGCTGCGCAGGCGGATGCGTTCCAGCCCGATCACGAGCGCGATGCCCACCGAGACGTCGAGTGCGGTTTCCGCAAGCGTGTTCGATCTCGTGTAAGGATCGCCGCCAGTGATGGCATGGCGGATCTCGAACACGAACAGCAGCACGGTGAAGAGCAGCGCCGCGGCATCCACCAAGCGCGCCGGAACGTCATCGGCCCGCCGCCGCAGCATATTGCCGGCAAGCCAGAAGGCGGCAGCCGGAACGCCATAGCCATAGAGCAGCCAGTTGAAGATCGGCGTCGTGCCGAGATCGGCGCCGGCGATGCGCGGGTCCCAGGCGATCCGCGCCAGCACCACACCCGTGATGGCCGCGGCGAGC
>Ga0315293_10004548_pt1 | contig 13120 bp, 3 predicted proteins | sample YL17G13_20_MG_FD_203071 | JGI IMG/M metagenome (GOLD analysis project Ga0315293, IMG submission 203071) | Sediment microbial communities from Yellowstone Lake, YNP, Wyoming, USA - YL17G13_20 | ecosystem: Environmental > Aquatic > Freshwater > Lake > Sediment | place: USA: Wyoming | collected... | reverse complement strand
ATTGCGCTTCTATTGCTGCTCCACCAGAGACAACAATAGCTTTCTCAAACCCATCTTCCCCAAAATTTAAGGTATATCCGTTTGAGGCTGGACCAGCATTACTAGTATTAGGTACGGGAGAGGTATATATTGTTGAATAAGAACTATTATCATCCGAATAAGAATAGTTCCAATCATATGAACGATTTGTATTAATAGTAGCCCCACCCCACCAAGGCATAAGCACGCGGGCTTTTGAGATTTTATACTTATCTCCTAGGTTGACTATAAGATGATCTGCTCTACCAATTCCACTCCAAAACACATCACTTCTAATCGGACCTTGTACTGGAGTATCTCTACCAATGGCTATATACCCAGTCTGCTCATCAATAGCGTAATCCTTAGATCGTAAACTTAGCCCATAATATTCAGAATTTGTCGCCTTATTAATAATTGTACTGGTTCTAGGCTCAATGGCTATGTTTTCAAAGCGCAAGTCATCAAAGAATAAATCTATAGGATAGTAAAATGTTTGGACACTTTTATAGAATTCATTTAATGCGGCCGATCTTCCCGGTCCAGTGACCTGTTTCGGTTGTCCACCTGTTCCCGAAATATCCTTTATTGGCCCATAATTTAACCTAGTATTTGTTACAGTATCCCAACACTCCCACCAACGTAAGTATGTAACATAAATTATTTTGGGGTCGGTTAAGGGAACAGTGAACGAAATAGATTCGTTCTCTGAGTTAACTGTTTTAGATAAAGTAATACCATCAGCCATTTCCATAACAACGGAATCACTAAAATTAATGCCGCTACTAAATTCTGGAAGTGATAATCTTACTTGAAGCATATGCCTTCACCTATTCCTAATTATTTATTGTCCACGGCTTTGCTTCAAACTCAAGCGTATACTTAAGAATTCTAGGACTTTCAGGAACAGCCTTTGAAGCAGTTATTGATTTAGCTATTGCTAAATAATAACGATCAAAGCGCTGAATATATAATGGAGAAAATCCCTTTTGTATACGCATAATTGTAGCCGCTAATTGTAATTTATCCTTGCACGCTTGATAGGTAGGTTCCCATAGAAGCATTTCCAATGTAATAGATATATTTTGAAGTCCCATATCTTCTGTTAATGAGGCATCAACATAAGAAGCATAGTGAGATACTGTGGTTAGGGCATCACCGTAAGATTCCGATTGACAATATCCCGGTAGATCATGCCCATTGTATCTAACAAGATACGTATGATATTCACTAGATGGTCCCAAAACAGTTTGTCCTGCTAGTATATAACCAGCCGCTACACCGAATTTAGGGACCGCATAGGCTATAATACGTGTTTGTGCCTGACTAAACTTATGATATCCAACATAAACCATAGCTTGAGCTACACTAGTTCTTTGAGTTACTAGAAGTGCTCTAGCTTGTGCCAATGCCCGATATCTTATAGTAATAATAACCTGTGCTTGTGCTAATCTTGGATACGTTTGTTCTATATCAGCTTGTGTCTGTGCTCCTTTAAGATACACTTGCTTTATAGTTCCTTTAGTAGCCGCTAGCCCAAATCCTGTATTTAACAATGTCCCAACTAACCCATATGTTTCGTATTGTTGTTTAATATTAGCCATAGCAAGACCATTAGGATAAGGTCGGATATATACTGCTGCTTGGCCCATACCACGTAGTCTTACCTGAATAATACTAACCCGCACTTGGGCAAATTGCCAATATTTGATAACATATGCCAAAGATTGACCAAATTGGAAATGTCCCACATAGACACGGGCATGTCCTACATATTTACCATGATATCTATCCATGATAGTAACTATAGCTTGTGCATGACCCGCAAATTTAGTAATTTTTACCTTGGCTTGGGCTACCCTATTATAAGTTTGCTTGGTAACTACAAGGGTTTGGGCAAATCGAGAAACATTGAATGCTATAATCTGTGCTTGGGCAAATCCAAAAACAGTTGGGGGAATAATCCATGCATTTACAATACTATATTGATTATATTCTTGCAAAATACTTGCTAGAGATAGTCCGATAACAGTAGGTGGAATAATCCACGCTTCCGTCTGACTAAATTTTTCGTAAGTATTTACCATACTAACTTTAGCCTGTCCATAAACATTAACATCATATGCGGGCCAGCTATAAACTCTAGCCTGACCTAATCCAAAGTGCCCGAAGAATGCTTGAGCCTGAGCAAATGTTGGGGATTTAGCTGTAGCAAATCCTAGCTCAAAAGTTGCAATTGCTATACCATTATAATCTCCGTCGTCTGTAACGAGTAATCTCCAACGTCGTGCCGAAATTGGACCAATCATACCACTTATAGCCTTGGCAGGATTAAGACCCTCAAATATGCCAACATTAAATTGAGCGTCCAAAACAGTAATCCAAATAGATCCATTATGGTATTGTAAACTTACAAAACAGTCATATGTAGATGGTAATATCCTATACATATTTATTGTTCGCGTAGTACCAAGGTCTATTTCAAGCCACAATGGATTCTCTACCGTATGAATACCTACAATTGTCCAAATAGGTCCGATATCATTACCATCTATAGCGTAGTACGGCGCAACAGGATCTTCTAATACGTCAGATGCGTGTGCCCCATATCCTACTAAGGCATAGTTTATATCCATGCTCATAAGTGGATATGTTTGCTTTATTGCACCTACTGCCAAGGCGGGCGGGGACGCCGGTAAGTACCATGTCTGTGCTTGTCCGTACTTATATTCAATCCTTTTGATACAGACGCGCGCCTTACCATAGCCAGCAGATTTTAGGATAAGACCAGTTGTTTGTGCAAATCTGTTTACATCAAAAGCATTAAGTTTAGCTTGCGCCTTACCAAATTGGAAGTGACCTACAAAGGTTAATACTTGAGAATAGCTTCTAGTGGTAGCAAGTATCCATACTTGTGCCTGTGAGGTTACTGTAGGAGGTAGTATCCAAGCAGTTGTCTGCGCAAAACGACGAACAGTTTGAAGAATCGACGCTGTAACTAAAGCAAATTGGAAATGCCCTATCCATACTTGCGCTTGAGATGTTCTCGCATATACGCGTAAAATATCAGCCTGTGTTTGAGCCTGACTATATACACGACCTATTATTGTGGCTTGTGCTTGTCCAAATTCACGTTTATTAGGAGGGGGTAATATTACTGCTTGTGCTTGCGCAAAAATTTTAGTTATAAATAACCACGGAGGTCTATTATTTGTGAGTAGTACCCAATCAACATCTGTCGGTCGCTTATAGTAAACGTGTATTGTATATGGTCCCCCACCTTGAGTCCATCTTACATGTAAGTTATACTCTTGACCTAAGGTTAATGCAACAGTTCCAGATCGGTCCCAGTCCCCGTGTCCCGTACCAACCGTAGTAAATTGATCGCTATAGTTTGCTACTATAACAACAGAATCAATAGTTACTTCGGAGTTATCATCCGATACTGTTCTAAATGCCCACGTACCAGTAGCGTCGGCTATAAATCTTGCTGACCACGATGCTCCAGCATTAGAGCCGGGATATCCGGGTAGAGGAGCAGTACCGTTATCATAATATATTTGATTAGGACCATCTTCTATACCCCAAGCGATGATATTATCTGGATATGGCGTATATTCTCCTGTCCATATCATTCGTACTAAGCCTTCGCCAATTCTAGTTATCAGACTTAATGCTTGCCCATATCGAGGATATTCGCCAACGATGCGCGCTTGGGCTTGAGCGAACTCCAACCCTTTCATCATTGCTAGTGCTTGAGAATATAGCTGGTAATTAAATCCAATAATCCTAGCCTGTGTGTTAGCATTCCAAAGAATTATTCTTGATTTATAATGAGCTAGTATTTGTTCTGCCGTTAATGCGTGGTCAAATATAGCATACTCATCTAAAGTACCACCTAGGCGATAGCTTGTGTTTGCACTCCAACCACTTATACTAAAGTAAGGTTGGAACCAGCCTGTTTGATCTGTTCCTGATAAGGATTGAAGTACTCCATTAACATATATTTTATTAGCAATACTAAAAGCTTGCCTATTGTACATGATACCGGCAACGTGATACCAAACACCCGCTGTTAGTATTACTCCCGTTTCCCACGTCCCATTAGCGGCATTAAATCCTATGTGGCCATCCCGTATGTGGAAATCATACCTGTCGAATCCCAATATCATTCGATAATCGCCGGTACCATCCCACTTTATCCAAGTTTCTACTGTTATAGCTGCCCCTATAGCCGTAGGAATAACACTATCTATTATTCCACCATTATTAAGCGTTAAAGTTCCTGCACCAGTATATGCGGCATTATAGCTCCATATATAAACGCAATGTGGCCCAGTTGTAGTTAGGGTGAAGGAAACATCTGTTCCAGCAGTTCCAACTAAACCGTTAGTAGTCTGATATCCACCAGCACTCCACCATTGATTTTCTCCACCTATTTGATATATACCTATATCATTAGATGTTGGTGGAGTTGTTATATGAATAGTAATTATATCTCCCGCCTCACCCCACCATAGAGGGGAGATTACATTCATATTATTCTCTTGACCTTGATATCCGGGTATAGTTAATGGTACAGTAGATACACCAGCTAATCTTTGGGATTTACCGGCTGCTAAGGCTCGCGTTCCATTAAAAGAAATAGATGTTCCAGATAGAATCGCTGGTGTCTGAGAAAAAATTGCTCCCGCACTGTCCCAAGTAGCATTTCTTCTGCCTATAATGGTGCTAAGCTCAGGTAGTGGAACAGGTCCAGTAATAACAGGGAATCTAACAAGATTTGTAGCATCCCCGTTAAATGCTTCTACTTCTGAGAAACCGGGATGCGTGTTACCCCCTCCGTCACTTATTAATCTCATCCACGTAACGTTTGTAGCAGGAGCGGTATAAGTAGAAACGCCCCTACTTGCTGAAGGGAAAGTAACATTATAAGATGTGCCATCACTATAAAGTATTCTGCCAAATCCAAATGTATAGTTAGGTCTATTAGTTAATCTAACAGTCTGTATTATTTGAGGATTACCCCAAGATACTTGCCACCAGTCTCCTACAGCGTATCCTGAACCAGCCCAACCATCGTTAGTGTTTCCATCAGCAGCAAACTCAGGAAGATAACTACCGCTATAATAATTAATGGCGCTATAATAAGTATTACCACCATAGGTATACTCATCCATTGGGTAGTAAACATTTGGCTTATCTGCTAGAACAGCTAATCTATATTTATCTTCTGTATTGAATATTTGGGTAATTGCTAATCCATAAGCATTCTGGTTAAATGACGGTGAGATATACGCTCCCGCTAGGGCAAATCGGGAAAGAGACGGTAAGGGAATCCAAGGTGGAGCTTCATCAGTTAAATAGGACCATACTGTATCTCCGGGTCGCTTATAAAATACTTGTAGAGTATTTGGTAAACCGTCACCATAGTAATCAACATGAATACTAGATTGTTGTCCTTCTATTAGGCTAATAGTGCCTGTAGCACCCGCAACAAGAGTAGTATAGTTTGTACTTATTACTTGTGTTGCACCAATATAAAGTTGACCACTATAATCAATATGTAGTTTAAACGACCATACGCCCGTTTTATCCGCTACAAATGCTGCGGATATTCCCCAGTTACCAGTAAACCCTGTAAAGTAGGGACTTTGTGGGCCACTAAATGTATCTATTGCTCCTGTATCCCTATTGATTCGTAGCATTGCAGTTATAGGCTGAATAAGAACCTGTGCTTGTCCATACCCATTAATATTAAATTCCAAAATTTGAACTTTTGCATTTGCTTGTCGAGGATAAACCATTGCGCCTGTATCTGGATTTACTGGATAACAAACTACCGCAACCTGTCCAAACGCTAATCCTTGCCCAACTACGAAGTGGTTCCATACTTGAGCGGAACTCAGTTCATATCCATATACCGCAGCTTCATCAATAATTCCATTGAATCCTTGGGCAGACCATAGACCCCCATTTCCAAACTCCAGCCCATAATAAGCGCCGTTATTAATATTCCAAACACCTGTAGTTGCTAAGTATCCGTCTACATAAAGTGTTCCTATACCTGTACGCCATGTAAACACAACATGGTGCGGTCTACCGTCTGTTACGGTAATACCACTATTAATCCAAGTGCTTTGTGCCCAGTTATGCGCTTGAACTGTCCCATTATAAACAAATATACCGTAGTCATACTGTTTAATCATGACTCCATGAGGACCGACAGTTGCATCCGTAGTCTGTATCCACGCCTCTATTGAGCCACCACTAACTAATCCCCCGCCACCATAGGGGCCTTGTAAATTATCGTTTGTGGCAACAGCTAATGTACCGGGATTAGTCCCAACAGTAAATTGAAGGGCTTTCTTATCAAGAGTAGATAGCACAAGTCCTGTAGTACTAGCTATTGTTCCCCAACCATCAACAGGAACAGCAGGATAGCCCTTTGATCCGTAGATAGTTTGTTGCTGTAAGACTGATCCATAAGCAAGAACTTCTTCAAAACCGGGACTATTACTAACCTGTCCAACAGGAGCATTAATCTGGAACCAACTAACGGTTCTCTCGCTAAATTGGGCTATAGTGGGTGTCCAGCCATTATCCATACCGGGTACAGTAACAGATGAGCCATCGCTGAATGTAATAGTAAATGGAGTATTTACACTACCTGTTCCGCGTCCCCACCAGTCTAGATTCCAGCCGCCACCGTCGCTTCTATCCCACATAACAATAGTGCTAATTGTTTGCGGAACACTCCATGTAACTTTCCACCAGTTAGCCGCGCTAGCAGCCGTAGCCCAAGAGTTATTATAAACACCGTTAGCTGCGTTTGCCGCTGTTCCTGCATTAGCTGTATAGGTTGCTGTGCCAGAAGTTGGAAATCGTACTAGGTTAGTTCCAGTTGGAGTTAAGGTATCCATTGCGTAATAACCAAGGGGGTTATCACTCAAAATCATAGACGAATATGGGCTTGGAATATATATTCTTGTTTGTGCCTGTCCATATTGTGGTATATTATATGCTTGTATACTAGTCTTAGACTGGCTATATTTATTAACATTAATTACCTTTATAGAGCTACTGGACTGAGAGTGGGTATTCCATATATTTATTGCGCCCGGTTCAGGATTAAAGCTATAATATGTGGCTTGTGCAAATGCCCAGCGATCATTAATAAGGACTTGTGCTTGAGCATACTTTGGAAATCCCATAGTAAGATAGTGATTTTGAACCTGATTGGAAGTTAGCTCTTTATTATAAATAACAAGATCATCACGATATTGTTCATACTGAGAGTATAAACTATTGGCTGGCTCTCTATTAATATGGAATCCTATCCAAGAGTATTCTTGGCTTACCCAAGAGCTTTGAAGAATACCATCAACATATAAATTACGAGAACCATCTTTACTTGTAATTATTAGTTGATGCCAAACATTAGATTTATAGGAGATTCCAGAAGAGTAGGTAGTTCCTGTGCTAGTTCCAGTTTTCTCTACAGCAAAGAATTGAGTGCCTGAAGAGTTAGTAGCTACAGTAGGAGTGCCGTATCGTAAAACAACACCCTTATTACTCCCATCTAACAGGCTCCAAACTGTGGAGTACATAGATGTATCGTTTAGATTTGGTTTAAACCAAGCCTCTATCGACCACTCAGATGCTGCTATTGGAAGGGGTACAGCTTTGCTATGATAAGAAGTTGATACCCATTGAATAGCGGCTAGTTCAGGACTAATAATTCCTGCCCAACTATATTTAGCAACCGATCCAGTAGTAAGATTATATAATCCCATATCGTCTACAAGTACAGCGGCATCGGATTGGCTATTCATACCATAGTAAGCAACAGCACCATCAGCATAGGCTACATATCTAAACCTACTTGTAGGAACTGTAGTCGTAATAGTTATTCTAACTCGCGCTAATCCAAATCCGGTTCCTTTTTTTATGAAAGCTTGGGTTTGAGAATATTTTTGGTATGTTGTAAGTACAGTAGTTTGAGCCTGTGCCTGTAACATCCATATATACTCGCCAGTTTCTTGATGATATATAGTATAAACCTGAGCATTAGCTAGAACAGCAGGAGGGCTACCCATAGCAATACGATAGTGATTATAAATCTGATGGGGATTTAATTCATGATTATATACTACATATTCATCATAAGCTGTAGAGTTAGTATAACTACTTCCAAAATTATGAGAGGGAGAAGCCCCGGCCCACGTTCCCGTAGCAGCAGGAGAAAGTACTACTGTATCAACAAGGCTGTTATCTACATATAGATTAAGCCTAGTTTGATCATCAGTAACAGTTGCAACTATATGATGCCAATCTGTTGCACTTAATGAAGCACTACCAATCCATGTTCTATACGATACTCCTCCTACATTATATACATAGGTTAGAAGCGCCTTAGTGCCTACACTTGGAGTATACCAATCCCAAGGGGGCCACGCCCTATTTTGATAGGATTGCGCGGCGGGTTCGGCTAATCCAAAATACATATAGTCATTAGAGTTTTGTATCCTATTATATACGTAGTAATGAGTAATATTAGGTTGAACCCACCACTCTACTGCCCATCCATGATTGCCGGATGTAATAGGAGATAGGCTATTGTAGCCATAGTTTTGATGAGGTACAGCAGCATACCCCATCGGCCCAATAATTTTTTCGGCATGGGGAGAATAGCCATTATAAAATGTTAGTGTATGACCACCAAGCGAATCTGTTATAAATCCCGCGCTACTATAGGGCTGAATATCCAAATTTTCTAGTTTATAATATGCCGCAGGGTTATCATTAGCTATAATCCAGTTATAGTATGCGATACCAGATTGAAAAATATTAACTAGTGCCTGTCCATATACAGGAGTATCATTACGAGGAATTAAATTAATATTAGCTTGTGCAGCAGCATTTACTTGATTATATAAAAACGCTCCTACAGTATATACCATAATATTATCGAACTTAGCAGGCTCCCTATAGGGAGTCTCATAGATATCAAATGTTGGGGCTGTATAACCCACTATATTGTCATAGGGCCATGCGGTTTGAACTACTACCCAAGTTTCAGGCTCTGCATCCCCTATTTTCCAAAAATGTGCTTTAACGTGGTTTGGGTCTGTAGGGCTAACAACAACACGTAGTCTATACCAAGCACTTCTTCCATTAAGGGGAACAATCGTACCACTATTATTAAGGCCACCTAGATAATAGGTGCTATCAGTGTCACTCCATGTGCGGATATACCAATTTCTATCATACCAATATGTATAGGCACCATTATCTCCTGCGGTAGCTATCCATATATCCATAGTTAATTCTGCGTCTTGATTTCCTGTTGTTGCTCCAGCATTATGCATGGAGGAATAGGTTTGACCACCGTTATAAAGTCCATGAACAAGAGCAGAACCATCTACGTATAATGGAGTTACATTTTCAGGATTATCGTCATCCCAAGCGTTCCAAACCCAAGGAGTCCCTGTATCAGCATTACCAACATTAAATGGGGGAGCAGTAGTAGTTCTACTGAAGGTGTCTATGAAGGTATAAGTATATCTTTGGATAGCAATCCAAGCAACTGCCTGACTATATGATTGTATATCGTTAACTACGGTAAGGCTTTGTGCATACCCAAATTGGGGCCAGATATACTCTCCATTTTCCCCCCGCTCTACCCATAGTGCAGTAGCTTGTGCATATACTTGCACATTAAATGAAATTATTTGTGCATCTGCCTGAGCATAAACAACGATATCACTTAATATTATTTGTACTTCCGCTTGTCCTAATTCTGTATAAGTATATACAACAAACGCTTCTGTTTGGCTATACGTTTGATATTCAGCTAGAATATCTGTTTGAGTCTGCCCATCCGCACGATATGTAGTAAGAATTTGGGACATAGAATTACTTACAGCATAATTAATAAGTAGAATTTGGGAACAAGTCTGAGCATAGGCATAATCCATAGTTAGGATTTGCGCTTGTGCTTGAGTGTATATCTGATATTCTTGAAGAATAGTGCCTTGAGTTTGGCTACTTTCCATGCAGACTAATATAACTTGGGCCATAGAAATACCCGAAACTATATTAATTAATATAACTTGGGAATTAGCTTGAGCATAAACAAAATCCGTAGCAAGGATATCTGCTTGTGTCTGTGCATAGAGGGGCACATTAAATGAAAGCATTTGTGATTGTGCTTGAGCGCAAGCAATAATATCACTAAGTATTATTTGCGCACTCGCCTGTCCCACTACCACAATACCACTAATTATTATTTTAGCCCCTGATTGTGCGTATGTAAGTGAGGTAGCTTTAATATCTGCTTTAGTTTGAGAATACCAGAAATAAGTTTGCTTAATTCTAGGACGTGCTTGGGCATATTTTCTCTGCGTAGCCATAATATCCGCTAAGGCTTGCGCAAATACATTGCCATTCATTAGAGCCTGTGTCTGAGCAACTTTATTATAGGTTGCTAATATATCGACCCTAGATTGGCTAAATACCCTAGTAGTTTTAAGAATATCTGCATTAGGGCTACCAAATGCTTGATACTTAGCTTTAATATTAGCTTGCGCTTGATTATATACTTGATTTCTAGCACGAACAGTTACTTGGGTTTGAGCATAGATTTGGATATCAGTAAGTACTATCTGTACTTCTGCCTGTCCTACCTCTTGATATTCCATTCCTGCCCACCTACCTCATTGTATTGAGAATTACTATTTTATTAGTTTATATATACCAGCGGTCGTAATATTGGATTGTAGCAGAGCCATTCACTGTAAAGGTTGTTAATCCCGGCCCAACATATAGCCTATAATCCTTTGTAGTAACAAGATCATTTCTATTTACTGCACCCATTGTGGCAGTAAATGCCTCTGTATCTATAACCATGCCCGAAACTCCTGTAGTGACAATATTGCCCGTAGATTGCCCATCTGCGGTAATACCACTTATACTGGTTCCTGTCAGGGTAACAACGGTAGGTGTCCAACCACCGCTTTCCATCGTTCTACCTACCTCATCTGTATCGCTAGTGATACTATGAAGAACTTCCCCAATTAGCCAAGGTTTACACTCAAATTCTACTTGATATTCCAATATTTTAGGCGAAGATCCTACAGATTTTTCCATCTGAACAGATTTAACCATTGCACGATAATGTTTATCTGCATATTGAACATATAAGTTTGCAAACCCTCCCCGATAACTCCGAAGATAGGTAGTAGCTAGAGCAATCTGCTGTTTACAGGTAAGATAGTTTGTTTCCCATACTTTTAACGTTAAGGAAAGTGCTTTATTTTGTAGTCCCGTTTCTTCAGAAAAAGAGCCATCAATATAAGCCCCGTAATGAGGCACAACATTCATCATAGAGTCAAAGGATTCGCTCTGTACGTATCCGGGGAGTTGATACCCATTAAAGCGGGCAAGATAGGTTTGTGCTGGTCCTAGCGGTGACATTAAATACCACTCCCATTTTTGTTTAAATAGCTTATCGCTGAATGGAGCGTTTCTACGCTATCTAAGGCATTACCCAGCATAGAGTTACAATGATTACACAATAATCCTCTTATGGTGTTAGTTATATGACTATGATCTATGCACAGCCTTCTAATATTACTGGTTTTATAATAAATAGATGGGACTCTTTTAGTAATCTCGGGCTTTTTACAGATGGCACATACTCCAGACTGTTCCTCGTACATTACCCAATACTGTTCTTCAGTAATACCATACTGTCTTTTTAAATAGTATGCCCACTTACTAATATCCCACATCCTATTTCCTTTAGAATCTTTGGGCAGTTTTTTTCGATTAGGGTTTCGTAGTTCTACGCGCTTCCATTTAGGTAAGTTTTGAAATTCTTCTTCAGTATATTCCTCCCCTAACCTCTCTGGCATAGGTAAACGCGCTTTCAACCGTATGTTTCCCATAGATCCTTTCCCCCCTAATTAGTGCCTATTGCGCTACCTAAGCCAGCCGCAATAGAGTTACCCAGTTGTTTTATCTGTGCTTCAGTTAATACTTGACCTGTAATGTTCAGACTAATGGTGATTGGCCCTTGTGGACCACCTACGCTGATCCCTGATTTGCTATTTACTGGAACATTTGCTAATGCAGCAAAGTCTCCTGCTCCAACACGAATTCTTCTAATAGTATCTGCCTTTGCTAATAGATCGTTTTGCTTTTTTATTTGCTCTGTTAATTCTTCCATCGCTCTTCGTAGATACTCTTCACCAATATTGCTGGTTGTCATAACCTTCTTGGTTCCATCTAGAATAGCTACCATTTGTCCCTTGTACTCTTTATCTGCACCGGGGATAGAGTGCTGTAATGCCTTGGCATTTTTAATAGCTTCCTGTAATAGTTGAGTAGTAGTTCTATTTGGATCTTGTTTAAACTCTGGTGGCAGATCCATTAAGCCTACTTGTTTAGCAGCAGCAGCAGCAGCAGGAGCATCCCATTTACCGGGATCGCCACCTTGACCAACTTTAGTAAGAAGAGCTATTATTTTATCTGCTCTAGCATTTGCCGCATCTTGAGCCTTTTGATTAGCGTCAAGAGCCGCCCTTCCCGCTGCGTCAATAACATCGTTACCACCAATTGTAGTTTTAATAACAGTCATTCTTATAGTAAGTCTCGTATCCTGTAGAGTCTGTAAAAGTAGCATTAGAGCATTTAGCTCTCCAACAGCTTTCATAACCTCTCTAATTTTTTCTGGAGTTAGTCCTAGTGTTTGGCCCCAATTAATTAAAGCCACATTTAATTGATCTATACTTGCATATTGTAGACCATATAAACCCTGTACACCGGATAGAGCATCACCAAGAGCATTAAGTGTGCCCGGAGTTTTTCTTAATTCAACATTAAGCTCTTTATTTAAAGCAATATACGCTTTTATTTCCGCCGATTGTCCCGCATATTGTGAGGCTGTTATATCCCCGCCCTGTCTTGCTGCCTGTAGAGATAATAGCTGCTTACCAAGATCCATAGCGCTACCCTCAAAACTCGCTTTAAGAGCATCATCTAAGTCTTGTGCCGCTTTAATTACCTCCTCTATATCTTCCTTAAGTTCAAGTACTCC
>Ga0315293_10004544_pt1 | contig 13128 bp, 7 predicted proteins | sample YL17G13_20_MG_FD_203071 | JGI IMG/M metagenome (GOLD analysis project Ga0315293, IMG submission 203071) | Sediment microbial communities from Yellowstone Lake, YNP, Wyoming, USA - YL17G13_20 | ecosystem: Environmental > Aquatic > Freshwater > Lake > Sediment | place: USA: Wyoming | collected... | reverse complement strand
GCGTGTCAGGGTCAGCTTGTTGGGTGTATTCATCGCGGACCAAAAGTAGGCAAATCCGGTCAGGGAGTCAATTGCGGAAAGAGATGCTATGAGGCATGACCGCCGCGCTTTGCTTTACGTCATTTGGACTAAAGTTGGACACACAGGTATCGGACTCGACGCAAATATGGTCTTGTCCGCTGCTTCCGTATAGGGGAAATGTTGTTACTCATGCCTTGAAAACTGGAACGGATTTGGCGGAACGACAAAGACCGCTTGACAAGTCTTTGTTAGGGCCATATGATGTAGCCGAAGAGGTATCATTCCAAACGCTGCAAAGCGTACGGGGAATTGGAGACTGGGAATCGCCCGCTTGGGATTGCGGGTATAACTTAAGGAGGGTTTGTTATGAGACGTTGGAGTCCATTGGCAGGCGCACTGCTATCGTTGCTGACAGCAGTTGCCACAGGAGCGGGACCGCTGTTACCGCCCGGCTCGTGCCGTGTCGAGTTTAGACCTGCTGCAACAGCTACGGTTGGTGTGCCATTTGCAATGAACCTCACGATCACAGAAACGCGTTCGGCGATGTGCACCCCAGTGAATATCCTAGTGCGATCAGATGGGCGCATCAAATGCGTGGGTCAGACAGCGTGGACTACTACATTGGATAGCGGTCAGACGTTCTCGACAATCGTTATGGTAGAGGTGCCGCCTAACGACACGAGTGAGTTGAGCGCGACAATTGTCTGTCCGGACAGAACGGAGGACGGGTATGTTCGCGCTCAGAGTCACACGCGCTATGTGGTCACGGATGACACCAAAGTAGGAGTTCTTGAGAGTGTCTCACGCATTCCACCGCCCTTGCCGGACCCGCGGGACAAACCAATGTCAGGTAATATCATTCCGGGGCAATTCCCCGTCGAAGACAGTCTCTGGGGGACTCTCAAGGTGGAGCCAGTGTCAATTCCCACACAAGCAGGCCCGGTTGATCTAATGCTTTCATTCGCACCAGTGCGGCAACCTTGTGATTCCATTCATTTTAGCGTGAAGGGGGAAAACAGGCTTAAGATTGTCGGGGACACTGTTTGGTCGGTCGCAATTCAGGCCGGCCAGCCCTACACGAGGGTATTGCAGGTGATTGTGCCAGAGAATGACACCTCCTGGGCTGCAATCTCAATGCGGTGCGGTGGCGCACATCACTCGGCAGCGCCGCTATTTGTTACAACGGGTTCCAATTTGGAATACTATTCGAAGAACCCCTGGGGACGGAGTCCTGCGCAAGAGCTGGAGGTGAAGTATCGAAGAGCTACTCAGCCGGTTGGGGACCAGCGGGTGGAAATGCCCGTGACTTTGGATTCGCTGACCAAGCTGGAGCAGACACCGTACTTAGGGGAGGGGCGGCAAGATATCTGGGTAAACGGTATTTACTACACGCGAATCAAGAACGAGTACAAGTTCCATCACTGGGAACCGTACACGGACTGGAAGGTGCAACAGCAAAGGATAAACGACTCTATCGAAGCGATCCCCATCACAGCGCGTTACGACGCCAAGATCGGTGTCCGGGACTCGTCGGAGTTGGCGTACGTAAGGAAGCTGATTCCCAACCTGGTCTTCGTGGGACGAATCGAAGGTTATGACTGGTATTCATGCAGGACAACCAAAGCAGTGATTTATGATTTGAGCGCGAAGAACATCAATGTAAGTCTGGACCTCTCCATATTGGAGCCGGTAGTAGAGCCGGACTCCACACGGCCTGAAGAGGGACCTGCCAAGCCTGGCGCTCCGGACAGCGGCGGCATGAAGTCGCAGGGAATGCTTATAGATCCTCAAACCACAATCTTCGCTGAGGGATTTAGCGGGAGTTGGCCCGGCGTCTGGAGTGCTTGGGACGAAGATTCCCGCAGCGGATACGATTACTGGGGCCGTTCTTCGCGAACTGTTTACGGCTCACCATACTCGGTTTGGTGTTCCGGAACCGGAGGACGCACTGACGGCGGCGCATACGACTCGTGCATGATAGCGCGGATGCAAACCGGCCCAATTGCTCTGTCAGCTTACAAGGATATTACACTGTCCTATTGGGTGTGGGCTGATCTCCCCGGGCCAAGCTGCTACGACCAATTCTGGGTTGAAACTTCGGAGAACGGAGTGACGTGGGATCTGGTATATTTTCGTAACGTGAGCACGTCTGGTTGGCAACAGATAACCCATGACTTAAGCGGAATCCAAGTACATCTGCGTTTTTCGTTCCCCAGCAACTGCGGACTCTTCCAGCCGAATCGAAGGGGGGTGTATGTCGATGAACTCGTAATTAGCGGGACCCTGCGCCCTAATCTCAAACCCTGTGCTCTGCCCGGCTGGAGCTATCCTCTCGTACCGGCGAACATCCGCGGGACCAACCAGACAACGACCCTCTATGCGGGGGAGTCAACCTTTGTGGATTTTGCAGAAGAGAATAACGGCGGCAGCGCTGCAGGGGCCCATTGGATTTCTCTGTATCTAGACGACGCCTTTAAGGGTGCCGCGACTCCGACAACTCTCGCTGCTGGCGATACCGCATATTGCGTGGATGCTGGGATAGTTGTCGCTACGAGTGGAAACCATGTTCTTACGCTCAAGTGCGACGCCAACTCGTCCGTGCTCGAGTCGAATGAATTAGACAACAACTGGCCAATGTCCTTCTACTGGGCAGCCCCTGAGATCACATGCCGGGGGTACCTTTAACTATCGTGATGCCGGTAAGCCCGGTCCCATCAACTACTTTCCTGCGCGCCGCGTGAGAGTCGAGTTGTGGGACGATGACATATATAGCGGCGACGATTCGCTCGGATTCGATCTGACCGACGATAGCGGATATTTCAGCATTCCTCCGGTAACAAATTGGGAGGGAAGCAGCGACAGACAACAGGATATCTATCTGAGGATCATCGCAGAGAATGAGGCTGCGGTTGTAAAGCAGAGCTACAATGGTTCCACTTATGTTATCCAAGGGCCCACAAGAAGCGAATGCCCGAGTGGCGTGTACGATACGACGATTGTCCTCTCAAATGCAGAAAGCGGGGCGTTCTTCGTGGCCGATGCGGCTCTGACTGCGCGTGATAAGTGGCTTCAGTTGCGGTCGGACAAGAATCCGGGACAAGTGCAAGTGGTCCTAACTGCACTGAATGACACTACATCATATTCCACGGGGAACCAGTATATTCGAGTCTCCAGTTCCGTAAACAACGCAATGTGGACGCCAGACACGTGGGATCGCGGTGTCATAGTCCACGAGTATGGTCATCGGTTGGAAGACGTGTTCGATTTCTTCGATAATTCCAGCGGCGGGGCGCACACCTGGTTCGATCAAACATGGCTGGCAAAAGGAGCCTCAGAGGGATTCTCTGACTGGTTACCTTCGCAGGTGGCAAGCAGCACTAAGTGGTACAATACACGAAAGAACTGCACCGATTCTGCATGGTACAATCTTGAGAATGGGCAGGCCGGTGTCGGAGACACCACCGACCAGCAGTATGGATCTGCGAATAACTTCGGTTCATACTGCGAAGGTGCCGTTGCAGCAATCATGTGGGACATTAGTGATGGCAATAATGACGATTGGAGTACATACGATTTCATTTTCCCTTTGCCGAACGTCATGAGGCCCGATGGCACCTGGGATACGCTCAGCCTTGGCACCTCCGGCGTTCTGAGCACTCTCCTCGACCGAACGCGAAACGGTCATCATCCGGACGATATCCGGGATTTCTGGGTGGCGTGGCACAACTCGCCGACGCTCGGGCACACCAAAGGGCTCCGCGATGTGTATTACGAGCACGGCGACGACATCTTTGTAAGTTGCTGTATCGGCGTGAGAGGGGATGTGGACATGAACGGTATAGTGGACATGAGTGACCTTTCGGCGCTAACGAGTAATTTGACCGGCGGTGGGTATGTGCTACCGTGCCCGGCGGAAGCGAATGTAAACGGGGTCGGGATAATTGACCTCTCGGACATGGCAGCACTCGTCAGCTACCTCACCGGTGGAGGGTATGTGCTGCCATCATGTTAGTCATTGAAAGCGGATAGGCCGCAGCAAAATCACTAAGTCGAGGGCGGGTCGCAGCGGTCCGCCCTGTGTATAGTCGCCGCTGTCGTAATTGTCTTGTGTGATTACGCCGATAATGTATCTTATATCCGTACCTGCTCGATGAAAGGCTTTTATATGAGGTCCCGCGTCCTGCTTTCGTTCCTGATACTGACAATGGCAATAGCTGCTTCCTCGCTCTCAGTAGAGAAGAGCTACTGGCAGCTTTTAGTAGCATACGACCAAAACGGCATTAGCATTGTCGAAGCGGGACCAATTCCACCTGCCCCCAAGCAAATCCGGACGCCGGGACTTGACGGCGCGCCGGTGCGGATAGGCTATGAACTGGAATGGCTCGACGGCGCCAATTCGATCTTGGCTAACGCCACCGCTGAGATACCGCTCGGTTTGCGGGTTACGCCATCGGAAAACGACTCGACCGGCTGCCGGGTGCTGATGCCGGAAGCGGCAATGTTTGTCATCCGGGTCGAGGGTCCATTGCCCACTGCAACTCCTGCGGCCGTCAGATTGAACCGCGTCGAAACGATGTTTCGCTCTGTGCCCGGGCTGACCATTCCACCCGTATTTGAGCAACAAACGGTTGTCGCGCCGATTCAGCGGCTGGCGTCCGGTGTCAACCGTGTGCCCGGCCCTATTTCCGCCACCAAACTCCGGGACACCGGACCGGATAACAACCGACTGGTGTACGTGGTGCTTGGGGACGGATATACGGCGGCCAATCTTGCCGCCGGGCAGTTTACCACCGCCGCCAATACATTTGTGAGCGCCTTTGGCACGCGTTCGCCGTGGGATGTATTGTTCACCGGAACCAACGTGTATCGAATCGATGTCGAAAGTAACGAGCAGGGATCTGACAACGATCCCACTCAGGGTATTTACAAAGACACTTACTTCAATTCGAGTTTCTTTGTAAACGGCATTGAGCGGCTGCTGGCAATTGATGGTACCGGATACTCCCGCGCGGTGAGCGCCGCCAATACATTCGTCGGCTACGGGCTGTGGGACTGCTTGTTCATTCTGGTGAATTCAACAAAGTATGGCGGGTCAGGGGGAAATGTTGCTGTGTCGTCTGTCCACCCATCGGCGCCGGATATCCTCCTGCATGAGAGCGGCCACAGTTATGCAAACCTTGCCGATGAATACAGCGATGCTTACCCGGGATATCCGCCGGGAGATCCCGAACCGAATGTGGATTTTGACTATTCCGGCCCCGGCCTCAAGTGGCTCATCTGGGTGACCCCGGGCGTGCCGCTCCCGACTCCTCCTACCTCGCCGTACCTCAGTTCAGTCGGCGCATTTGAGGGCGCGCGGTATCTGACGACCGGTATCTATCGGCCAATGTACAACTGCGAAATGAGAGCACTAAACCAGCAGTTCTGTCCGGTCTGTAAGGAAGCGCATGTCAATCGGTACACGACGATGATGAGACTTCTCGATGGCGCCAGTCCGGCGTGGAATACCAATGTTATGCTGCCGCTGACGCCCAAGACGATTACGCTCACCCCTCTCCCAATTGGCCAGATGCAGTACGCGTGGCGACTGAACAGCGTGCCGTTGTCGGACACAATCGGCAGCAGTATCACGCTTACCACTCTCGATTATTATGCCGCCGGGGCACTAAATCAGGCTTATCTGGATCTCGAAGTGAAGTTCCCGACCTTGCTCGTGCGGCAGCACGAAAACATACAGACCTATCGCTGGACACTGTACGCTGACTGCAATGACAACGGCATCTCAGATATACAGGATATACTCTCTCACTTTTCCCAGGATTTGAACGGCAATTTTATTCCGGACGAATGCGATGCCCAGATCTGTTGTGTGGATGTGACCGGCAACGTCAACATGACCGGCATTGTTGACCTGTCCGACTTGAGCGCGCTGGTCAGCTATCTCACCGGCGGCGGATATCAGCTACCCTGCCGGAATGAGGCCAACATCAATGGTGTCGGGATAGTTGACCTCTCAGACCTTAGCGCGCTCGTCAGCTACCTCACCGGCGGCGGATTTGTGCTGCCACCGTGCCCAAGTTAGGTCAGGGTTACCAAAGCGGTTGTTTCAGCCGTGGCATTTATCTGCGGTCCAAATGAAAATCGTTTTCATTGCCCGACCTGCCATGAAATAATTGAGGTGAGCGCCCCTTGGATGGTCGTTTTTTTGGGGAGCAATTGGCCTACGGTCCGGTTTTTCTAAAACTCAATATCAGGGGTTAGTCAGTGCAAGCCGTGCGGCAAGCCGGTAAAGAGATTTCGCAGGGGTCGATTGCCTTTGCCGGTGGCATAGACAGCATGGCAGTCAGCAAAATTGAGTCGTTTTCAGAGGGGAAATTGCCCCAAACAAAAACCCAGACAGGTTGCTCGGCCTGCCTGGGCGGACGATATTAGGTAATCCACAGAAAGAGTAACACTTTCCGATTGCACTGACAAGATAACCAACCAGCTTTTCTTGTCAAGGCCAAAAAGAGGTTTTTTTCAAAAAAAATCAGCTGGTGGATAACCCCTGAAGCAGCCCTCCGGCAACGGCTTTGGCGGCTATAAGCGTGGCAGACAAGCCATTCTTAGTGCGGAACCCCTTGGTGGTTCCGCGATCTTGCCTGACACCTAAAACAATATCACCAGTTTCCCCATTTGCACGTTGCCCGATTGGTCCTCTACTACCCAGTAGTACAGCCCCGATACCACCATTTGGATATTCCGGTTGATCAGGTCCCACTTGTCGTGCGAGGAGTTCGGGTCGCTCGGCTCCATATCATGCTTGATCGCCCGCACTAAGTCGCCGTCGAGCGTGTAAATGCGGATGATACATTTGGCCGGCAAATTCACAAAATGTATCGCCCTCAACCGGTCATCGATCCGGTCCCCTTCCCCTCGTCCTTCGTAGCTGTCTTGCCGGTATCCGGCGTTTACTCGATACGGATTCGGGTAGACATACACTTTGCGGTTGGCGGTCGTGTCGCTGTCCTCGCCTAACGGATAGGCATGTTTGACACCCACTGTTTTCGCGTTCTCGAGAGCGGTTAAGCCGATCCGGGGAGAGCCGAAATCAAATGCCGTGACATTGATGTAGTACGGAATGGTCGGTAGCAGATTGTCAAATGTGAACTTGTATTCGTAGTATTTGAGGTAGCCGTCGGGTGTCAGCGCTTCAGGATCGAGCGTGTCTGCCGGTTCCGGCTTCGGGGCATCGGGATAGGTTTTCTTGATCGGCGTGGTTATGCCGAACCGGCTGCGGTTTCCATCATGCTGTGCAAAGGCGAAGAGCGAATCTCTATATCCCTTCAAGTAATACGGGTAAGTGATCGTGTACCTCAGCGGATCAAACAGCGAGTCCGCACATCGATCCGGCGGTTCACCGTATAGACAGCGCAATTGCTCCAGCGTAAACGGTACATCCTGAATCTCATAGTTATTTGGCGGCGGCAAATTCGGGTTGAACACGTACTTGTCGTAATTCTGCCGGTCGTACGATGCCGCCAACGCCAGGCTCGCCTCCCGGTCATCCCGCCCGACATACACCCGGTACCCCTCGAAATCCAGCAGACCGGAGAAGATGTCTTTGGTGGTCTCGGAGAATCTCCCGTTAAACCTAACGCGGATGCCGTGATTGGTCGGATAGAGCCAGAAAGTCGGCGCGGGAGGAGGGGTCACCGCCCGCCAATCCGGCACTCCGTCGCCGGCATAATAACTGGTGTCAGCGAGGGTCGGGACCCAATGGTCGTCGATCCAAACCGAGTCCAGCACGCAGATGCGGGATTTCCCGGCGTAGCCGTCGCTGTCGGTATCCACTCCGGGATTATCATACACCCACCGTGCCCACATCGCGTTCTTGGCGAAATCGGAAAAATCGAGATTGGCGTAAAACGACTCCGGGCGTCCATCACGCAACTCCCAATAGTTGAGAGCATATTGGTGTAGGTTCTCCCCAGCTACATATGCCATGGCGAGTGACAACTCTTCATCGGGACCAATGTCATACGGACCGACCGAGTACAGATACCGCACGTCCGCGCCTCGTGAATACATGTGCGAGTATTTCTCGGAGGGATACATCCAGTTTGCGTCACTTGGTTTGATCTTATCGGTGTAAATCTGGTCGTAATCCATCTCGCCGTTGGACATCAGGTAGTACTTGTTCCGGTCGCCCAAAGGCGTTCCAATCGAGCCGGTACGAAAGTCGTGAGGCAATTCTCCCGCCGGTGGTCGTCTCATCGGACCGAAATCATACTCCGGATCGGAATTCGACACCCACCAGTTAAACGACTTCCTTTCGGTCCACGGCGGCGCCTGCAAGAACAGCAATCCCTGTACGCCAGTGCATGATGACCGCTCAAAGGTATGGACGAAGCGTGGGCCGTACGGATCGCCGTCATTGTCGGCTATCCACGGCATACCCAGCGTATCCACGAACCCGCACCCCTTGGCCGACGGCCATGATGGCAGATAGCCGCAGATATCATCATAAGGCCCGATGCCCGGGGGCAGTGGGTCACCTCCCGGCGACACGTAATAGACATCACCATCTACGTAGAACCCGATATAGACTTCGCTAAGTGGCCTTGTTCCGACATTCTTGACTCGGAAGTCGAACGTAACAAAGTCATCAGCGTACCCTTCTGACCAGGCATACGATTTCTGGGTGATTTCCACCGGCAGCGGCTTGTGTCTACCGGGCCGGAAGTAGTCCTGTCCGTCCCCCGATGTAGAGGTGTCAGTGTAGACGGCTATGTAATCCTGCTCTGATACGGCATCCTTATAGCCGGGTGAATCGGGGTGAAGTGTGGAGCGGTATATCATGTCTCCAAATGGGGCTTCGTAGGGATCGAACTCACCCCCACCATCACTCCACCCGGTGGTACCGACAGAGACAAGGGAGTCGTTTTGGCGCGTGCAACTAACCCAGATCGCTCCGGTATATAGATAGTGTATCGATGAGCCTTTGGGATAGGTGCCACTTCCGAACGTACCCCAATTATTCACGTAGAGGACGAGCTTCCCGATATTGTGAAACGCATGGCCATACGCCGGTTCGGCGCTGGACGCTGATACCAAGGGTCGTCTTGCATCGAGAGAATCTGCTTCGCGCGGTGGCGCAGCGCTGTATACGACAGACGCACCGGCGAAGAACATCAGGAGAAATGCGACAATACGGAAGTCGCGCCCATACATATACCGCAGTCCCCTATCTTGCGTTCAGTTTCATACGTGAAATTATCAGTCAAAATATGGTGCAATTGGTCGCTGGACACAAGAGGCTTTGTCCAGACTTGTGCACCGTTAGCCGGATCTCGTCTCCGCTCGAACCAGCGGGCCACCCGCAATTTCACCATCTTTTTGAATCAAATCCCGTCTCTCGCTGCATATATAGAAGGAGTAATCTGTATGCGTCTGTCACAAGCGAGATTTCCAGCAACCGGTTCGAGATCATCGGGCGGGAATAGATCGACCGCAACACATTTTTTGTCCAAAGCAAACCCAATTAATCGTTGTGCGATAAGTACTTAATATGAAAAGCAAACCCAATCCAAAGCCAGAATCACCCCCGACGGCCCAATCCGGACCCGTATTGCGACCTTCCTTGGGTCATCCGCAATCGTCGGGGCGAGATAGGAGGAAAGCTCAAAATCTCGGGCCGGCGCTGAAATAAAATCGGTCGGCGCGATGGTTGGTCACGCCATAACCGAACTCAACCGGACCAATTGGAGAATCAAACGCCAGCGATACGCCGAACCCCGTCCGCAAATTGCGCAGCTTGATCTGCTCGGCCGTGGCGTATGCTTCGCCAATATCAAGTCGCGTGAAAAAATACAGCCGCAAGGGTAGCTTTACGCGCAGTTCCTGATTGAACATCAGCAGTTTGTCCCCTGACACCTGGTTGGTCCGAAGACCGGCAAATGATCTCAGTCCGCCGAAATAAAACTGCTCGGTAATCGGCAAGCCGGAGCGAGAGAGACCTACCGAAACTGTTGGGTGATAACACAGCCAGTTGCCGAACGGGAAGTATGACTCAAGCGAGGAGAAGAAGCGCGTGAATTCGACATTGCCTCCCAGATACTCTCCGGCCAGCGCGAGTTCAATGAAATGCCTCTTCCCGGTTCGTGGGAACGGCCAGCGATCAAAGGTTTCAACGTGCGTTTCAAAAAGAAGCTGCCGCAAACGGAACTCTTCCTCCACCTTAGTCTGCGGATCACGACTTGTGATATCTCTGATCTTCAATTTCGCTGACGCTGTCCCAAGCCGTTTGATCTGCTGGCCGACGGTAAGGCAACTCCCGTTGGTGATTTCCTCACGCTCGCCGATGGAGCGATCGGTTACCCGAAACAACTGTCGGTCGAATCGATCATGGTACACTTGGAAGCGGGCCGTCAGGTAGGTGGACAAGATGCGGTTGGCTTTCACCTCGGCGGAGTACAGCTGATGATCGTTGCCGTACTGCGCGTGCAGCGCGTATTCGACTCCGGCGCCCATGACGTTGTCGTTAAGAAGTTCCGCGAACTCTTCGGATTGGTATTCGTCGTCCCAATGCCACCCGAGGCGGACCTGAGTGCTCTGCTTCTCTCGCACGGAGATTACGGCCGCGACGCCGTCCTGACACGGGAGAGGTTCGATGCTGACCTGCTCGAAGAGATCGGTGCCGTAGATATTGCTCACCCCTCGGGATGCCACGCGAGTGGAATATGGTTGGCCTACTTTGAGGGGACAGTACGAGCGAACAAGCCAATCCCGCGCTTTGACGTTGTTTTCAACGTCGATTCGGCGCACGATGGCTTCATCGACACTAATCGTGAGAGTCTTGCGGGCCGAATCAATCATCACGTCCCGGATGTCGGCCAGATCGTAACCGTCTACGACATAGAGATTCACGATTCGGTCAAGGCCGCGCTTGAGCGCCGGAGCGGTCAGCGCCGAAGCGGGCAGGTCCATCTGTCGAATCAACGTCGAATCGGCATATCGCGAAACGCCGCGAAACGAGATAACGAGATTAGCCATTGGGAGCGCCGGCTCCGACGTAATTGTCAGTTGCAGCGCTCTATCGCGGTCGGCCTCTCCGGAATGAGATTCGAGCGGTTTCAGATGAGCGGTCAGACGATACAGCGACTGCTCGACTACTTCTTGAGACAGAAACCGGATCAGTTCCTTGCGCGTGAACCGTTGGTTGGGAAATTGTACGCGCAGCGTCGGACTGCAGGCGTTGCAGACGACTTTGCCGACAAGAAATGACGAACTGTCGGCCCGCGTGCTCGCAAGCGCGACGATGCTGTCAGCAGCCCGAAGGCCGGCTCGGTAGCCAAACTCTATTATGCTGTCGCGGAGATCGAAATCAGTCGAAGTTATGCTGTCCGGCACCGGCGAAATGACTAAATCAGCGCGGCTCAGTTCCGCCAGAAGTTTATCGCGAGTCATGATCGATGTTACTTGACCGGCAATATCGATTGGAGAGATGAGGTGCTCGCGGGCGACAAGCGGGCTGGTAGTGTTTACGGCGACCACAAAATCCGTTGCGTCGCTCATTCCGGCCGCGATTTCGACCGGCACCGGCGACACCATGCCGCCGTCCATAAGCAGTTGCTCGTTTCGCTCGAGTCCGGTGAAGGCAAGCGGGTAGGCCATCGTAGCGCGCATAGCGTCCGCCAGTGAACCGGAAGAGAGAACCTCCATCCGTCCGGAAACAATATCGGTGGTCACCGCCTTGAACGGGATTCGGAGGCGGGAGAAGTCACGTCCTGCCCGGTAAACCGCTCGCGAGGTCAGACTGGCGAGGGTCGACGACAACTGGTGCCCGGCGGTCAGCGCCTGCGGGATAGTCGGTTTGAAGCCGTCGAATCGGACTGAAAGCAAATGGCGGTCGCGCTCTTGCCGCTGGGTGAGGAACATCGTCAAACGCGACGGTTTGTTGGCAAACAGCTTCGAGAAATCAGTGCTGCGCGTAATGGCCGCCAGTTGATCCGGGCTATAGCCACAGACATACAGCCCTCCCACGATGCCGCCGATCGATGTCCCGGCGATCGCCGCAACCGATATCTGCTTTTCTTCAAAGGCTCTGAGGATGCCGATGGCGGCCAGGCCGCGAGCGCCGCCGCCGGATAACGCCAGAAGGACCTGATAGCGCTGAGTGGAATCGAACGGATTGAGACCGTCAAGGCCGCCCACCACAATTGAATCCTGAGCGGCTGCGGGAATCGACATGCAAAGCAACAGGAGAAGAATCAATCGAGTTTTCACTTGCCAAGCCGACGTACGCATAGATTCATTAGTGCCATCTGGCCAAAAGGAATACAGTTTGCCGCTCTCCAAACTTGCACTACAAGATATACGCTCGCTTCTCACCAGGAAAGGTAGAAATAGGCGGCAAGAGTTTCTGGCTGAGGGTATCCGACTCATGGAAGAAGCGTTGCGGCACCGGTATCGTCCGACCAGCCTTTATTTTAGCCAAAGTCTATTGAGCGAGCGGGGAGAGAAGCTGGTTGAGGCATATCGCCGTGCGCGCGTGGAAATGCACGAAATCCCGGCCCGACAGCTGGAGGCAATATCCGACACAAAAACGCCGCAGGGAGTGGTCGGCCGGTTTGGGACGCCGCAATCAACGCTGGAACAACTTTATCGTCCGGAAACACGTAAACTACTACTGTGTGAGAATATTGGCGATCCGGGCAATCTCGGCACACTAATTCGATCGGCGCTGGCGTTTGAGATGGAGTTGGTGATAACTATTGGTACGTCCGCCGAACTATATTCGCCCAAGGTGGTTCGCTCTTCGGCCGGAGCCGTATTCGGGATCGGAATGGTCCATACGACATGGAGTGAAGTGAAAAGACTTAGGAAATCGCGTGGGACAGCTCTGGTGGCGGCCGATCTGTCTGCGAGCGAGCCGGTCGAACGGCTGCGATCTCTGGCTGAGGACAGAGGTGTCATGTTGGCAGTTGGTTCGGAGTCAACCGGGCTGTCCGAGGAGTTGATAGCGCAGGCGGACGTATGTGTCCGAATTAGACACTCGCGATCCGTGGAATCGCTCAATGCAGCGGTGGCAGGTTCGCTGCTCATGAGAGAATTGTATCAGGAGTC
>Ga0315293_10004543_pt1 | contig 13130 bp, 13 predicted proteins | sample YL17G13_20_MG_FD_203071 | JGI IMG/M metagenome (GOLD analysis project Ga0315293, IMG submission 203071) | Sediment microbial communities from Yellowstone Lake, YNP, Wyoming, USA - YL17G13_20 | ecosystem: Environmental > Aquatic > Freshwater > Lake > Sediment | place: USA: Wyoming | collected... | reverse complement strand
TAGCTTCAAGTGAGAAGAAGAAGAACCACCGAAATTGCAAGGTTCTTCTTCTTTTAATCTGAATTCCATGCATCCGAAGAAAAAGAAGGCAAAGCACTAGGGAAAGATCAAGGGATAATCGCTATTTTAATATCGCTTTTCGATGTTGAAAGTATTTCAAAAGCCTCTTTGATTTTTTCGAGTCCCATTCTTCTAGTGATTAGAGGTCGAACGTCAATTGCTCTGGATGAGATTAGGCTTAGAGCTTTTCTGAAATGTAATGGTGTAGTGTGAAATGCTCCCATGATGGTCTGTTCGCCATAGTGAAGCATTTCGGCATTCACTTTAATTTCAGTGCCTGGTGGGCAGCCTCCAAATTCCAGCACGGTTCCACCTTTTCTGGCAAGCTTCAATGCTTGTTCCCAAGTGGCAGGCAAGCCTATGGCTTCAATCACGACGTCTGCCCCGTATCCAGCGGTAAACTGTTTCACTGCTTCAACAGCGTTTTCTCTGCCGCCATTAATCGTTAGGTCAGCGCCAATCTTCTGAGCAAATTCTAGCCGTTCATCTACAAGGTCAATCATGATCGTTTTCTCAACGCCTAATTTTTTCACGGTCAAAAGATGCAACAGCCCTATTGGTCCAGCGCCAATTATGGCAACTGTGTCTCCAAGTTTCACTTTTGCCTCTTCAATACCATGAAGCACACATGCTAGAGGTTCGGTAATTGCCGCTTCCTCAAAAGAAACATGTGACGGAATTTCCTGCGTATTCACCAGAACCATTCGCGCAGGAACCTTGATGAACTCGGCGTAAGCTCCCCAAAGCCAAATCATGTTCTCGCACAGATTGTACTTACCTCTCTGACACATAGCACAGTGCAAACAAGGTGCGCTGTTGCCAGCGCGAATACGCATGCCTTTCTCTGGCCATTCAAGCTCCTTGCCAGTTTCAACTACTTCGCCAGCCCATTCATGCCCGAAGATAGTTGGAAGTCTGATCACCTTTTCAACATAACCACGCTGAAAAATTTTCAAATCTGTGCCGCATGTTGTCGCCGCACCAACCTTAACCAAAACCTCTCGAGGCTCTATCGTGGGTACTTCAATATCTTCTATTCTCAGATCCTTTACGCCATATAGCATAGCCGCTTTCATAGCATGTCACCCATTCATCACAACAACTTTAAGGCTCTCTTTACTCTTCAAAGCAGTTTCAAATGCCTTTGCAGTGTCTGCAAGCTTGAAATGATGAGTAATCAAGCTCTTAACTTTCAGCTTACCAGAGCTGATCAACCCTAGCGCTTTTTTTGTCTCCAGATGAGAAGTTGAGTATGATGGAATGATCTGGATTTCTTTGAAAAACAGTTCCTTCGGACTAATCTGCATAAGAGCCGCTGGTGCTGTGGGCGCAAAAACGCAAAGTCTGCCACCCTTTCGACAGGCTTCAATACCCATTTTGTAAGCTTCTAGACTAGGCGCAGAAACAATTGTCACATCGGCGCCTCTCCCATCAGTTTCAGCCTTGACGACATCTGCGAAGCCTTCCTTCTTTGGATTAACCGCGACGTCTGCACCAAAATCTTTGGCCATCTTCAAACGGTAGTCAAGCAGGTCGCTGCAAATTATCTTTGCAGAACCATAAATCTTAGCCAATGCTACATGAATTATGCCTGTTGCACCTAACCCAATTATTGCCACTGAATCTCCAGCGCTCAAACCGCATTTGTTAAGTGCCCGAATGCAACATCCTGCAGGCTCTATCATAGTGGCTTCATCAAATGGTAAACTGCTTGGCATCTTTAGCGTGTCTGTTTCAAGATTTGGAGCTGGAACTCTGAAGTATTCTGCGAATCCTCCTGGATCAATGTTGGTTTCGTGGAACTGCTCACAGAGAGTAAAGTCGCCTCGTAAGCAATAATGGCATTTCATGCATGCTACGTGATGGTGTACAAAAACTCTGTCGCCTACATCAAAGTCTTTGACCTTACTTCCCTTCTTGACTATGATTCCTGTTGGCTCGTGTCCAAGCACAAGTGGAGCACGGCTCTCAAGATACCAGTCCATCAGGTCTGATCCGCAGACCCCGCAGGCCTTCATTTCCACTAGTGCTTCATTCTCTTGAATCGCTGGTGCAGGCATTTCTTCAATTCGTATATCGTGAGCGTTATAGTACCTAGCAACTTTCATGGGGATTCAATGGTTTGTCTGTCATTAAACACTTAAGACTTTCCGAAACACAAAACAATGCCACAGAATAATAGGCAGCACAGAGGTCTTTTTTCGAAATAGCCTCTCGGATATGGTTTGGCAGTATAGAAGTATCTTCTCGAAACCTTTTATAATTTGGCTCACGACCTTTATATTCATGAAGCCACAGGAAAAAGCTTGGAAGATCGAGAAAATCGCAGGATACCTTTTGCTAGCAGTAGGCTTAGTATTCATAATTCTTCCAGCCTGTCTGGCCCTCTGGATATTCTTGAATGGAGCGCAGGTCCCTCAACTTGTCCCTGTTCCAGCAACACAGGAAGCTGAATTCACAAAAGCCATGGCCACGTTCAGCAATGTATGTCTGATATTCTTCATATTCATCGTCATGGTGTGGGCAGGCTCAATTGTCTCAACTCGCGGCGTGACACTGGTAAAGGATGTCAAGCTAAAACTAGTCAAAAAGAGCCTAGACGAAGCAACTGACGCAATAAAGCAAGAAAGAAAACGGAAGGGATTAACCTAACTTCCAATCAAACAGCTTTTTCAATATTTTCCTTGATTTTTCGAAGGAACTCGGAAGCAGGCACGCCATCAATTATTCTATGATCATACGCGAGGCTCAGAGTCATCAAAGGCCTAATTTCCACTTTACCGCCAACAGCTACCGGCTTCTCAGCTATCTTACCTACGCCTAGAATCGCTGCTTCCGGAGGATTGATAATAGGTATAAACAAATCCACTCCGTACATGCCCAAGTTCGTTATTGTAAACGTACCACCCGAGATTTCTTCCTTAGATAATTTTCCATCTCTTGCTTTAATGCTCAATTCCGCAATTCTTCGATCAATCTCAACCAGCTGTTGCTTGTCAGCATGATGAATAACAGGGACGATCAAGCCGTTATCAGTTGCAACTGCAACGCCCACGTTTATTTCTTCAAGGATTTTTATTGTGTCTTCTTCCAGAGTGGAATTGACCATGGGACACACTGCGAGTGCTTCTGCAACCGCTTTGACTAAAATAGCCGTGTAAGACACACTCAATTCTCTGTGCAACTGCTCAGCGCTCGACATGTCAACCTCCATTAGCACCGTGCTGTGAGGCGCTGTCCTAAAGCTCAAAGTAAGTCTCTCTGCAGAAGTCTTCCGGTATCCGGTAAGCCTGATGGTTTCTTTCACTTTAGATGTGGCTTGACCCGATGTCTTTATGTATTGCTGAACGTCTTCTTCGCTTATTCTGCCCTCTGGCCCGCTTCCTTTCACGTGGGATAAGTCGATCTCATGTTCTCTTGCCAATCGCTTCGCTGCAGGTGATGCGATAATGTTTGACGCAGGTTTTTCCGCAATCTCTCTGGTTTCACTCTGCAGATCTACTTCAGAAAGCGTCTCGTCAGGCGCAGTGATTACGGCGAGAATCTCGTTGACGGGCACATCTCGACCTTCTTCTACTAGTATTTTCCGCAAGATTCCCGAGGCAGGCGCTTCCAAGTCATAAGTAGCCTTCTCAGACATTATCTCTACTAAAGGCTCGTCTTTCTGTACTGTGTCGCCTTCTTTTTTATACCATTTTCCAACAGTGCCTATTGTCATTGTCAAGCTCAGTTTGAGCATAACAACCTTTGTCACCAAATCACATCACTTCCTTTATCGCCTTTGTTATTCTCTTTTCATCAGGGATAACATATTGTTCTAGAGGCGGGCTAAACGGGATAGGCGTGTCTGGTTCGCACACTCGTTTGACAGGAGCATCCAAATAGTCTAAAGCTTCCTCTGCCACTACCGCCGCAACTTCTGCTCCTACACCAGCAGTTCTGCAATCTTCACTGACAATCACTATCCGCCCAGTCTTTTTCACCGATTTAACAATGGCTTGCCTATCTAAAGGCGTCAATGTTCTCAGATCAATGACCTCCACGTTCAAACCCTCTTTCTGAAAGGCTTCCGCTACTCTCAGAGCCTTGTGAACCATATACGAAGTGGCTACGACAGATACGTCTGAGCCTTCTCTTTTCACATCAGCCACTCCAAAAGGAACAGTATATTCTTCCTCAGGAACCTCTCCCACAGCAGGGTACAGCAGTTTATGTTCGCAGAAGAAAACAGGATTGTTTCCACGTATAGCCGTCTTCAGCAAGCCTTTTGCGTCATACGGCGTTGAAGGCATGGCCACGAAAAGGCCTGGAACATGCATAAACCACGCTTCCAAGCTTTGAGAATGATGAGAGGCAATATTTACCCCAGCACCGAAAGGCGTTCTAATCACCAGAGGACATTTCGCTTGGCCGCCGAACATGTAGCATATCTTGGCTGCTTGATTGGCAATCTGGTCCATAGCCAAGGCTGTCAGGTCTCCGAACATTATTTCTGCAACTGGGCGCATCCCGGTTATTGCTGCGCCAACGCCCGTGCCGATTATTGCAGATTCGGATATTGGCGTATCTCTTACCCGCTCATCCCCAAATTCTTCAGCTAATCCTTCTGTGACCTTGAAGGCTCCGCCCCAGAACTTTCCAATGTCTTCACCAAGCAAGAAAACCGTGGGATCTCTGTGCATCTCTTCTCTCAGAGCTTCACGAAGCGCTTCTCGATAGGTTATCTTTCGCATCTTCTTCCACCTATCCGTACACATCTTCTAATGCCTCTTCAGGCGCTGGATAAGGGCTTTCTAACGCGAATTTCACAGCATCATCTATTCTGTCAGCGACTTGCGCTTTGACAGACTGCAGTTCTTCCTCTGTCAGAACGTCATTCTGCAAAAGATAATCCTCAAAACGTTTGATAGGATCTCTGCGCAGCCACTCGTCTACTTCTTCTTTTGGCCGATATCTGGCTGGGTCAACACGCGAATGACCTCGACGTCGATAAGTCTTGCATTCAATCAGAGTTGGCCCTTCGCCTTTTCTTGCAAACTCAACCGCATCTCGCGTTGCCTCATACACGGCTATAACGTCATTTCCATCAACACTCTTCCCAGATATACCATAAGCTACCGCTCGCTTGGCGACATCTTCAACATTCATTATTCTGGATTGTCTGGTTCCCATAGCGTACAAATTGTTTTCACAGACGAAAACTACAGGAAGCTTCCAAGCTGACGCCATATTGAGACTTTCATGAAACGTTCCCTGATTTGACGCTCCTTCTCCGAAGAAGCAAATCACAACTTGATCTGTTTTCCTGAGTTTTGCAGAAAGTCCAGCTCCGACAGCTATGGGTAAACCTGCTCCAACTACGGCTGTTGCGCCAAGCATCCCGATACTGAAGTCGGCAATGTGCATTGATCCGCCTTTTCCTTTGCAATAGCCTATCTTTTTGCCTAGGATTTCGGCCATTGTCCGTTTCAGATCAGCGCCTTTCGCGATACAGTGTCCGTGTCCTCTGTGCGTACTCGTGATATAATCAGTTCTTTCTAAAGCGCTACAAGCGCCGACTGCTACTGCTTCTTCTCCAGCGTAAAGATGAATTGTCCCAGGGACAAGGTTCTGGCCGTACAACTCGAAGACTTTGTCTTCAAAAAACCGAATCTCAACCAGCTTCTCATACATTTCAACAAGTTTTTCTCTTGTCAAACTGGGCGCCATCTGTTTTCACGTCAGCAACCATTTGGTTCATTTCTTATAGACCTCGACCCTTTTATATTGATTTGCGATTCCTCAGTATCAAAAGAATGATGACCATGAGCCAAGATTACCGATCAGAAATTACTGCGTTATGCATAGTTTGCATTCTGTTCTCTGGCTCTCTTAGTTTGTTTATTGTAAAGGCAACGCAAGACGCTGAAGAGCCTTTCCTAAAATTCGAAGTCAACAACGTCTTTGCAGGATACCTCAACCATTCTATCAACATAACCAATCCTTCTGCCCAGAATGTCCAAAATGGCGAGCTCATTGTACCTCTGATCAGAAATGAAACAGCACGACACCAAGTTGCCATAACCAACATATCTTCAACAATCGGGCAACCATTCATATCCAACGACAGTTCAGGGAACATTTATGCTCACTGGAATGGAATAAAACTGAACAGGAACCAGAGCCTCACAGTAACAATAAATTATTCTGTGCTTTCGTTTAGTGTTCGATACTTGATTGATGAAAACCGAGCATATGACTACAATACAAGCTCAGATCTTTACAAGAAATACACTGAACCAGAGCCACTAATACAGTCAGATAATTCTACAATCATTTCAAAAGCTCACAATGTAACCGAAAAATCGACAACGATTCCAGAAAGCGTGTCCAAGATATACTCGTTTGTCACGAAGCATCTTCGATATGCTATACAAGAGGAGGAAAAAGGAGCAGTTTGGGCTCTAGAAAACGGTGTTGGTGACTGTTCTGAATATTCTTATCTTTTTGTAGCACTGTGCAGAGCCATTGGAATCCCTGCACGAGTGCAGGCAGGCTTTGCTTTCCACTATTCAAGTGAAACTCTTGAAGATGGCCACATGTGGGCTGAATACTACTTGGAGAATTACGGTTGGATACCTGTAGATGCTACGTGGCAACTCTTTAACATGCTAGACTCTAGGCATTTCAGCGCAATCGGAAGCATACCTGAAGACACGACTTATGCAAACTATGTTTTTAACACCCCAGCCGACGTGTCACTAGAAGACGCCCAAGCGGTCGAACTGCAGCCCTATTCATCAGCAATCATCGACAGCGTCTTTGCCAAAAATGCAAAGAAGGCTGCAGAAAACCTGAACCAAGCAAAAATCGCGGCGTTCATCGGGAAAACACTTGGAGCTTATTGGGTTTTCTCCTCCGAAGTGACGCATGCAGAACAGAATCTTCTCGAAAGTAAGATTCTATTGCAGGAAGCAATTGAACAACTCAGCGAGACAAAAGCCACTGAATGCTTCCAAAAAGCGTCACAAGTAACACAAGAGTTAAACAACATCCTAATCAAAATCTCAACTCTGTACATCAGCATTGCATTGATAATCATGATTTCAGTTCTACTCATATTCTGGTGCAAAACTAAGAGATGACATCTGCTAAGGAAATTAGCTAAAAAGGAGTCTACGCTGTCACATGAGAAATCAAAGAAACGTTAGACAAAGGATATAGACTTTTTCACAAAAGATTAATGTGCAATAGGCTCATCAATCAAGTATTTGAGAGGTCCCTCATGCAAAAATCATATTCAAAAGTGCTGGGCATCATAGGAAAACCCAACACGGGCAAATCTACTTTTTTCAGCGCAGCAACTCTGGCACCTGCCGAGATCGCCAACTATCCCTTTACAACGATTAAACCAAACAGAGGAGTCGGTTACGTTCGCACCCCATGCGTCCACGAAGAATTTAACGTTAAAGACACGCCTGCCAACTCGCTCTGCCTTGACGGAATAAGACTCATTCCCATAGAGTTCATCGACTGCGCAGGACTGGTTCCTGGCGCGTGGGAGGGAAGAGGCTTGGGCAACCAGTTTCTCGATGAAATCAGGAAGGCAGATGTTCTTTTACATATCATTGATGCTTCAGGCGGAACGGACAGTGAAGGAAAACTGTGCAGAGCAGGAGAACATGACCCGTTGGAAGATGTGAAGTTCTTGGAACATGAAATAACCATGTGGATGGCAAGCATTCTCAAAAAAGATTGGTCAAAAATCGCGCGCAAGGTTGAAGCGGAATCGAAGAATCTTTTCTCGATGTTGGAAGAACGACTGAGCGGATTATCCATAAGGAAGAACCACATTCTCGAAGCGGTAAGACGAACGAAGCTGAACACTGATAAGCTCGCAAGCTGGAGTGAAGACGATTTTCTGCGATTTGTGGACGCTTTGCGACAGATAGCGAAACCAATGATCATAGTTGCAAACAAGATGGACATATCATGTGCTAAGGACAACTTGGAAAAGCTGAAAAAATCAGGCTACATTGTTGTTCCCAGCTGTGCCGAAGCAGAGCTTGCCCTAAGGAGAGCAGCGGAAAAAAAGCTTATAGATTATAGGCCAGGCGACTGCAACTTCAAAATACTTAGCCCGGAAAAATTGAATGAAAGCCAGAAGAATGCATTGGAAACAATACGCGACAAGATCCTGTTAAACGATGGTTCAACAGGTGTTCAAGAAGCAGTCAACACTGCGTTTTACAAGCTCTTAGACATGATCACGGTTTATCCTGTTGAAGACATTGAGCATTTAGCTGATCACAACGGCAGAGTGCTACCTGATGCTTACCTCGTGCCTTATGGAACGACGGCACGTCAACTGGCCTACATAATCCACACAGAACTAGGTGAAGGCTTCATCTTCGCCATCGAAGCAAGAGAAAGAAAAAGAGTTGGCGAAGACTACGTGCTAAAGGATAGAGACGTAATCTCCATAGTAAGCGCCAAGAAAAGAGCGTGATGCTATTTGCCAAGTCGTCTTTTGCGTTTCTGAAATGTCCTTATAGCTCGCAGAAGATCAATTAAACGGAAGTCAGGCCAGTAAGCATCTAGAAAGCAGAGTTCACTATAAGCTGACTGCCACAACAGAAAACCGCTGAGCCGCTCTTCACCTGACGTTCTTATGATCAAATCAGGGTCTTGCTTGGGCATGTGCGCAGTGTACAAGTGCTGCGCAAAGGTTGTCTCATCAACATCTTCAGGCTTCAATGTTCCTGAGTTAATTTCTTCTGCAATTTTTTTGGCAGCATCAACGATTTCTGCTCTTCCACCATATGCAAGGGCAAAATTCAAAAAGTGCTCATTGTAGTCCTTAGTCGATTTTTCTACGTCATAAATGAGCTGCTGCAACTTCTCGGGGAGAAGATTCACTCTTCCAATTACTTTCACGTGAACCTTGTTTTTATGTATGCGTTCGTCTGTAAGAATTTTGTGCAGGTTTTCTCCAGCAATGCGCATAATCTCCTCTATTTCGTCAGGTGAGCGCCGAAAATTCTCTGTAGAAAAAGCATACAACGTAATTGATCGGACACCAAGTTTCAAGCACCAGTCTATAAGTTGCTCAACTTTCTGCGCTCCCTTTTCATGTCCAGCCCAAGGATTAAGAGTCTTGTCAGACGCCCATCTACGATTTCCATCCAGAATCACTGCAATGTGGTCAGGCTTCATACCATTCTTGACCTGTCGCCAGAGCCATTTTTCGTAGAGTTTGTAGGCGCCTATTGTCGACAGGATTGTCTTGAACATTATTTGAACCTCGCATTCTTCAACGCGGTGGCACAGAGTTCATGACGCTTTGTTGGAAGGCGTTTAGCCGTTTCAGTTAAAACTTTCTCTATTTTTGGGAGGGTTTGCTTGGAGATTTCAGACAATTCACTCACAGTCAAGCGTTCTTGCATACCCGCTGCCCTGTTAGAAACATAGCAGATGCTTGCATAGCACAGCTCGAGCTCTCTTGCAAGAACCGCCTCAGGGAAAGCAGTCATGCCCACGATGTCACAGCCAGCGTGTCTAAACATTTCAATCTCGGCAGGTGTCTCATAACGTGGCCCTTCAGTACACACTAGAACTCCATGATCCCACACGTTCAATCCACTCTTCTTCGCCGTATCAATTAGCAGTCTTCGGATTTCTGGGCAATAGGGCTGGGAAACATCAACGTGCGTAACTGGCGCTTTATCATAAAAAGTGCCGCAACGATGTTTAGTGAAATCGATAAAGTCGTGAGGGACAACCACATCACCCGGGCGGATGTCGTTGTCTATTGCTCCTACTGCGTTTGTCGCAACGATCCGCTCAACGCCAATTTTGTATAACGCGTAGATGTTCGCTCTATAATTGACCATGTGCGGAGGAACAGAGTGATCCAGCCCATGTCTAGGCAGGAAGACGATTCTGTGTTCAGCGACTTCACTCACAAATAATGAGTTTACCAAGCCATACGGTGTCTTGATTTTGAGCGGTTTAACACCTTTAGACAGTTTTTCGAAGCCTGTGCCACCAATTATTGCGAGCTTAGTCTTCTCCAAATTCTTCAGTCTGCTCCTCAGTTTCTTGGAAAAATTCCTTGTATGACCGATGAACCACGAATATAATCAGAACTGAGGCTACTCCTATCAAGATGCCTATAACCACATTAAACACTATCGTCTCGTATCCGCTTTCTGGTCTCAACAGAAGATTAGCAGTAGCTTCGAGGATCTGTCTGGACCACGCAACGGACACGATTAATGCTGCATTGCGCAATAGCCTCGCATCACACTCAAGGTACCAGCGTATAGCTCTTCCAGTGAGAGCAGCACAAATGCCCACCACTATGAGGGTTATGGCATCTCTTATGAAGTATCCTGCGATCTGCGGAAAGACTGTCACCCATCCGCCAAGATCGGGTGGCGGTGCGTTTGCTGCTACGAAGACTGCGGCACTTGTCCATCCCAAGTATATACCTAACACTATGCACAGAGCGCCCAAGATCAGAGAAAAGTTTGACGTCTGTACACGCAAGGGCGGTGGCGAATATTCTTTTGTCCACCTATAGAAGTTCTTGGCTTGCTTGTCTACCCCAAAACCTTTTACAACCATAAAAATGCTCAAGATAAGAATAAAGACAACCCAAAAGATTGACAGTAGATTAAAGGTCGAGAGAATTGCAGCAATGAGAATAAGCACACCAGGCACGCCTAATACTATCCTAGAATATTTAGTGTCTTCTACAAGAATTTTCAAATATCGCGAGAAGAGAGCAGCTGTTTCCTCAATTGACTCACTGTGTTTTACAACTATCCTGCTTACAGAAGATACAGGCACTCGAGATTGTATCAACGGCAAAACTGCCTCATCCGAATAACCATCAACAACCAGTATAACTTCGCTTGCGGAAAATGAATTCAATAACTCGCTCACTTCAGCCACTATCTTCCGGTCGGCGCCTACACCGCCGAGTTCGTGACCAGATATCGTGGCTATCTCAAGAACCTCATCAGGCTTGTTCTCTTCTTTCAGTCGATCATAAGTTTTAACTGCTGCAAAGATAGCATTTGCGTCCGGTTCTTCTGGGTCTCTTAAAGCCAACGCTACTGCAGCATCGATGTTAGCGTCTCTTCCAACAACAGGCGTTTTAATCTCGGCTTTGGCTCCTAAATCACCGTCTCTATCAACACACAAAATTAGTATTCTTTTTTGCTCCGTTCTCTCTGCCATGCCTTTCTCTATTCTCCATATAACTCGAGCTGACCCACTTTAATCTTGTGTTTCCGTCTCCTTTTCAGAGAGCAGCTTGAACTCTTCCCAAGTCAGTTTCTCGCCACGCTTTAGCTTCTCAGCTGCCTGCTGCCCAAGCTTGCTACGTAGTGAGTCTTCATTCAGCTTTTTCTCTTTAACCTCTTTTTCACGCATTTCTGCTTTGATTTGTCTAACTTGCTCAGCGATAGCATCAATTTCCTGTCTAATTGCCTTAATTTTCTCCAATACACGAATGAACTCTTGGTGGTAGCTGTCAGCCTCGGCTTTGATTCTTCTTGATTCTTCAATTTTGTGAAGCATTTCTTCATGAGTTTCTTGGCTGCTTTGAGCGATCTGAGTCAACCTCTCATGACATGTCTTGCCTTCAACATCAAGCGCTTTAACCTCAATTCTAAGCTCCAGCTCTTTTTTGTCAGATTCTTCGAGCTTTCGATAAATGTTCAATTGAACTTCTGCCCGTCTGACTCGTTCGACAAGTTCTTTTTCTTCTTGCAGGTTTAGCGAGGATGTTTGAATCTTCCATTCTGTATCCGCAAACTCTTTCTGCAGATCTTGCTGAGAACGTCTAGGCTTCTTTTTTTCCAGTGTTTTGGCTCCCTGGCGAAGTTTCTTCAATTGCTCCACTTTTTCGCTGATTTTTGCTTTTGTCTCAGCTCGTTTTTGCTTCAATTCCTGAACTTTCTGGTTCAGCTCGTCACGTTTGACTTTCAACCCAGATATTTCTGCCCGTATTGTTTGGAATTTTCCGTTGAGCTTATCTCGCTTTTTTGTTGCTTCCTCAGCTTCGGCAGCAAATCGATCTTTTTCGTCCTTCAGACTGGTTAGGCATTTTTGCTGTTCTTCGACGCTTTGATGCTCTGACAAATGGTCTCCTCTGTGTTCTTTCCATTCAGTAATCTGTTTGATTAGTCTTACTCTTCAGAAAAACTTTAATTGGCTTTAGTCGTCGATCTAGTTTCGTCTGTCATCCGTCAGGTTGAGCTATTCGAGTATGATTCTGGCATCTACTGTCTTTGCTCCCTTCTCATAAACCATTACGGGGTTCAGGTCAAGTTCCTTAATTTCCTGATGTTCGGTCACCAGTCTTGAGGTGTTCACCAGAATCTTCACCAATGCGCCAATGTCTGCTGGAGGAGTGTTCCTATAGCCTTTAAGGAGCGGGTAAGCCTTGACATCAGATATCATCTCGCGCGCTTCTTCCTCAGTTATTGGAGCTATCCTAAAAGTTACGTCCTTTAAAACTTCGACGAATATCCCTCCCAAGCCAAACATCATTGCTGGACCAAATTGTGGGTCTTTGATCGAGCCAATTATGACTTCTGTTGAAGAAGGAGCCATTTCTTGGACGAGCACGCCCGCAATTCTGGCTTTTGGGCAATGAGTTTTGACGTTTTTCATGATTTGTGCATATGCCTGTTCGACGCTTTTCGCATCTTTCAGGTTCACCACGACGCCGCCAACGTCTGATTTATGGATAATGTCAGGAGAAACGATTTTCAACACAATCGGGAATCCTATTTTTTCTGCAAATCTAGCGGCTTCTGCTACGCCTTTGGCGAGTTCAAACTTTGTCACAGGGATCGCATATTCTGAGCAAACGGCTTTCGCTTCTGTTTCTAGCAACGATTTTCTTCCTTCCTTGGTGACATTGGCGAGAATTTGAGAGACTTTTTGCGATGTCATCACTGAAACACCATTTTCCTTTTGGAATTGTGCAATTGATCTTATTTCTTTTTCTGAATATTTAACATAAACTATGTCGCAGACGCCGCATTTTCCCTCTCAAATTCGCTATGGTGGTG
>Ga0315293_10004539_pt1 | contig 13140 bp, 7 predicted proteins | sample YL17G13_20_MG_FD_203071 | JGI IMG/M metagenome (GOLD analysis project Ga0315293, IMG submission 203071) | Sediment microbial communities from Yellowstone Lake, YNP, Wyoming, USA - YL17G13_20 | ecosystem: Environmental > Aquatic > Freshwater > Lake > Sediment | place: USA: Wyoming | collected... | reverse complement strand
TGTCGCACAATGCAATCCCAGTGTAACACATAGAGGGCGCCAGCGCATCAGCCTACCGGCCTGTTTGTGACCTGGCCAGATGGGTAGTTTCTCAACTGGGCAAGTGGCCAGCCTGTCGTCTGGCCTGTCCCAGCCTTCCAGGGACTTGTCCCCAATGCGTGACGCTCCCCAGCGGCCCCGCCTCCTCGCATCTCTGCGCTATCGCGGTATAATAGGCGGTGACGGATGGTAAATATCTCCACCGCGAGCCGGACGACTGGCCAGAGGTGGAACTGGCTGATTTCATTGAGCGGGTACGCCGGGCGCTGCAGGAGTGGGAGGGGTGCCTGGCGTATTTGCAACGGCAAGAGTGATAGGTGTGCTATGATAGCGACGGGGAAAGACCTGCTCAAGAAACCCATCCTGCCCAACAAGGGAGCGGCCGGCGTGAAGATAGGTGCCGGGGCACAGGTCGTGAAGGACGTGTGGGGTAAGCCGCTGGAAATCGAGCAAATCCGGCCCGATTTCGTGCGCTGGTCATACGAGAGTGTCTGGTTCTGGTTCAGAGCCGGTAGGGTCGAGCAGGTCGCCGTCTATGCGGGCTACGAAGGCAGGACGAGAGAGGGAGGAATAGGCATTGGGTCGGCGAGGGAGGAGGTCGAGGGGGTGTATGGCGCACTTGAATGGGATGGATGCTGGTTGATAAACCAACCACCTTTCGGGATAGCGTTTGACTTTGACAGGCCCCAGTCGGGCCTGCAGAGGGTGACGGGGATCTACGTCTTCCGGGAGTGACGTCAGGATTTGCCTTTAACCCGCAGGCCCCATCTCCTCTGTGACTGTCTCAGGATGAAATCTATCATCTGCCGGGCCGTTTCGACGTGTATGTCGTGCAATTCCTGATTGAGCTCGGAGTGCTCTCTTAACCAATCTCCCTCGACGCTGGGGATGTCCGCGATGCGCGAGAAAAAACAATCGTTCTCAATGTGGTAAGGGCCACCAAAAGTGAGAATTCCACCGCCCTCCACGGCCCAATCGTAGAAGGGCGTGCCTTTCAACCGCTCGTAATACTGCTCCCAATCCACAGCATCGTAAGCGGCGTTGAACAAGGTGTTGCCGGTGTCTCTTTTGAGGATGTCGTTGACTTCCTGGCTCCAGTACAACCATTCGGTTAGCGCCCACGTCAACGGCCACTGCGGGGCGATTTGTTCAACACGGAACTTTGTCATAACTCATCTATCTGCTGTGTGGCGTTCAGCTACGTATCTCGTTGGTATGGTACACCACTTTCAGTAGACTACAACCTGATCCGCTTTTACCCTGTCCTCGCACTGGCGATAGTCGTCGCTACCGTTAGGCACCATCTGGCACACGGCGACATCCAGGAACCGGGAGCGCAGCCTCGGCTCCGCCAGATCTTCGGGCCGGACGTTGCTCGCCACCAGTGTGTGCACCTGAGAGCCGACACCCCCAACGGAAGGAGTTCGCCAGGGGTGCACGACTTGTGCTGGACGGCCAAATCGCGCTGGAGGATTTTCGGTTTGGTCTACTCGGGAGGAATACCCCAAAGTGTAATGACGCCGCCATTGTTCGATGCAGCCAGTACCTTCCCGTCAGGGCTAAACGCGACAAACCCCTCTCCTACCAGCCCACGCCCTATGCCCAACCTGCTTTCCTCGCCACGTTCTGAACCCATGAGGACTTGCCGATTGCGCCAGTCCAAGACCTCGATATACTCACCGACCACCACGGCAAGCAGGTTGCCGTCATTTGAGAATGCCAGGCCGTCTACTGCGTCTGTATATAGTGCCACACTTTCCACCCAATCGGCCCCAGGCCCCTCTGAAACCATCTGCACGATACCTGAGCCGAGATCGTAAATGTAGACGTTCCCAATTCGATCCCCTATGGCCAGTCTTGCTCCGTCTGGGCTAAATCTGGCCTTTGTGAGACCCTCTTCAAACCCACTGATGGTGGCGATCAACTGTCCGCTGACGTTCCATAGAGTGACTGTGCTGAGAGGCACTTCCTCGGCTACTGCCAGAAGAGCCCCAGACGGACTAAACGAAATGTCGGCAATTGTCACGCACCTGGCAACATCCGAGATCTTGTCACCTGTGATTACATCCCATAACTGCAATCGGCTAGACGCCAGATTGCCACATGTTGTACTCTTTCCCCTGGCGAAGACTGCCAGGAACTTTCCTTTTGGGGCTACTGCCATGCCTCCGTACACCCCGAATTCAACGTTGTCAATAGAAGTCATCGGTCCTTGTTCAGCCACTGGATCGATGATCGAGGCCGTCTCCTCTGCTCCCAGTGCAACAACCGAGGCATCGCTCGCAATTGCCCCACGTTCATTGGGATGATTCATTTTCTGGACAACCGACAGTCGCTTTACGTCAATGGCTGATATGCCGTTACCTGTCACCGCTATCAAGTTACCATCTGGGGTGAACGCCAGGTCCTGTAAGATGAGCGTGTTCCATTCCTCTACCTGCATAGGTTTACCTGCTGCCACATCCCACACAACAATGTGGTCACTGGAGACGGACACAACTCTCTGCCCATCCCCGACAAACGTTACCCATGCAGAAATCCATCCAGTATCTGGCGGATGGGAGTCCAATGTCAAGCGCACCGGTTCATGTGAACCGTCCGTGTTCCATACATAGGTAGCATCTTCTGCCGCGACTGCCACTGATTTGCTACCCTGGCTAAAAGCGACGTGAGTTGCTGGACCCTGGCACTGTACAACGCCTAGAACTTCGTCCGTATCCAGATCATATACTATCGCATTGTGGCTATGAACCAGAGCTACGGCTAACATCTCTCCATCGGGACTGAAATCCACATCGTTGGCAGGGCCCTCCAACCCAGAGGTCATGAACGTTCTCATCCTTTCACCTGTCCCAATGTCCCACAAATCTACCGAGCCACTGGCGTTCCCTGTTGCGAGCGTTCTGTTGTCTGGGCTTAGAGCCACTCCCCATGCAGGCCACGATGTGATCTGTTCGACAGATTGCCTCTGGGAAAAATCCCAAATTGCCACATCATCTGAGCCCCCTACGACGAGCGATTTACCGTCGGAACCTAACGCTATGTGACCGACCGGCTTTCCATCCGGCTGCCTCAGATCGTACAAATGCTGGCCGGTCAACGTGTCCCAGACCATAATTGCTCCATCGCCATGTGTGGTTATGAGTTGCTGGCCATCTGGGCTGAATTCAGTCCCGTTTACTATAGGCGTTTGAATGAAGTAGCGCTGCCTGAAGGGGCTTAGATCGAATACGTAGAAACCTGAAAGAGTCCTGACCGCGAAGACTTCCCTGGTACCCTCGGCAGTCTGGACGCTGGTTGCTCTTCCAGAAAGCGCCGTTGATCTTCCCACGCTGCCAAGTTGTCTGATCTGAGCAGCATTAGCCCCTGTAATCTCCTGGAGTATATCAACCGGTATCGGTATCGGGGTTGGGGTCGGTTCCGGCGTTGGAGTTGGCTCAGGCGTGGCGGTTGGCAACGGCGTCGGCGTGTGAGTCGGCGCAGGTGTTGGTGAAGGTTCAGGCGTCAGAGTCAGTGGAATGGGTGTGCCGGGAATACCACATCCGGCCACCAGCATTACGACCAACACCAACAGGATAGACAGGCCACGTGTGACGCTAAACAAATATCGCATCTCTTTCTGCTCCTTACCTTGGTTCGTCAGTAGTTCCTCATGACGAGCGGTAAGTACACACGCTGCGTTTCTCCTAGCACGGCGAAAATTGAGAAGTGATCCACCTGGGCAGTCACCAGGTTATCAGTGGCGCTCACGCTACTGGTGATGCCCTGTTGTGACCACTGGCCTGTTCCTTCGCTCCACCCATAGAGCCCGAACGTATCCTCAATAGCCGGGCCTTTCTCGGCGTCGGTGTATTGCACGGTAATGGTGTAAGGCTGTGTAGGATGGGCCGGCTGGCCCGTGCTGCTGTAGACAGCAGTGACGTCGAACACGTGGCCGATGCCAGTCAGGATACCGCCGGGAGGCATCCCAGAGGCAGGTGACTGGGTGATGATTACTGTATCCATGATAGCCCCAGCCGGGATCTGGATGCTGGTGTTACCGTCGTAAGACTCGAGTTCGCCGCCAGCGGTTCCGATTATATTGTTCACTCGGGTAATGCGCCAGGTAGCAATGTCGAAGGTTGAGATCGGGTAAGTCCGCTCAAGATATGGTTTGCTGGCGATCCTCGATGCGTAGTGATACAGCGGTATCATTACGGCATCGCTCTCTACCAGGATTTCCTCGGCTTGCCGGTATAGGGTTTTGCGGGTGTCGGGGTTCTGTTCCCGCACTGCCTGGTCCAACAGGCTTTCGTAGGTGGCGTTTGTCCAGTTACCAAGAGCATTACGAGAGTGTATGAGGGGTACATCGTGGAGGTAGTTGTAAGCCTCGTAGTAGTCGGGAAACCAAACATTCCGCCAGACCTGTAGCTGACCTTTATTCAGCAGGTCTGAGTAGTCTTGCCAAGGCAGACTTTGTAGAGTCACGCTTATCCCCAGAGTGTCGTACCAGCTATCTTGAACGTATTCGGCGACGCTCTGGTTGTTCTCATTGGTGTTGAATGACAGGGCAATAGGCGGCAACCCCTGACCGTCAGGGTAGCCAGCCTGGGCCAGCCATTGCTGTGCCTGGATGCGGTTGTAGGGGATGCCCACCCCCTCAGCGTAACCGTCCACGTGGCCGAAGATACCGGGCGGAGTGAAGGTGAGGGCTGGCTGATCAGAGTCGCGGTAAAGCACACTGTTGATAAGCCCCTGGCGGCTGGTGGCCGCAACGAACGCCTTGCGCACCAAGGGGTCGTCAAAGGGCTCCTGGGAGACGCTGAAACCATAATAATAGACGCCGGGGTCAGGCTTAATATGTACTTCCTGGCGCAGTACGGGACCAAGCGAGGTGCCAAGAGGTACCTGAGCAGCGTCCAACTGCCCATCCAGGTACATCTGCCAGGCTGTGTACCAATCCACCATCCACATCTTCGCCTGTTCAATCTGAACGTTGGCGGCATCGTAGTACGTAGGGTTTTTGCCCAGGAGGATGTGGTCGTTGTGGGCCCATTCGGTTAGCCGGTAGGGGCCGCTGGTGACGATATTGGCTGGCTCTGTCCAGGTAGGGACACCGTGCGCCTCGATCGCCCACCGGGGCATTGGGCGAGCGATCCACATAGAGAGGATGGAAAGAACGTAGGAGGCTGGTTCCTCTAGAGCAACCCGAAGTGTGGTGGTATTCATGGCAGTCACCCCCACCTGATTGGGGTCGGTGATCTCGCCCAGGTGATAGGCTGCAGCATTCTTGATGATACGCAGGACGTAGGCACCATCCGATGCCGTAGCCGGGTCAAGGGTGCGGAGGATGCCGTAGCGTACGTCGTGGGCGGTGACCGGGTTCCCGTCGCTCCAGATGACATCGTTACGCAGGGTAAACGTGTAGACGGTGCCGTCTGGCGAGACAGTCCAACTTGTGGCCAGCTCGGGTCGTACCTCGCCAGTCTCGTCATCCAGGTCCACCAGGCCGATGAAAAGTTGCTCGACGACGGCTCCAGATGTAGTGTCCCAGGTCTTGGCCGGGTCCAATGTGGTAGGATCCCCGCCCAGGTTAAGGTACAATGTGAGAGGATTGCTGGCTGTTTGGGCACTTGTACTGCTTTGCTCCAATTCTGGCTCCTGGGCGGTTACAGCCCACGCCAGGATGAGGGCCAGGCTCGCAGCGAGCATAGATACGAAGAGAACATGCTTTTTCATCACTTGCTCCTTTCAGCTTGTCCGTATGTGAACCGTGCTAGAGTGAACTGCCAGCGAGTTGCTCTGGCAGGTGTTTTTTGGTGGGTCGGGTGTCCCCTATACCGACTGCTCACGGTTGCTGGGCTTACGAGCGGGCGGGCTACGTGGCCCTGCGATGTTTACCTCTTGAAGCGTTTTCGTTGCCTTGGCCGGTACTCACGCTCACGTTTGCCGTGAGACGTCGCTCTCTGTTCGCACAAACATATTGTATTGCGTTTCCGAGAAAAGTCAACCTGGATTCACCGCACAAGCCCTGTGGTAGGGATGACTGGCTCCCCGCCAACTTATGCAGTGGAAGTTCTACGAGCAAGCCCTTCCTCGCGCCTGTGTGCTATCGCGGTATAATACGCAGGCAGCGCAAGCGCTGAGCCGCCAATCGTTTCGAGTCGGAGGAGGAATGACAGACCTGCCTGAGTTGACCGAATCGGACGTCCGTCGCTGGACCGGCGAAGCCTCGTTCGAGCGCGGTGAGAGGTACTTTGGCGCCGGCCACATCCTCGATCCACACCTTCAGGGAGACACGCTCAAGGCTCGCTGCCTGGGCTCCCGTCCTGGGGCCTATCACGTCGAGGTGACCCTGGGGCAGCAGGGCATCGTCTCCGGCAACTGCTCCTGCCCGGTGGGGGGCGGCGGCCACTGCAAGCACGCCGCGGCTCTCCTCCTGACCTGGGTGCACCAGCCCGAGGCCTTCCTGGGGATGGAAAGCCTGCAGACAGCACTGGAGCAGCGCAGCAAAGCCGAGCTCGTCGCCCTCATTCGCCGCATGATGGCGCGCTACCCCGACCTGGAGTCGCTGCTGGAGCTGCCCGTCGTCGGCGAGGCGGGGGCGGAGCGTCCCCTGGACCCGCAGGTCATCCGCCGCCAGGCGAGCGACGCCTTCTACGGCGCGGGGTCTGACGAGTGGGGCGGGGTCTACAGTATCGCCCAGTGCCTCCTGGAATTGGTGGACATTGGCGACGATTATGTGGAGCGGGAGGAATGGCGCAACGCGGCCACCGTCTACGAGACCGTCATGCAGGTAGTCCTGAGTAATTACGGCATGGTGCAGGACGAGGAGGGTGACCTCCACGCCGTCGTCGGCAGGTGCGTCGAGGGGTTGGGGGAGTGCCTGGAGGCAGCAGAGGACTCCGCCCAGCGGGAGGGACTGCTGCGCGCCCTGTTCGACGTGTACCGCTGGGACGTGGAGTACGGGGGCATAGATATGGGGTACGAGGCCCCAGACATCATCCTGGAGCAGGCTGCGCCGGAGGAGAAACGGCAGGTGGCCGGGTGGGTGCGGGACGCCATGCCCGTCGGCAACGACTGGAGCGACAACTACCACCGCCAGCGGTACGGCGGCTTCCTGCTGTGCCTGGAGGAGGACCAACTCGACGACGAGGCTTTCCTGCGCATCTGCCGCGAGACGAACCGCTGGCACGACCTGGTGGATCGGCTGCTGACACTGGGCCGCGTGGAGGAGGCGGCCGCCGCGGCCCGCCAGGTGGACGATCATGACCTGCTCCAGTTGGCCGACCTGTTCGTCTCGCACGGCCACGGTGACCTGGCCGAAGAGTTGATCCGCGAGCGGGCGCGCACTGCCCAGGCCGGTCCTGGCGGCCGGGCGCGCACGGACAGCCGCCTGGTCGTGTGGCTGAAGGAACGGGCGCAGGAGCGGGGCGACCTGGCGGAGGCGCTGGCCCTGGCAGAGTCCCTGTTCTGGGAACGGCCCGCTGTGCCGGGCTACCAGGAATTGCGAGGCCTGGCCCGCTCGCTGGAGCGGTGGGACGGTCTGCGCGCGGCGGTTCTCTCACGCCTGGCCAACGAGGGCCAATACCGTTTGCTGACCGAGATTCACCTGGAAGAGGGGGAGGTGGACCGGGCACTGGAGACGCTGGAGCAGATCGGTGCCGGGAGATGGGAATGGGACTGGGCTGGCAGCCCGCTGCGCATCCAGGTGGCGCAGGCGGCGGAGGAGAGCCGGCCGCGGGAGGCGATTCGCCTGTACAGGGAGGCCGTCGAGCGGCTCATCGCGGCCCGTGGGCGGGGCAGCTATACGGAAGCGGCGACCTACCTGGTTCGCGTGCGCGAGGTGTACCATCGCCTGGGGGAGCCTGAGACCTGGGAGACGCTCATCGCTGGCCTGAAGGAGCAGAATCGCCGGCTGCGGGCCTTGCACGACGAACTGAACAGGGCTGGGTTGTGAATGGAGGGGGAGTGCACAATGAACTATGATGAGTTTCGCACGCTGTGGCACGCAGCGCTGGGCGCGGCCGGCCTGCTGCCCTATCCGCTGTGGCCCACGGAGACCATTGACGTCCACCAGATGGACCGTGTGTACAGTCTCTACGTCTCGCTGGGCGGTGGGCACGCGGCTGAGCCATTCTACACCACTGCCAGGCTGGAATGGAACTGGGGTGCAGCGCTTTCCGCCCGCTTCGCTACGAGAGAGGAGGATCTGCTGACGGCACTGCTGGGCCGGGATGGGTCCTACCTGGTCACGGAGCAGCCCTGGCTGCGGGTAGACGTCACGCTGAGTGCCACGCTGCTGTGGGACTCGCCGCTCCCGCTGCCGGCAGCGGAGGCCTGGCAACGGTGGGCCGTCGAGGTCACGTCCCGCATAGCGCCGATTCTGCCCGTCGAAAGCGAAGAGGACGAGCGCGGGTTGAAAGTGCTCTCCGCCCACGGGGATCCCGAGGCTGAGTTACGATGTGACCCCGATGGTTGCCTCCACCTGACCGGTGTCCATCTATCGGCGTGGCAGAGCATAGACCTGCCGCGCCAGTGGGACAACCCCGGCCGCGAGCCGGACGACTGGCCGGAGGTGGAACTGGCTGATTTTATCGAGCGGGTGCGCAGGGCGTTGCAGGAGTGGGAGGATTGCCTGGTGCACCTGTACTCGCAGGATGCAGCCGGTCGAAAGGGGTGAAGTAGCCTCAAAAGGCAGCGATGGGGATGCCGCCGTGCACGCCGGTGCAGTAGAAGGCGGTGTACTTGCGCGCGTCTCCCTGGCAGACCACGTCCTCGGTCAGCCACAGCAGCGCGATGGGGTCGTAGGGCTGGAAGCCCTCTTCGAGGTATCGCGGATAGGCGTTCACCGCTTACAGTTTACTCTTCAGAATCACAGGCAAGCAGATCCGCGCCCACGCCTTGTGTGGGGTCGAGAACTCCGATGTATTCCCATCGCGGTCAGTGGCCGTGGCGGTGACGTATGGCCCAATCAGGCCGCCGGCCCTGGTGAAGGTGAAGGCACCCGAGGCATCGGCAGCAGTGCTGCCCTCGTAGGATCGTCCCTCATCCTCGGCGTCAGAGAAGACCTCAACCGTGCAACCGGAACAGGCGGTGCCGGAGACGCTGGTGGCGGTAACGGTGAGGATGACCGGAGCAGGCAGCATCTGGTTACCTCCGTCAGCAAGCTCAATGCCTTGATAGAGGTTATTGAAAGTGGAGTTACGACGGATTGTGTTGAAGAGAGAACGCTCCACATATACACCGGCCCACCACAGGCCACCACCGCTATAGGCGATCGTATTGCCTTGAATAAAGATATGCGAAGCGTAGTCCTCCACTTGCACCCCAGCCCAGCCGTTACTAAGAGGTGTCATACCGTTGGCATCCAGGCCGATGGTGTTGCCGGAGATGAAGTTGTACTCAACGCCAGCATTCGCGATACCAACTCCAGCACCACCATTGCCGCTGATGACATTCCGTTCTTTCTGGGTTGCTCCTCCGATAAAGTCATGCACAGCGCCTGCGTCCAGGCTGATTCCCAAGCCATTACCAAGCGCCTGGGTGCCGCTGACATCGGTGCCAATGTAGTTGCCAAGAATGAGATTGTCCGAATAATCAGGGATTGAGATGCCATGCCCAAGATTACCGCTGATAATGTTTCTCTCCCCACTTCTTGTGCCCCCGATTCTGTTGAACTCCGGGCCGCAGAGTATGCCAGTGAGATTTCCCAGTGGGGCTGTTCCGTTGGCGTCTGTACCGATGAAGTTGCCGATGACGGTATTGTGGGTAGTGCCCCGGTCGGAGACGACAACGCCAGTCCCGTTTCCACTGATGAGGTTTCGCTCACCCGGTGTCGTCCCTCCCACGGTATTGCCCGATGCCCCGCACTCGATAATTACACCCCCTCGGGGGTTTCCCAGCGCGTGCATACCACTGATGTCCGTACCAACGTAGTTGCCTGCGACGACGTTGCCCACTACCCCCTCTCCAAGGATGTCAACCCCCTTTTGCTGGTTGCCACTGATGATGTTGCGTTCGCCGGGTTTCTCCCCACCTATCCTGTTGTACGGAGCCCCGACCGCAACGCCTGTGCCATTACCGAGCGCGACTGTGCCGCTGGCATCTGTTCCGATGAAGTTGCCAATGACCGTGTTGTACGGACCTCCAAGATTGACGCCGGCGCCATTCCCGCTGAGGACATTGCCCTGTCCCGTCGGACCTGTTCCTTGCGTTCTGTCTCCTCCGATGACACTGTGCCAACCACCGACGCTTACGCCGCAACCGCCAAAGCGGAGAATCTGCAGTCCTTGCACTGTGTTGTAGTCCGAATCGATCATCAGGCCATTGACCTGCCCTAACAGATTCCTACCGTCCAAGACAACCCCGGCATTGCTGCCGTCAATCGTAATACGCCCCTGAGTGATCGGTGGCAGTTCACTGCTCAACGTGATGGTCGTCGGGCTGGAGGGTAGAAACATGGCTGGGTCAAAGGTGATCGTGTCGCCTGTCCGGGCATCCAGGAGCGCCTGGCGCAGGGTGCCGGGGCCGCTATTAAGCGGGCTGGTTACAGTAATCGTCCCGGTGACGGTGAAGACGAGCAGCGGCATGGAAGACTCTGAGATGTTCTCTCCCGCGTCTGTCACCGTAGCAGTGACATAGTGGGCAGTCAGCCCTGCAGTCTGGGTAAAGATGAGCTGATCAGAGATCACAGCAATAGCCGCCTCCCCGTACACCTGCCCCTGGTTCGCCTGTTCGGAGAAGGCCTCCACTCCTGGCCTGTTGGCTAAGCCGCCTGCCGTTCTCTCCAGAATGACCAGTCCGCCACGCCCGTCGGTGACATAGGCGAGATTCCCTGCCAGGGCTATGTGGCTAGCCAGTCCCGCCGTATCATAGGCAGCAACCAGCCTCGGATTGGTAGGATCGGAGACGCCCACGACCACCATTCCCCCACCTGCGTCGCTGACATAGGCCTCCGTGCCGGATACCAGCACACTTCCTGCTAAGCCAGGTGTGTCATAGAAGCCGATTTCAACCGGCACGCCAGGGTTAGAAACATCTACCACCCGCAGACCAGAGCTGTGATCTGCCACGAAAAGGCGATTGCCGGCAACAGCCACCCCTTGAGAGGCGACAGGCGAGTCGTAGATGCCAACGAGCGTTGGGCTGATGGGATTGGAGACATCCACGATCTTGACACCGTCCAGAAAATCGGCCACATAGGCTAGTGTTTCTGAGACGGCAATGCCGAGGGTGTCCTGCTGATTCTGATTCAGTTGGATGAACCCAACTTGAGTTGGATTGGTTGGATCGGCAACGCTGATGAGGCTTAGTCCCCACTCGTCGGCGATGTAGATGATCTGACCGACCAGGACGATCTCACGATACGCGCCGAACGGCGTGGGGAAGAAGGCAGTTCTCACGGGATGAGTTGGCGTGGAGACATCCACCACGTGCAAGCCCCACGGCCCGCCCAGATAGGTGGTCAGATAGGCATAGGTGCCGCTGACCACCGCGCTGACGGCGTAACCACCCTCAGTGTCATAGGTTGCGACCTCTCTGGGATGGCTCGGATCAGAGACATCCACGACGCGGAAGCCGGAGAACCCTGCCGCTACGTAGGCGTAGGAGCCGGCCACTGCCACCCGGCGGGCATCAGCCAGTGGCCTGTACAGGCCAATCTGCGCTGGATGGGCTACGTCCGCGATACCCACCACCCGCAAGCCCCCTTGCAGGTCAGCCACATATGCGGTGTCTCCGGCGACAGCCACTCTACGGGCGAGGCCTGACACCTGGTGAGCACCCACCTCGTGGGGATTGGCCGGGTCAGCAGCATCCACTACCCGCAGGCCATTCGCGCCGTCAGCCACATAGACCGTGCTCCCAACCACAGCCACGCTCAGGGCCCAGCCGGGGGTGTCGCAGGCACCCAGCACAGTTGGACTGGCGGGATTGGACACGTTCACCACGCGCAGTCCTTCCCAAGCATCGGCGACGTAAGCCAGCGTGCCGCTAACGGCCACGCTATAGGCATAGCCTGGAGTGTCCAGTGTGCTCACCTCAACCGGATGCGCCCGGTCGGAGACATCCGCCACCAGCAGGCCCGCCCCGGCCGCAGCGAGGTAGGCGTGATGCCCGGACACGGCCACCTCGAAGGCGTAGTTCGTGTCGTAGGTAGAACCAATCGGGGTAGGATTGGCTGGGTCGGATACATCAACGACCCGCAACCCATACGGCCCGTCGGCCAAGTAGACCGCGTTGCCTGCCACCGCCACTCCCTCGGCGTAGCCGGGCGAATCCCAGAAGCCGACCTCGACCGGGGCAGTCGGGGTGAGGATATTCACCACGTGCAGGCCCGCGCCTCCGGCAGCGACGTAGGCCAGTGTCCCGCTGACGACGACGTCCTCGACGAAGTAGGGGAACGGGGTTGTGTTGCCCACTTCCGTGGGCGTGACGGGGTTCGAGACATCCAGCACGATTAGCCGCAGGCCCACGCCGACGTAGGCATAGTTCCCCTGCACAGCCACAGCAGTGGTAGGCCCGCCGATCTGCCCGACCACCTGCCAGCCTGATGAACCCTCTAGTGTCTCATTGGATGGGACAGGACTATCCGCCCGAGACTCTGCGCTCTGGGCCAGCGACGCTGCCCGTGTCTCGCCATGTTCAGCCCCTACGAATCTCAGCACCAGGAAAACCGACAGCAGGAAAAGCCAGTGCCACATCCTTACGTGTCGCATCACGTCCTCCTGATCCATACCTCGACGGTGGTGGGCGGGCGTTGTGCTGCGATTACCCGGAAACAGGGCTCAATGCGAAATCAATGTCCGGCGTATCGTTGGGGGCATTGACCGCCACCGCCGTGGCGGATGTTTCGTCAGCCGCACGGCTGTAGAATTGAGGCACGTGACCGGAGACTGTGACCTGCACCCTGTGCGTTCCTGAAGGGAGGCCCTTGATGGTGTAGCCGCCGTCAGGACTGGTGTTGGCGCCGGCACCAGGGTGATCGCCTGTGATGGGAAAAGCGTACACGCTGGCCCCAGCAATGGGGGTGACGCCATCCTCTTCGTAGACGTGCCCCGATATGCTGCCCGCTTCTGCCAGGTAGAAATCTATGCCCGAAGTTTCATCCGGAGCGACAAC
>Ga0315293_10004538_pt1 | contig 13141 bp, 9 predicted proteins | sample YL17G13_20_MG_FD_203071 | JGI IMG/M metagenome (GOLD analysis project Ga0315293, IMG submission 203071) | Sediment microbial communities from Yellowstone Lake, YNP, Wyoming, USA - YL17G13_20 | ecosystem: Environmental > Aquatic > Freshwater > Lake > Sediment | place: USA: Wyoming | collected... | reverse complement strand
GAGTTGCTGTGGAAAGATACACCTGATGCGAAGAAGGGCGACTTCGATTACCTGATAGAACTGCTCGACTGGGATGCCAACACCGATCCGTTCTTTGCGGAAAAGCGTTTCATGAAGCCTGTTCCGGTAACAGGGCTCAAGGATGCAGAAAAAGGAAGCTATTCTGAAAAGTGGATATGTTACAAGTCCGGCGCATTCAGTGCCAAAGAACTGACAGTGCCGGCCGGAAGAAAAGTCGTTGTCAGGGACGGCGCGGCCTATGGAATGATCATGCTTCAGGGCCATGGCAAAATGGGATTGTGGGATATTGAAACGCCAGCGCTTATTCATTATGGACAGCTGACGTATGACGAATATTTCATAACTGAGAGCGCCGCAGTGCAGGGTGTTGTTATCGAGAACCCTTCCTTCAGTGATCCGATTGTAATGCTTAAACACTTTGCGGGCGGCAATCCGGATTTGCCGGAATCCCTATATAAAACATCATGACTATTGAGAAAAGCAAAGGGATCAGCCCCAAACATTTGACAAATACAAGTTGCTTGTTGAGTTCTGCTGAGGAGAACCCCTGCCCGAAGGACGGAAACAAAGGCGTGAGCGGGGCCGACCTACTCACTAAGAAATTGCGGGACTACTCCATTTCCCGCTGAACCAAGACGAGGAGAAGCTAATGAACAAGGGTTTTTCAAGAAGATTGGCGATATCACTGATTACAATTACGATTTTTTATTGGTGCCGTTCATGAATGTTTCGGGATCGGATAAGCCGCGAGCGAGCGAGCAAAAGTGGTGGCAGCGTCCGGGAATAGGTATAAGCTATACCGTGGAGTACCTTCCCGGCTGGAGCTGGAACCGAAACTTCAAGAAATACAACAAGAGCCTGATGAACGCCAATGGCGGCCTTAAATTCGAAGGACCGTACTGCAAGGTTGGGCAGTTCGTTGACCTCACACAGGAGGTCGAGGCTGATTACCATATGCTCTATGCTAAGTGGCATGACGGCATTTGCTTTTTCAACACCGAACTGACAAACTGGAAGACGCCGGAGGACTACATGGCTGGATTCTCCAGGCTGTCAAAGGAGCGGGGCATCCCGTTCATGATTTATTACTCCAGTATTTTCGATCATAATCCTCAGTTCGATCACATCCAACCGATCACCTGGTGCACCTTTTCTTATCTCCAACACCCCGTATATCTCAGGTATCTAGAGGGACAATACCGCGAACTGATACAACAGTATGAACCGGACGGGCTGTGGCTGGATTGGTACAAGGAAAATAATGCCACCACCATGACCTCAATCGACTTCATTCATAAAAACTATCCCAAGGTCGTCCTGGGATTAAATAATAGCAGCAAGTCTAAATCGGCCGCTAAAACCCTGCACTACACCACCGAAGAGATCCACACGCTGTTGAATCCCATGTCGGGCGTGGATGGATATGTCAAGTCCAAAGTCCTGGCCAAGATCGGAACTTTTCTTTATAATCTGGTAGATGATTCAGGCTGGAGCCGGGCCAACCATAGCAGAAGAAATTTCCAACACCCCTGGTCCGCTATCACGCCGGTGGGCAAAGGCTGGCAGGGCCCCGCTCTCCGGCCCGATACGAATGACCTTCCCAGGATCGCGGCAATGATTATGGGCTGCGGGGGCCGGAATACAATGCAGGTGAACATCAAGATGGACGGCTACGTTTTCGAAGACCATGTCCGGCAGATGCGCATCGTCGGCGATTGGTACCAGCCGAGGAAGCATCTTTTTCAGGACGCCACGCCGCTCAGGTACAACGGCGATAGCGCGCCGGGAATCAGCGGTTTGCCCCAAGGCTATAAAACCATAGCTTCTCAATATGGAGATGACGTGCTCATCCACATAATCAAAGTTGAAGGCTCTGAGATTCCATCCGAAATATTAATAAGCGAACACGAGTGGACCGGGATCAAAGATATCTACCTCGAGCCTGACCACCAAAGCGTACCAATGGAAAAACAAGGCGACTCTATCATACTTCACCTGGAAGCTGATCAAATTGATCCCGTGGATACGATTCTGCGGTTAGGAATTATCCATGATTAATAAAGAAGGGTCACAATGGGTCAGCCCCAATCAATTGACAGTTTATGTAGAATGTTGAGACGCGACCCCTTAATTTTCGCTTTATTTTACGAAATAGGAGTCACTTAAGCTGATGCTATTGCCGACGTGAAGGTACTGGTTATCAATGAAGAGCGCATTTGATGTGGAGACATAACAATGAGTTTGCTGGGATTAGATGTAGGTACAACCGGGACTAAAGCAGTCGCCTTTGATCTTAACGGAAATGTTCTCGCGTCATCATACCGGGAATATCCGTTGTTATCGCCAAAACCAGGCTGGCAGGAACTTGATCCGAACCTGGTCTGGAGTGCGGTCAGGAAGGTGCTGGGTGAAGTTGCGGCTAAAACAAAAAAAGATCCGGTAAAAACAATGGCGATTTCCGCGCAGGGGGAGGCATGCCACGCCATCGATAAAGAAGGCCATTGCCTCACCAACAGTGTCGTAACATTTGACGCGCGCACCGCCGATTATCCCACATGGTGGCTGCAGCGCAAATCACGGCTGGATATTGCCTTAATAACCGGCATGCCCCTTCACGGTATGCACACCATCAACAAGATCATGTGGTTCAAGCAGCATCAATTGGATATCTATTTAAAAGCTTGGAAATTCCTCTGTTATGAGGATTTTATCCATTATAGGCTTGGCCTGGAACCAGTGATGAGTGACTCCCTGGCCGCACGGACCATGGCCTTTGATGTTCAAAAAGGCGCCTGGTCTGATGAAATGCTTCGGATCGTGGAGATAAATAGCGCCCTGCTGCCCGGTACCGCACCAGGCGGCACCCTGGTCGGAGAGATTCCCGACAGGATTGCCGACGAGCTCGGCCTGCCTCGGGGAGTCTTTGTCGCAACTGGCGGACATGATCAGCCGGCCGGAGCTCTGGGTGCCGGGATTCTGGAAAGCGGCGAGGCCATGCTGGCACTGGGAACCGTTGTTGCCATCTGCCCGGTGTTTGATAAATTCACGGTTACTCAGGGACTGGTCGACAGCAATCTTTGCTGTTATAATTCCTGTGTTCCCGGATTGTTTTCCTCTCTCGTTTTCAACTTCACGGGCGGCAGTCTGCTGAAATGGTATCGGGACACTTTTGCGGGACTGGAAAAAAAGGAAGCGGAAAAAACCGGGCGGGACGTATATGACATTATCTGCGAAAAAGTGCCGAACGATCCCGGGAATGTGCTGGTCTTGCCGCATTTTACCGTTACCGGGACGCCTTACTTCGATACTGCCAGCCGAGGCGTGATCGCCGGGCTGACCCTTCATACGCCACGGGAAGAAATAGTAGGCGCTATTCTTTCGGGAGTGACCTATGAAATGAAGCTAAACCTTGAATTGTTAAAAAACAACGGCATCGCCATTGACCGCATGAGAATGGTCGGCGGAGGCGCAAAGAATGCGGCAGTGGTTCAGCGAAATGCCGACATCCTGGGGATGCCGATTGCGGTGCTGAAAAACGCCGAAGCCGCAGCGCTGGGTGTCGCGATGCTGGGCGGGATGGCTGCCGGTATTGCTTCTGATCTCAAAAGAATGGCACAACAAATGGTATCCATTGACCATGTCTATGAACCAAACCCCAAACGTCACGCGGCATTTGAAGAACGATTTGCCATTTATCGGGACCTGTATGATGCGATGCAAAATATTAATCATCGGTTGACAGCTCTTTAAGCAAAAGGAATAGAGAGATAACGGAATAATGAAATGAATAAAGGAAATACACTATGGAAACAACAGGCGAAAAAAGAAGCCATATTATCGGAGGTGTACGATGCACGGATGGACCGGCAGAATATTGAAAATCGACCTGGATTCTAAAAAGGTCTCGGAGGAAAACCCCGGAAAGGGTGTTTATGAAAAATATATCGGAGGTAAGGGGCTCGCCGGATATTATCTCAAGGACCATATAACCAAAGCATGGAACGACCCTGAAATGCCTCTTCTCCTTTTCAACGGGCCGCTATCAGGGACTCAATCCCCGACATCGGGCCGGATGACAGTAATGTCGAGGTCTCCCCAGACAGGGACAGTCGGTGACGCATCAGTCGGGGGGAAGTTCGGTACCAGGATGAAAAACGCCGGATGGGACGGGATTATCATAACCGGGAGGAGCGGCTCACCCTGCGGGATTGAAATATCTGATGACAGAGTAAGCTTCACTGATGCTTCCCTGCTTAGCGGCAAGCTTACAGGGGAAATATCGAGCATCCTCGGCGAGAAGGGGTCATCGGCCGTTACAGGGCCGGCCTCAGAGAACGGTGTGAAATTTTCCTCTGTAATCTTTGATAGACACTACGCGGCCGGAAGAAACGGCCTCGGCCTCATCTTCGCAGCGAAGAATCTGAAGTATATCACAGTGAAAGGCACGGGAAAAACAGAGGTGGCAGACCCCGAGGGGCTCAAGAAGGCCAGAGAAGATATCCTCCGGCTTGCGGCGGCCTCCCCGGTTGTTATGGGTGAGCTGGGGATTACCAATTACGGGACGGCGGCAATATACGACCTGATGGATTCGAGGCGGATGATGCCGACCGATAATTTCAGGAAGACCCATTTCGACCATGCGAAAGAGATGAACGCCGCAGTCTACAAGCATAAATACCATCCAAAACGCTACGGGTGCATGGGATGTCACATACTCTGCAAGAAAATGACCGAGCAAGGAGAAGCACTTCCTGAGTTTGAAACGATGAACCATTTCAGTTCACTCCTGTTGAACACAGATACCGACACGGTGATGGAAGCGAACAGGCTCTGCAATGAAATGGGGATGGACACGATATCAGCAGGCGCGACACTTGCCGCCTACAGCGAAATACGAGGAAAGATACTATCAGGAGATGAGATTGTCAGGCTCATAGCCGACATCGGCCTGGGTAGAGGGAATGGAAAGGCTCTTGGAGCCGGGTCATTTGATTACGCCGCCGCAATGGGCAAACCGGAGGCGTCAATAACAGTCAAAAAGCTGGAGCTCCCGGCCTATGATCCCCGCGGAGCTTATGGAATGGCCCTTGGATATGCGGTATCAACCAGGGGTGGGTGCCACCTGAGGGCATATCCGATAGGCAGTGAAATACTCAGGAAGCCGGTTCCCACGGATCGGTTTTCCTTTTCCGGGAAGTCGATGATTATCAAAATAAGTGAAGACGCGAACGCGGTTGTCGATTCCCTGACGGCCTGCAAATTTATATTTTTCGGCGCAAGCCTTGAAGAGTACGCAAACGCGTACAGCGCTGTAACGGGATGCGAAACATCGGGGCAGGAGCTCCTTAGGATTGGAGAAAGGATATATTACGCGCAGAGGATGATGAATGCCGCAAACGGGTTTTCGTCAGTCCATGACGATCTTCCGGCCAGATTCTTCAATGAGGACGGCTCAAGTGGAAATGGAATAGAGATAAGCAGGATTAACCGCGATGACTTTATCGCTGCGAGGTCTCTGTACTATTCAGTGCGGGGTCTTGATGAAAATGGAATCCCCCGGAAAGAAATGGTAAAGGAGCTCGGACTTACATGAAAAGAATGATGCATATATTTGAAAATAAATTAATAGAACAACGCCTGATCGCCGAAGACACGGCTATTTTCGGGGAGAGGGAGGGCTCGATTGTATGGAACAGGACGACTAGATTAACCGATATTCTTGAGTCGGTTTTTAACTCGCTTAATATATCATCCCTGCTTTATTCTCGTCCGGCAGAGCCGTATTGGAGTTTGCTCGAATATCTGTGTGAAAGTTCTTTCCCTGTACTCCATCTGAGAGACAATGAGACAAGGACTTTTCTTCATGATATACCTATACTCCGCGATTTTGATCCCGCGGCCATATCAACGGAGCTCAGGCGCCGGAAGAGCGTTTACGTACTTGGCCACGGTATCGTAACCCACGGGACGATGACTTCGGAACAGGCCTTTGTCAATTACAGCTCGATCTGTTTTTCCGCCTTTGTAAAATTTTTCGCCGACTATCTGGTGCATATACGCGCTGGCGAGGCATCGGCCGCCGAGAAAGAGACGATGAAGAGGGTCCTCGATAATCTTTCTCCCATGAACGAAATCAATGATAAGCTTTTGACTGGACCCTTCGCAACCGAGGAGGATGTATATCGGGCAGTGAGCGAGGCCGGAAAGCCGGTTGTCCGCCATGGGCTTGTCGATTCGGTCATGGGGAATGTATCTTACCTGTGGAACGGCGTGCTCTTCATAAGCCAGACTGGAAGTTTTCTTGACGCGCTGGAGAAATGCATCGACCCCTGTCCAATTGATAATTCAAGCTGTGCGGGGATAACCGCCTCAACTGAGCTTCCCACGCACCTTGCTATTGTCCGCGGTACGTCAAAAAAGGCTGTCCTGCACGGGCATCCAAAATTTTCCGTGATCATGTCTCTTTTCTGCGAAAAGCATGACTGCCCGAATATAGATGCATGCAATACAAAATGCGTCGAGCAAAGATATCTTGGAGATATACCGATCGTCCCGGGCGAGTCAGGAACCGGAAAATTCGCAATCGTGAACACGGTGCCTCCGGCTCTCGCGGACAGCAGAGGGGCGATAGTTTACGGCCACGGGGTCTTCACGACAGGAGCCGTTGATTTCAATGAACCCTTTCAAAATCTGGTAGATATCGAAAGCATGGCCAGAACGGGGTATTTTAATCTGATATGATATGTACATCACATGCTGTGGCGCTGCTATTTACAGCCATGACCCGTTTTCCCAAATGACAAAAGTTTGTTCATGTTTGGCAGTTGTCAAGATCCACAGTTATAGCGTAGGTTAAACGCTGCCAGTACGGCGAATCAATACATTCAAGGGGTGAAATAATGGGATGGCGTCAATTTAAAGTTTCAGACCCCATAGACAAAATAGACAATATCGACAGAATGCCCCGAAAGCTTCATATTGTCGATAAAGTCGATATTGTCCATCTCCCTTTCTGAAGAAGTTATCTGCACAAGCGGTTCCATTTACTGGACATTCTTCGACGGGTCCAAGAGCTGGGAGGTCACAAGGGGTCAGCCCCCAACAATTGACAGTTTATGTAGAATGCTGAGGCGTGACCCCTTAATTTTCGCGCATCATCCCATGACGGCGGTGTGTTTAGTTATTTGGGAATGGGCGTCCCCATCGCGCCCTCCGGCTCTCACGGCTGTTTCAATTGTTTCCGGTAGGTCGAGGGCGTCATCCCGAAAGCCTGCTTGAAGAGGCGCGTAAAATAATTACTGTCATTCAAGCCGACCTGGAAGGCGATTTCGGTAATGGACAATGCGGAATGCGACAGCAGGGTCTTGGCGTGTTTGAGCCGGACTTGGATGACATAGTCGATGGGGGATTTCCCGGTGGTTTCTTTGAAGGCCTTGTGAAGATTGGCCTTGGACATGCCGGCCAGGAGGGCAAGCTCGTCCAAGGTCCAGTTGGTGGAATAGGCATGTTCAATCTTGCCGATGACATTGGCTATGCGCAGGAGTGCGTGACTCTGGGGTGTCTGGGTTGAAGCGGAATAAAGGCGCGATAACGTCACGATCAGCACGATGAGATCGCCCAAGAGGGCGGCTTCCATGCCGGGGTGGCGTTGTTTTGTTTCCGACCACATGCGCCAGGCGATCTGCGAGACCATTTCCAGTCCGGCAATATCCAGATGCAGGTGGCTATTGAAATGATGTTTTTTACGATAGGCCGGTTCCAAATAGAATATCGCGTGATAGCCGGGAATATTTTCGAACTGATCGATGGGCAAGGGTAAGACTTCCGGTTTGAACATGATATTGAAGAAAACCAGGTCTTTCCTCTGTTTGAAATAATGCTGCTGCATGCCTTGAATCAGGAACACATCGCCACTGACCGTGTTGAATTCCATACCCTCCACCCAATGCACCCCGGTCCCCTGGGTCACGATCACCAGTTCGGAAAAATCATGGCCATGTTTTTTCTCCGAGTAGTCCAGCGCGGGCCCGCTGGTGTTTGCCTGTTCCGGGGTGCGCACGCGATAGACGATAATAGGGTAGCGGGTATTCAGGAAATAGTTCTGGCCGAATGCTTTTCTTTCCATGGCGCTCCTTCTCTTAGAATTATAATTGTGCTATTTTTTTATAAAATAATCAAGGTGGGCGTCTGGTTTTCATGGTATTATACTCCCCTAACCATGGGTTGTCAGGCCTTGAAATGGGACATTTGCTATGTTTGTCAAGAATCAAGGCCAGACAACTTTGGTTCATTATCTAAGATCAGAGGAGGTGTACTATGAAGAATCGTTACAGAACTCCAGAACTGGCAGTCGCCCTTCTCCTGGTGATGTTCACCACGATTTTGCTGTCATGCAGCAGCGGCGACAACGGCGCGGCAGGCGGGGGGTCATCCAGCAGCGAGGCCATGTATGCATTATCCACCGAGAAATCCTCGTTAGCCAGCGTGGAATCCTTGGCAGAGTATGACCTCGTCATCCAGAACGGGCGGGTCATCGATCCCGCAACGGGCAGGGATCAGACCGCCACAGTCGGCATCAAGGACGGCGTCATCACAAAGATCGCCCCAGGTGCTCTTCCCTGTGAGGGCGATTGTCAGGTCGTCGATGCCACAGGACTCATCGTCTCTCCGGGATTTATCAACACCCACACCCACGAGGGTAGAAACATCAGCGAATTAGTTGAGTCAGGCCAGGCCTATGTCCAGGATGGCATTACATTCTGGCTTGGTGGCAACTGCGGATTTTCCCCGAACGGAACCAGCATGAGTATGCCTGAATGGCTTAATGAGGCTGAACTGCAGGGCCACTACACTAACTATGCGACCCTGAGCGGCCACACTACTCTGCGGCGAGATGTGGGCATAGGGTTCAACGAGCCCGAGAGCCCGGAGCAGATAGCTCAGATGGTTGAAATCCTCAAGAACGATCTCGCAGCTGGTTCTTTCGGAGTATCTTACGGGACCTTTTATGACCCGGGCGGAACGAAAGAGGCCATGATCGCGCTGGCCAAGGCGAGTAAAACGGAAGGGGGCATGGCCGCCAGCCATATCCGGGAGGGCACCTTCGACCTCGTCAACGTCCTCTTCCCGTACAAGGGAGAACCCTTCACCCCGCTGTTCTACCTTTCCCATAAGGTCAACCTCATCCTGTTTGCAGACAGCCTTACCGAGGCGATCGATACGTGCAAGGAGGCTGACATCCCCTTTATCGTCTCACATTTGACCGACGTGGCGCTCAATGGATCGATAACCTGGGCCCTCGACACCATCCAACGGGCCATCTGCCTGCAGGGACTGCCGCTGGCAGCGGATGTCATCGGTTACGACACCTTCATGAATAGCTTCTCCGCCATGACGCGCTACGGGATGATACCCGTAGGCACCCTGTTCAAAATGGCCGGGGTAAAACCCGAGCAGTTCTGGTTGGCCGAGGATCTCTATGTCGACGACCTGCTCTACAAGGCGGCATATGAGCATTTGACGGACGTCAGCGAGGCGGAATACCTGGCCGCCATGTTCAAGGCGGGCCGGGCGCACGCGGGACCGGACTCCGATTCGACCAGCGTGGCAATCTGGTGCGACATCGTTGACCCGGTAAGCACCATTCTGGCAATCAAGCGGCCCTTCGTATTCATGGGCAACGACGGCGCCGTATCCCATAACAGCCATACCGGAGAAGTCAATGTGCAACCGCGCGTCTACGCATGCTTCTCGCGGCTCCTGGGTCATTGGTCGCGTGATTTGGGCGCAATATCGATGAAGCAGGCGCTGTTCAAGACCACCATCGCCCCGGCCTTATGGCTCGGCCTCGACAAGAAGGGCCGCCTGCAGGAAGGGTGCGATGCCGACATCACCATTTTCAACCCTGATACCATCATCGACAGGGCCAAGCCCGAGGCAGGAAAGCTGGACCTGCCGCCGTTGGGAATAGAATATGTCATCGTGAACGGCCAGATCGTGGTCGAGCACGGGGCCTTAACCGGCAACACCCCGGGCAAGGTCATCCGCAGGACCTGGCAGATCCCAGGCAACACCAAACAGGTCATGGCGCTTTACTACAAGAGGTTCCCCATTCTTCCCCTTTAGCAGCGTGCAACAAGCCCCTCAGTGCCGGTCGGTTAGAAACACGACCGGCACTGAGGGGCGTTCCCGTCCCGTATGAAGTACTGGCCGCAGATGAAGGAGGCAAATAAACTCATCAAGGAATACTGCGCCACGGACGGACGCCTCGCCTATATCGATGTCGCCGGGAGTATGCTCTCAAATGATGGAAAGCCCATCGAGAAATACTTCATATCAGATAATCTGCACTTGAGCGATGCAGGCTACGCCCTCTGGACCTCCCTTATAAAGCCGGTGCTCGTAAGGGATTATCGCCGGAACTAAAGAGAGGAATTTCTATCTCAGGAAATGCCCCAGAAGTTTCTGGTGCTCTCCGATGTAACTGTGGATGCTGGGGAGGGATCCTGATAATTAAATAACCTATAAAATGATAGTTATATAAGCGTCAGCATCTCCAAAAGGCCTCAATGGCCGATAACTTTTTTTTCCATGGAAGTCCTTCTCTGAGAATAAAAATTGTGCTATTTTTTTACAAAATAATCAAGGTGGGCGTCTGGTTTTCATGGTAACTTACCCACTTGTCATTAGTGGCATAAGGAATAATGCTGATTTAATAGATAGTTTGGATATCAGCGACCTAAAGCCAGTGGCAATTCGAAAATCAAGGAGGTTTTATCAATGGCCAAAGTAGTTGTTTTAGGAGGCTGCGGTACAGTTGGAAGCGTTGCGGTAAAGACGCTTGCAAGGCAGGATACTTTTTCTGAAGTTCTAATTGCGGATATCAACCTGAAGCGTTCACAAGAACTTGCTGCTTCGATTGGCAAGAAGGTAAGTGCGGTCAGATTTGATGCAGATGACAGCTCAAGCATAAGGGCCGCTGTAAAGGGTGCCGACATTGTGCTCAACTGTGTGGGACCATTCTATAAAACAGTCAAGCAGATTCTCTCTGTGGTGATTGAAGAAAGGATAAACTACATAGATGTGTGTGATGATGTTGATGTCACGCTTGAGATCCTGGATTGGGACAAAAAGGCCAAGGATGCAGGAATCCTTGCTCTCATAGGAATGGGGAGTTCGCCGGGTGCAACCAACCTCATAGGTAAATTCGGTTCACAGATGCTTGATGAAACCGATTCGATTGACATCTTCCATGCGCATGGCGGAGAGCCTTTCGAGGGTGAAGGGGTAATCGGCCACCGCTTCCACTGCATGACAATTGACTGTCCGATGTTTCTAGACGGTGAGTTAAAATATGTAAAGTATTTTGAACCCAGCGGCATAGCCTTGAGGCAGAGTTTTGATTTTCCAATACTGGGAGAAATTCCACTATACCCTTATCCGCACCCGGAACAGGTTACAATGCCAAGATACATCAAGCTCAAACAGGTTACGAACAAGGGCTCTGTTGTACCGAATGAATATTACAACCTTACGCGTGACCTTTGCGGACTCGGTCTGGCAAATAAGGAACCGATAAATGTCAAAGGAGTTCAGGTGACCCCATATGATTTTGCTGTGGCATATATCATCAGGGAGCGAGAACGTATAATCAGTGAAACAAATTTCGGATCTCAAAAAGGCTGCGGTTCCGTTGTGGTAAAGGGCAAAAAGGACGGCAAATATAAGGAATTCAGATTCCATATGGCATCGCAGAGCCAGGCGCTAGGAGAAGGTACCGGCATACCTGCAGCAATGGGAGTAATTCTCATGCAGGAAGGCAAGATCAAAGACAAAGGCGTGCTGCCTCCTGAGGCATGTATGGAACCAGCTGACTTTATTGCACTTACTCCAAGAGTGATGGACCTTGACAAGAAAAAGGAAGGTGGTGAATCGTTCGGAGGCATAATTGTACAGAGTGTTGACGAGACTGGCAAGATAACAAAACTTGATATCTAAAGTATGAAAAGGGCGTGCATAGCATGCCCTTTTACCCTTCCGGAGGATTTTTAATGAAATACATCCTTGCTATCGATCACGGTACATCAGGCATCAAGGCTTGCCTTGTTTCGGAGCACGGTAATGTAGTGGCATTTGAGTTTGAGAAGACCCCGATATATTTTCTGCCGAAAGGCGGAGCGGAACAGGACCCTCAAGACTGGTGGAACGCGCTTGTCAAGACTTCATCAAGGCTCATGCAAAGAGGTGCAGTCAAAAAGGAAGATGTTGAAGCTGTATGCGTTTCAAGCACATTTTCGAGCACTGTGGCAGTAGATAAAAATGGGAAGCAGCTTATGAATTCCATTACATGGATGGATTCACGCGGAGCCCCTTATATAAAGAGACTTGCGAAGGGTTTTCCCAGCATCGAAGGCTATGGCGTTTCAAAGATTATGAAATGGATTCCAAAGACAGCCGGAGGCCCAAGCCTTTCAGGAAAGGATGACCTTGCGCATGTGCTCCTGGTTAAAAATGAGTTTCCCGAAATATACAAAAAGACCTACATGTTCCTTCCAAGTAAGGATTACCTCAATCTGAGGCTTACAGGCGAATTTGCGGCAACGTACGATTCCATGCATCTATTCTGGGTTTCCGACATCAGGGACGTCAATAACATCAAGTATGATGATGGGCTGATAAAACTCTCCGGGCTTGATAAGGACAAGCTGCCGACGATGAGGCATTCAACCGATGTCCTTGGGAAAATCCTGCCTGAAGTCGCAGACAGGATAGGTCTTACACACGATACGGTTGTCGTTATGGGTTCGCCGGACCATCAGTGCGCACTGATAGGCTCAGGGGCAGTCCGTGATTACGAAGGGCATATCTACATAGGCACTTCTTCATGGGTTCAGTGCATAGTGCCTTTCAAGAAAACAGACATGTTTCATTCAATAGCATCATTCCCGACTGCCATACCCGGCAAATACCAGAGCGTGAACGAGCAGGACATTGCAGGCGGTTCCATAAACTTTCTTTTCGATAATATCATATTCCATAAGAACAGGCTTAACAGCGCCATAGAGGGAATTGACCGTTATGAGGCGCTTAATCAGATTGCGGCCGAAGTCCCGCCGGGAAG
>Ga0315293_10004530_pt1 | contig 13155 bp, 12 predicted proteins | sample YL17G13_20_MG_FD_203071 | JGI IMG/M metagenome (GOLD analysis project Ga0315293, IMG submission 203071) | Sediment microbial communities from Yellowstone Lake, YNP, Wyoming, USA - YL17G13_20 | ecosystem: Environmental > Aquatic > Freshwater > Lake > Sediment | place: USA: Wyoming | collected... | reverse complement strand
TGGCCTGATTGCCGCAGAAGTGTCCCTTGTTGTACAGGTTCAACCGAACCATCTCCACAATCTTTTCGATCTCTGCAGGGGTGCGGTATGGGCTGGAAAGAGGACGCCGAGATTGATCTTCAAACCACGTTGGATGATCCGGGGTGTGCCGTGCTACCCACTTGTACAGCCATCGAGTCGTTTTGCCCAGCGAGGCGCAGATGATCTCTGGGTTTTCTCCGGCGAGATACCTTTGCACTGCTGATGCCCGTTGTTTCAAAATCTTCTTTTTCATGAACACCTCCTTAAATAAGAATTGGGTGTTCATGATATAACGGGCTGTGGCTATTCGATTGTCAAAGAGCGTTTGTGAACGATGTCCTGAATGCTAATTTAGTGAACGATGTCCTGAACGTTATCAAGTAGCACCTACAAGTCAATAGTAGGAACCATATTCAGGAATCGAAGATTACGAGTTGAAAGAGAGGGTAACGAGGGATTTCAGCCGCCGGGCCGACCGCCTCCGAAAACCCGCCAAGGCTATCACTCGGTCGGCTGGAAAGTTTTGTTGTGTGATCTTTCATTTCTTATGTCGGAATCATCCCTCTCAAAACAATCTTGAATAAGTCGCCCCATGTTAGCCATCCCATATTTTCCGCGACAGATTGAACAGGTGGAATATCAATTCCTTCGAGGGCCTTCTTTAAAGGGCTTAAGCTATTATTTCTTCCAAATTTGTAGTAATTGAACAACCATGCGCTTTTCCATTTATCTTTAAATCCCTTTTTTGATGGAGCAAGGGCCTCAGATTTATTTTTTCTTTTCGTCAGTTTTTCCAGCGGTGCAATATCGAGGAAGATGAAGAAGAACTCTCTTGTATCCCGCAAGGGTGAATCAAGACCAATTCTTAATTTTCTTGCAATCTGATCATGCGGCTTTTCCGGTGGCGATGCCATACTTACCGTGCTATATAATTTTGCTTCAAAGAATATCAGTTTGCCCGGCAATTCAATGCTCGCATCTACTTCGGTGGCTTTATTTGATGAAAAACCGGTATATTGTTTTCCAATATGTATTTGGACTTGATCTTCTTGAAATCTGCCGTTCTTGAATAAGAACTTGCTTTTCCCCTGATAGGCATCCTCAAATATCTCGTCTAATGCCGTGATTTTCCTCGCAAGAGGAAAACTGGACAGTAAATCGAAACAAGACCAAGTTAATGCGTCTTCACTATGAGAATTGAACCCATTCTCCCACTTATGCCGCTTACCTTTATAATCCTGCCTGAGAAAACTTTCCAAGGCTTTCTCACGTCCAGGAAGAATAACATGGTTGCGCTTATAATCTCTATATATCATTCTTCACCGTGCCTCCCTATTTTCTTGGTTTTGAACTCCTTTCATTTTCCATATCTTTTTTCTATTTCTTTTTCTTCCATTTCATGCTCCATTCTCACAGCCTTGAACGCTGCCTCACACCGCCCCAAACCGTAATAAAAAATGATAGAAAATTCAGGATACTTAACGTTGATTAGAGCACAAAGAAGAACATTCCACTCTGGACCTAACTTGAAAGTGGATTCCTAAACCTTTTTAGGCATTTTCACTTAGCTTTTATCTCCTTTCGCCCTTTTCTTTAATCTCCGTTTAATTACCAAGGCTAAAATTAACTTTAGAAGGGCATTTTTTGTTTCATCATCACCCCCAGTTTCTATCTCCTCTTCAAGATTTTTCAAACTACTTTCGATAACTTCCTTTTCCTCTGGATTGCCGTAGGTCTCTGCATATTTTTTTGCCGCCCTCATCTCTTCAAGGGATTCCTGCATCCATCCTTTACTCCGATAGCATAACGCAAGGTCGTGCCGTGCAAGGACATCAGTAGGGTCTGATGCAAGAATGATTTTCAGTTCTTGAATTGCTTCGTCGGTCCATTTAAGGGAAAGGTAGGCGCTGGCTCTAAAAAATCTTGAATCGTTATCTGATGGATTGACTTCAAGGATTTGATTATAAATCTTTACAGCATCTTCAAACCATCCCAAACGTAAAGAGCAGTATCCCAGCTCATTAAAAACCACCAGTCTATCTTTGAGTCCAATGTCCATGCTGAGACATTTCTGTAATTTGGATATGGCTTCCTCATAGTAGCCTTCATCCATGCAACGGCGTGCCTCTTTAATTAGAGTCTTGATTATTTTTTTGTCTTTAGGATAATTTGACATGGAATTATCGGTCTTCGCCGAAGATAAGAATATTTTCCTCCCCCTTTGCTAACTCCTTCTTTAGCATTTCTCGTATTTTAGGTGGGCTCTCCTTCACAAAGGTGAGCATTTTTAAATGCCCCATGAACCCTTCATTCCATTTCTTTGTTTCTACTAATTTCTTCGCATCCTGCAAAACCTTCGCCACAAACCCCTGAACTCCCCTCTCCTGATTCTCACCTTTTGAAACTTTAAGAGGGTCTCGGCTGAACATAAACTCGATTCCGTAAAGAACAATGGGAGAATAATCCGATATATGGGGTAGGGCTACGTTCTTGAATTCTTCGTAATTCTGCCCCTTGATTACGGGATAGGAATGGGCTCTGATAAAATCAGGGTTCAGGACAACGATGTCATAATGCCCACGTTTAAACTTTGTTTCATCGTCGTTCTTAATTTCAAATTTGTCTCCCCTCATATCGCAACGAAAAGGAGTGGGGTATTCCCCATGAATCAATAAATGCTCATATCCGTCCCTATCTTTAGCAAACGGATTTGTAAGGTTTTGACGAAGGATGTTGTAGAAAAAGCAGACTATATCGTTCTCGGTAAAAAAGAGACTGGGACGGGATTGGAATTCACGGCATAGAGTTTTGATTGATTCATCTACGGTATTGATTAAGGTCTGGTGGTTCATCTATTTTCGTCCCTTTTTATTCTGGTGCAAAGAAGTCTACCGTTATAAAAACCCTGCTTTGACCAAATCATTAATAAACATTCTAGCCCTCACGATTGTCGAACTGGCATTTTGGGCATTTCATTTTGGGCTCTCCTTCGATAGAGACCCCTTGCTGTAATTCTAAAAGGTTGAGGTTGGGTTGGAAGGTTGATTCGATACCTAATGGTTGGATAAAAGTCTACTAATTTTGGGCGAAAACTTCAATAAGAATTATCGATTATCAGTTGAAAGGTTGTATGGAAGGAGGATCTTAGAAAATCACGACTTCAGGAAGGAGTCAGCAAGAAAGAGGGATGCGAATAACATCTACTTATCTGCAATACCAGTTAGCATTGAATATTGAAGATTGTCGTTTGAAATGTGGAGATAAAAAGGCAGGGCCACTTCTGCTTGGGATGTCTGGATCTGCTACCATATCATTCCATTTTGAGAATTCCCCCGAAAACAGGCAAGAGTCCTTTCCCTTTAAGTTGATCTATCACTTTCAAGCAATCATCTTTGTGAGCAAATGGTCCAACCACCACCCGATACCAGGTTTCTTGGGGGGATACTTTTCGGGGAAAGATCTCTACTACTTTTCCCTTCAATACTGGTTCATTCCTATAAAATCTGACGAAGCTAGAGTTCTGAAAAGTTCCAACATGAATCTTATAAGTATGCTCAGGGTATTGTATGATTAGTAATTCCTCTGTGATTTTGGGTATCTTGATCTTTTGGTTTAATATAATAAGATTGGCATTGGTAATCTCCGGGTTGCAGTCTAAGATAAGGGCCATAAGGGTTGTGTTGGCCATGTGATAATATTTTTTTGCTAACGAGAAAAGAAATTCTCCTCTTTCTACAACTTTGACTTCTATAAGTTGTTGTTTTCCCTTCCCAGGAGTAAGAAAAACAGCGCCTCTATGAACAGACGAGGATTCAGGTTGGGTAAGTTTCGATTCATCTGATGGTAGAGTTCTGTCTTTTGTTAATATGCTTTCTATTGTTCCCTCGGCGGAGGGTTTGTGGGTAAATGGTTTCATAGCCAACTTACTCTCAATGAAAGACTTTATCCCCTGTATCTTCATGGATCCTCGTCCAAGATATTCATAAAATAGAAAAAATACCCCCCCCAGGAAAACTAAAAAGAGGATGGCAATTGAAACCCTTTTGAAGGAAGTGGGAAATCGGATAGGAAACCACCGAATCTGTCTAACAGGGTGAAAGGATCGCAGGATCTTTGGGGGCACCCCTGGGCCCGCTAAATTCTGAATAACTTCCTCTATGATATCAATATCGATTTTTCCCTGGTTCATAGTGAAACCGACCCGGAATGCATTATCACAGACATGATTGATCAAACTTGGGATTCCTTGGGTATAAGAGCAAATCATAGAGATGGCTTTTGGAGTGAATATTTGAGACGTGCTTCCAACTAACCTAAGTCTATGGTCGATATACCCACGAGACTCCACTTCAGTGAAGGATTTAATTCGGTGTTTGATCTTTATGCTTTTTCCAAGCTTGCCGAGACCCGGGGAGCTAAGTCTTTCATCAAAATGATGCTGCCCTACAAAGATGATCCGAATCGGCTCCGATGTCAGATCAAGAAATCTCGCAATGCCTTCCAAGGTTTGATCGTTAAGACCCTGAGCCTCATCAAAGATGATTAGCAAGGTCTCGCCTTCGGTCATAAGCTGGTCTAAAAATCTTTTGAATTGATGAAAAAGGGCTGTTTCGGTCTTTTCTCGAACCGGCTGGTTCAATTCCAAAAGGATTTGCTTCAATAATTCTTTAAATGTGATGGTGGGATTCAAAATAATAATGGTTTTCACTTTTTCATCGACATGGTTTACCAAGGCATGAATGAAATAGGTTTTTCCTGTGCCTGCTTCTCCTGTTATGGCAGAAAACCCATGACCCTCCCTAATCCAAGTCAAGATAGATGCCAATGCCTCCTGGTAGCTTGGGGTCAAGTAAAGAAATTTGGGATCTGGGTTGTCCTCAAAAGGTTTTTCTGAAAATTGATAGAAATCGGTATACATCTCTATCCTATTCCCTAACCCCTTGTAATAAGGAAGAATCAGTTCGGGGTGAATAGATTATACGAAAGGGTGAGTGAGTGGTCAAGAAAAGAAGACCAACGATGATTAACAATTGAAATCAAGCATGCCTTTCCGAAATGGCTGTTAGTAGGTTACAGGAAGAAAGTCTCGTACTCTTCACTGGCCGTTCTTCGTTATTTAATGGGGTATTTTATAAGTAAAAAAGAAATGGGGGATGAAAACCTTGCCTGCCCCCCCTTTTTCTGTTAAAAAGGAACCGAAATTTCCATTTTGCGACTCAAAATGGAAAAAAAAGCCCCAAAAAATAAAAGTTTAATAACACCTTAACAAATGCCACTTCATTCTCTTTTAAAAAAACGAGACTCTTACGTTGTCTCAGTGATCGGAGAAGACCAGGTGGGGCTTGTCGCCGAGGTAACGCAGCTACTCTTCAAAAAAGGCCTAAACATCGTGGATATTGAGCAGACGGTCATTCATTCCCAATTCACCATGGTGCTCCTTATCCAACCACTCCGGCCTCGTTACCAGCCGAATCAACTGCGAACAAGTCTCAATCGGTTAGCAAAGAGACGCGGAATGAGTATTACGATGACTCCCCTTCATGAATTTAAGGGGTTAAGGCTGGCTGAAACCAAGAGGCCCTATGTCCTTACTCTCCTGGGACCAGACCGCGCAGGAGTTGTGGCCGCTTTTTCTTCCGCTCTGGCCAAACACCATTGCAACATTGAACGGATTAAGATGATCGCCAGAGGAGAGTTCTTCGCCATGGAAATGTGGGTGGACCTTCGTGAAGCAAATTTTTCCCTTTTGCGCCAGGATCTCGCTGCAGTAGCGAAGAAGGTTGGAATGGATATCATTGCCCAGCCAGAGCAAATCTTTAAGAAGAGGAAGAAGGTCATTGTCTTTGATATGGATTCAACCATTGTGGAGGGAGAAATCATTGACAAAATGGCCAAACTTGCAGGAGTGGGCAAGAAGGTAGCGGCCATCACTGAAAAGGGAATACGGGGAGAGATCGATTTTTCGGAGTCGCTCCGAGCAAGGGTATCCTTTCTGAAAGGTTTAAGGGTTAAAAGTTTGGATTCCCTTGCCAAAACGTTTAAGCTCACCAAGGGAAGTGAAGAACTGATTGCAGCCTTGAGGGAGATGGGATTTAAGGTTGCTCTTATCAGTGGCGGGTTCAGCTATTTTACAGATGTTTTGAAAAAGAGGTTGGGGTTTGATTATGCCTTTGGAAATGAATTGGAGATTAAAGAGGGGAAGCTCACTGGAAGAATTGAAGGAAGAATCATCGACGCCAAAAGAAAGGCCGAAGTCCTGGATGAAATCTGCCATAAGGAAGGGATTACCCGGGATGAAGTCGTCGCGGTTGGGGATGGATCAAACGATCGGATTATGGTGGCAAACGCAGGGTTAGGGATCGCCTTTAATGCGAAAGAGATTTTGAAGAAGGTGGCAGATGGTGCCATTACGAAAGATCATATGAAAGGTGTCCTTTACTGCCTCGGTATTTCAGATTTGGACCTAAGAAAATAATTTCAAATGCTAAAGTTCAAACGTCAAATCAAATCCAAAACTCAAATATTGTAACTCAAGGCTTTAGCCTTGATTGTGGTCAACCCTGAAAGGGTTGAGTTACGGAAATTTGAACTTTGACATTCGCCATTTGAATCTATGCGGAAACTCCATCATATCAAAGCGTTCATCTTCGATTTTGACGGAACTCTCGCCGTGCTGAACATTGATTTTTCCTTCATGAGGGGAAAGGTGTTCGATTTAATGAAGCGCTATGGCGTTTCGGAGGAATTGGTCGAAGAAAGATATCTATTGGAGATCATTGACGAGGTCTATCAGATCTTGTGGACGAAGGATCCTTCCGGCGCAGAGGATTTTTATCAAAAGGCTCATCAGATTCTTCATGAAATCGAAATGAAGGCAGCGGAAAAGGGGAGTCTCATTCCAGGAACCGAGGCAACTTTAAGAAGTTTAAGAAAGAAGGAGATTAAAGTTGGAATCATCACACGAAATTGTGAGGATGCGGTTCGAAAGGTTTTCCCTAACATTGACGAGTATTGTGATGTTTTCGTCTCAAGAAATTCGGTGAAGAAGGTCAAACCCCATCCAGACCATCTGACCTATGTGATGGAATCGTTAAAGATTTCAGGGGAAGAGTCAATGATGGTTGGAGATCATATTATTGACATTCAGGCAGGGAAGAGAGTGGGGATGAAGACAATTGGTGTATTAACAGGAAGGATAAACAAGGAAGAATTTGAAAAGGCAGGAGCGGATTATATTTTGAGAGAGGCCTCTGAAGTCTGCAAATTATTGGAGGAATGAGTAAAAGGTTAAGGCTAAGGATGACAAATGTCATATGTCATTCTGAACCCTTCGCCTCTTGTCATTCTGAACCCTTCGCCATGTGTCACCCTGACCCTGAGTGAAGCGAAGGGGAAGGGTCTCGCTTTTTTGGCTCAGGGTAAACTCCGTGAAGAATCTAAAGAGGAAGCTCAGGGTAAACTCTGTGAAGAATCCCTGCCTACCATAGTTGTGCGGCGGGCAGGTCAGAGATCCTTCGCCTTGCTCAGGATGACACTTTACTCATAACCTTTTATCCATATTATTCCATAAATAACATTTGGTCAGGTCCGAAAGTGACAAGGAGGTTCTAAAAATGGGTAAAAAAGTGATCCAAACAGAGAAGGCACCCAAAGCAATCGGTCCATATTCCCAGGCCATTCAGGCAGGAAATTTTCTATTTCTCTCTGGGCAGATACCTCTCGATCCAAAAACAGGTGAATTGGTGAAAGGAGATATCCGGCAACAGACTCAGCAGGTTTTAGAAAATATAAAAGGGATATTGGGATCTCAAAAGTTAGGAATGGAAGATGTGGTCAAGGTGACTATTTTTTTGAAAGATATTGGAAATTTCAATCAGGTGAATGAGGTTTATGCCACTTACTTTCTATCTTCCCCACCTGCGAGGTCAACAGTCGGTGTGGCTAATCTCCCAAGGGATGCCGATATAGAGATAGAGATAATCGCCGTCATTTAATTACCACTGCCTTCCCACTTTACTGTCTTCTTTTCTCCGTCCGGGGGATTAATTTGGATTTCGAAAGTGATGGATTCGGGTTTTTTCTGCGGAAGTTGGAAACCAAAAATCAATATACGGCCTGTATTGGGTGGCAAGGGAATAGTGAGCGTAGTTTCCTCTTGGGTTAGGTTAAATTCAGTTACAGAAGCTCCTTCCGGGTATTTTATTTCCTTTGGAACAACGACTGCCCTAATGGAATTGGGTGGAGCGACAGACCGCTGACTTCTGTTGAAGATTTCGACATGAACCTCTAACATTTTAAGGGGAGAAAGGGTGGATTCAAATTCCCTAACGAAGAAAGTTACTTCTCCCAACCTGATTTCTGGACCTTTTTCTACTTTAGCCTTGGGTTGGGGGAAAACTACTCCCGTTCCCAGGGATAATAAGAAAATCAGAACAGAAGAGTAAATAATAGGTTTTTTAACCATTTGGCCTATTTTATCTTCCGGTAAAGTTTGATTTGGTAATACAATACCCTTCGCCTCTTGCCTGAAATTAATTTACCACATTTATATTCGAATGAGAAGGTTTTTAAGACAGGCATATTTTATTGTATAGACTTTACGGCTATATTATAATAAATTTCGTTCATTTTTAAGAAAGTTGCAATGAAGCCTATCATCGCTATTGTCGGAAGACCTAATGTTGGCAAATCTACCCTCTTTAACCGAATTGCCGGGGGCAAGAAAGCCATTGTCTGGGATGAGCCCGGCGTGACCCGGGACCGGAATTATGCTGATGTGGAGTGGGAGGAGAGTGCTTTCACTTTGATTGACACCGGTGGATTCGAGCCAGTTTCAAAAGATCGGATCTTTATCCAGATGCGTGAGCAATGTCAGTTAGCCATGGAGGAGGCCGATGTGGTCCTATTCCTAATGGATGGGAAGGAAGGCCTAACCCCCTCGGATAAGGAAATTACCGATATTCTTAGAAGATTGAATAAACCTGTCTTTCATATCGTCAATAAGGTTGATGGGCCAAAACATGAGGAGAAGGCTCTTGAATTTTATGGGTTGGGTGTGGAGCCGGTCTATTCGATTTCGGCAGAGCATGGATATGGTGTGAATGGATTGATGGATGAGGTAATAAAGGTCCTTCCAAAGTTGACCGAAAAAAAATGGGATAAAGATATAATAAAGGTGGCTGTGATAGGACGGCCGAATGTCGGAAAATCTTCTTTGATTAACCGTTTTTTAGGATATAAGAGGGTGCTTGTGGATGAGGTCCCTGGCACGACCCGGGATGCCATTGACACCTTTTTTGAGAAAGACGCAAAGAGATACGTCCTGATTGATACAGCAGGTATCCGGAGGAAGAGCCGGATCAGCCTGCGGCTTGAAAAATATAGTATTGTGGAAGCACTTCGAACCATTGATCGATCGGATGTGGCTCTTCTCTTATTAGATTCCAGAGAAGGGGTGACCGATCAGGATGCCCGCATCGGTGGGTTCATCCACGATAAGGGAAAGGGATGCATTCTTGTTGTGAACAAATGGGATCTTGTTGAAAAGGATTCTCAAACCATGATTCGGTATGAAAGGGAGGTGCGGGAAAATCTCAAGTATCTCTCTTACACTCCCATCCTTTTTATTTCCGCCCTGACAGGCCAAAGGGTCAGGAAAGTCCTGGATGTGGTAGACCATGTGTCAGAGCAGACTAAAAAGCGAATCTCTACCTCTCCATTAAATAAATATTTTGGAAAGTGGGTTGAAAAATTTCCTCCCCCACTTTATAAAGGTCGGAGTGTGAAACTGAATTATATCACTCAGGTCTCCACGGCTCCTCCGACCTTTGTGATCTATACCAATTTTCCAAATGGGATTCATTTTTCTTATGAGCGTTATTTACTTAACCAGATGAGGGAAACCTTCAGCTTCGAAGGGGTTCCGGTTCGCCTCCGATTTAGAAAGAAAGGGAAGGAAAGGTGAGATGGATAAACGAAAAAAGAAATATCTGATAGCGATTGTGATCGTCATCATTATTTTAGCAGGGGGGTTCCTTTTCTACCAGTGGACCGACCAGAAGGGATCAAACCAAAAATTTCGTTTTGTGAAGGTCGAGCGGGGGGATATCCGGTTTGTTGTCACAGCGACTGGAACGATCAATCCCGTCATCACCGTTTTGGTGGGAAGCCAGGTCTCAGGCACAATCAAAGCTCTTTACGCCGATTATAATTCCCGCGTCAAAGAAGGGCAGGTGATCGCTCAGATCGATCCGGCTATCTTTGAGGCCCAGGTCGAACAGGGGAGAGCCAATGTGCTCAACGCCCAGGCCAACATAATAAACGCCAAGGCCAATCTTGAGAATGCGAAGGCCAATCTCGTGAAGGCAGAGGTGGGTGTTTTAGATGCGAAGAGGACTCTTGATCGAAACCGACCGCTTGTGGAAAAGAAGGTTATTGCCCAGGCCGCCATGGACACGGCCCAGACGAATTATGATACAGCGGTGGCCCAGAAGGATGTGGCCAAAGCCCAGGTGGAGTCGGCTGCGTCTCAGGTGGAATCTTCAAAGGCTCAGGTGGAGCAGGCCAAGGCTGCTCTGAAGGTGTCAGAGACCAACTTGCGGTATGCCACGATCCGGTCTCCGATCAATGGAATTGTCATTTCGAGGAATGTGGATGTGGGTCAGACCGTAGCAGCCAGCCTTCAGGCTCCAACCCTTTTTACCATTGCCAAAGACCTGACCCAGATGCAGGTGGATACCAATGTGAGTGAGGCGGATATTGGTCGAGTAGCCATAGGTCAGGAGGCTATTTTCACTGTGGATGCTTATCCGGAAAAGACATTTCATGGAAAGGTTTCAGAAATTCGCAATGCCCCCATTACGATTCAGAATGTGGTGACCTATGATGTCGTCATCCAGGTGGATAATAAAGACTTAAAATTAAAACCGGGAATGACAGCCAATGTCTCTGTTTTAATTGAACATAAAGAAAGGGTTTTGAAAATTCCCAATGCCGCCCTCCGGTTCCGGCCGGAGATGGCCAAAAAAGAGGAGGCCGGGGAGAAGCGGAAGGAGGGTTCCCAGTCTTCAGGACGGCAGTCGAAAGAGGGTTTCCAGTCGCCAGGACGGCAGTTGATAGAGCGATTGGTCAAGGAACTCAACCTCACCCCAGACCAGCAGTCCAAGGTCGAAATGATCCTTCAGTCATTGCGACCGGAAATTCAGGAGATCCGTGAAAAATCGAAGTCTGAAGAGGCGAGGATTCGGATTCAGAGCTTAATACGACAAAAGATAGTGGGATTGCTCACAGAGGAACAGAAGAAAAAAATGAGTGAATTAAGCCAATCCTCACAGGGGATGGAGAGGCGGCCTGGCAGGGTATGGATTCTTTCTCCGGAAGGAAAACCGGTTCCGGTTTCCATTGTTCTCGGAATTACAGACGGAACCTTCAGCGAGGTTGTGGCAGGGGACCTTCGGGAGGGGATGGAGGTCATCGTCGAAGAGACTTCGGACAAAAAAGGTCAGGTCCAGAGCGGTTCTGCTCCGCCTTCCATGAGAGGCATAGGAAGATAGAACTGATTCAATGCAAAATAAGCAATTAGCAATAGAAAATTATCATTTTTGGTGTAGATTTTTAGTGCTAATTGACCACTGCTAATTTTGCAATTTGCATTGATTAGTGGAGAAGATGAGTTCATTGATTCAGGTTCAAGATTTGGTGAAGGTCTATAGTTTGGGCGAGGTAGAAGTTCAAGCCCTTCGGAGTGTTTCTCTGTCGGTTGATCGTGGTGAGTTTGTGGCCATTATGGGAGCTTCAGGCTCTGGGAAATCAACCTTCATGAATATCATAGGTTTTTTAGATCAACCCACGAGCGGGCAATACCTTTTAGAAGGGATCAATGGTGAAAACCTTTCGAGGGACGAGTTGGCGGAGATTCGAAATCGAAAGATCGGTTTTGTCTTTCAGGGGTTTAACCTTTTGTCCAGGACCTCGGCCTTAGAAAATATTGAACTCCCCCTCGTTTATGCGGGAACTTCACCTTCCCAACGGAAAGAGATGGCACAAAAAGCCCTTTCTGAAGTGGGTCTAAAAGGAAGGGAGCATCATCATCCCAGCCAACTCTCCGGAGGTGAACAGCAACGGGTAGCCATTGCCCGGGCATTAGTCAACCAACCCTCCATTCTCTTAGCCGATGAACCCACAGGGAATCTCGATTCCAAGACAAGTGAAGAGATCATGGGTATCTTTCAACGGCTTAATCAAGATTTAGGAATCACGGTCATCATGATTACCCATGAAGCGGACATTGCTTCCTTTGCTAAAAGGAATATCCTCTTCAGAGATGGAAAGATTGTTGATGATCGTAACTCAGCCCTTCAGGGCTGAAGCCCTGAGTTACTTATATGAGGAGACGATGACAAGACTGTTTGCCGGCCTTCGGCTCGCCTTGAGAGCGCTGCTGGTCAATAAAATGCGTTCATCCCTGACAATGTTGGGGATCATCATCGGCGTGAGTGCGGTGATTGCCATGATTGCAGTTGGGTCTGGGGCAAAGGCCAGAATTGCCGAACAGATTGCCAGTATGGGATCGAACCTGATCGTCGTCTTATCAGGAAGTTCAACCAGTGGTGGAATTCGATATGGGAGTGGGACCATACCAACCCTGACCGCGGAGGATGCTAAAGCGATTCAAACAGAAATTCCATCGGTCAAGTATGTGGCTCCCAACCTTACTGGGATCGCACAGGTGGTCTTTGGAAATCAGAACTGGTCAACCGTTATCTATGGGACAACCCCTGAGCTTCTGGAAATCAGGGATTGGCCTCTCGTTTCGGGTCGCCCATTCACACAACAGGACATAGATGGAGCGACAAAGGTCTGTCTTTTAGGAAAGACGGTGGCGGATAACCTTTTCGGAGGCATTGATCCGATTGGCCAGGTCGTTCGTATCAAGAAGGTTCCTTTTACAGTGATCGGGGTGCTTGCGCCCAAAGGTCAATCGACATGGGGACAGGATCAGGATGACATGATCTTCGTTCCACTTACCACTGCTCAAAAAAGACTCTTCGGAATGCAATTTCCAGGGATGGTGAGGTCTATTGCCGTCCAGGCAAGGGAACCGGAAGTCATGAAGGAAGTGGAGAATCAAATCAC
>Ga0315293_10004528_pt1 | contig 13158 bp, 9 predicted proteins | sample YL17G13_20_MG_FD_203071 | JGI IMG/M metagenome (GOLD analysis project Ga0315293, IMG submission 203071) | Sediment microbial communities from Yellowstone Lake, YNP, Wyoming, USA - YL17G13_20 | ecosystem: Environmental > Aquatic > Freshwater > Lake > Sediment | place: USA: Wyoming | collected... | reverse complement strand
TGCCATCGCAAGAGCGGGGCAGCGCTGGTCATGGAGTGGGAGCATTCGCGCCACGCCGCCAACGGCATCGGATGTATCGACTGCCATGGGGCCGCGGAGGGGGAGGTTGACGCCTGGAAGCATCAAGGCCAGTTCGTCTCGGCCCTGGTGACCCCTAAGGACTGCTCTCAGTGCCACGACCGCGAGAATGCCGAATTTGCCCGCAGTCATCACGCCCGGGCCGGCGAAATTATCGCCAGCCTCGACAATGTCCTGGCCGAGAAGGCGGCCGGCATGCCGGGCAATATCGCTGATGCGGTCAACGGCTGCTGGCAGTGCCATGGCAGTATCATCAAGTTCCAGCGCAACGATAAAGGTGAAATTGTCCGCACGGGTCCCGAGGGCAAGCCGGCGATCGACCCGCAATCCTGGCCCAACAGCGGCATGGGACGGCTCAACCCCGATGGCTCGCGCGGCTCCTGCCACGCTTGTCATTCGCGCCACTCATTTAATGCCAAGCTCTCGCGTGCGCCCGAGAATTGCGGCAAGTGCCACATGGGGCCGGATCATCCGCAAATCGAAATCTACAACGAGTCGAAGCACGGGATCGCTTTCCACGCCAACCGCGACCGTATGGCGCTCGATAAGCAGGGCGACTGGATTCTGGGGCAAGATTATTCGGCCGCGCCGACCTGTGCCACCTGCCACGTGGGCGGCTATATGACCGCCGACGGCAAGGTGGCCGGTAATTCCCACGATGTCGGCGAGCGGATCAGTTGGACTCTTCGGCCTGTAACCAGCAGCAAACTAAACATGGTGGTCTACGAGGACGGTTACAAAGAGGACTATCCCGATACCAAAGCCCTGCCCAAAATCGACGACGAAGTCAAGACAATCGAGAAGGTGGCCGAAAACGAGAAGCTTGTTAGCAAAGAGGAGCCTCGCAAGGTGGCAAAGATCGTAAAATGGGATGAGCGTCGCGGCGAGATGAAAAAAGTCTGCGCCAATTGCCATAACAGGAGCTTCACCGATAATTTCTATAAGCAGTACGACGACCTGGTGGTCCTATACAACGACAAGTTTGCCAGGCCGGCCCAGGGGCTGATGAACGACCTGACTGCCGACAGCATCCTGAGCCCCAATGCGCCATTCGAGCACGACGTGCAGTGGATATTCTACGAGCTGTGGGATCACGAGGGCCGACGGGCCCGTCACGGCGCCAGCATGATGGGACCTGACTATACCCACTGGCACGGCATGTATGAGGTCTCCAAGCATTTCTACACCGAGTTTTTGCCGGCCGTAGTCGAGGTTGCCGCCGAGAAGAGCCCCGAGATGAAGGCCAAATACGCCAAAAAGGTCGCCGACTTGCTGTCTAAAGACGAACATATCTGGCAAAAAGGCCTTACGCCTAAAGAAGCCGAGGCGATGAGGAAGGCGTATAAAGAAAGGTACAATCAGTAGTCAGAAGTTGGAGTAAAGGAGTTATGCATATGAGCCGCCAGGGTGGATGCACCGGCGGCGTGCTATTTACGGGGACGCGAAAAATGCCGAGAACACCACAAATGCCTTGTTGAAAAAAGTCGATCTGATGCCTATACATATGTAATTGCGGGTGACCCTATGGCAGACAAAACAACCAGACCGACCGATAGGAAAAAATCAAGCGAGCCATTTACTACGCTCATCATCATCGTTGTCTTCTTCATCTCCATCAACCTTAGAAGATGGCTCGTTTGGCTCGGATTCGATGCCCTCAATCATGGTTCGCCCACAACTCAGCTTCTAATCGGCTACCTCTTCTGGGTGGTGACGTCGTTCTTGACCCTTCTGATAATCTACAATTTCGATTTCGGGTGCGTGTTGCGAGAGTTGGGCCTTCGGGCCAACCCCTGGAAATCTGTGCTATGGGCGTTCCTTTTCACGATTCCGATGTTGCTCGGCTACTACGCGACTACCAAAAGGGCGAGCCTCACCGCCTCGATATTTTTCAGGGAGGCTCTCCTGCCGGGGGTGTTCGAGGAATATATCTTCAGGGGTTTCCTGATCGGCCAGCTTTTCAAGCGGGGCCGGCTGGGATTTGTCCCGGCGGTCATAATCGGCTCGTTCGCATTTGCGCTGGGGCATCTCTACCAGGGCGGGACGGTTTCCATCATGCTTAGTATCATCCTAATTACCGCAATCGGCAGCGCCTGGTTCGCCTGGCTTTTCATCGAGTGGGGCCGCAATCTCTACCTGGTTATGTCACTGCATGCCTTGATGAGCCTTTGGTGGTCGGTCTTCTCGGCGGGCCAGAACGCCCTGGGCGGCGTCTCGGCCAATCTATTTCGGTTATTGACAGTGGCCATAACCGTGGTTGTGACAATTATCATGGCTCGGCGCACGGGTTTCAAGATTAAGGGGCGGGATTGGCTGCTGGCGCCGAGGGCCGCGCGGCCCTAAATCTACTTCGCCGGTCTAAGCTTAACCTCATTTGCAAAAACCAGCTTCCTGTCGCGGTTGGTTAGGTAATCGCGCAGTATATATTTGATATCGGGCGCGACACGGGCGTCGAAGATTTTCTCTCCGTCAAATATCACCGTTACATTTTTATTCAGGTCGACCATATCTGGATTTAGCAGAATTCTGAAAGCCCCCACGCGCGAGCCCTGAATGTCGAACTGATTATTTGAAAACGATGCTTTTATTACGGCCGAGGGGTGTTTGCGATAGAAGAGAAAATAATTTTCGGGCGCCGGCATGCGACCCTGAAGAAGCATTTCATTTCCGCCTCTTTTAATTGTCATGCTGACATCCCCGCCGCGGTGAAGTGTGTTCTTGAATCTTGTCAGGTCTTCCATATTAGTGATTGTTGAATCATTGCCTTTTACAATAATATCGCCGGATTTCAGTCCGATTCGTTTGGCCAGATAGTCGCCGTCGGCCAGAGCCGCCACCATGACCCCGGCGCCCGAAAATGAGTCGGCTGGTTGAAAACCGATGGTGATCGAGCTGTCCACCATGGCGATATTGTAGTCGACATACCAGCCCGCCGGCTCGTCGATTGTGACCTCGTCGATAGCCAGCCATTTGCAGACACCGAATCCCGCTACAGCCGTCTCCCAGATGATCGTATCCGGTAAAGAATTTCGGGGCCGCTTCTCCAGAAAGTCGAATATTGCCGGAAGTTCACCCTTGACGGCGCCAAAGTCGTGCTCCCCCTCCAGGCGGCGGTAGTAAATTTTCGCGCCCGCTTTTGAGGCCATGGCGATCGTCCGCTCCATCTGGGCGGTGGGGTAGAGCTGGTCGCGATCCGTGGTGGTGGCGTAAATCGAGGAATTGATGAAATTGGCGGCATAAGTGGGCAAGTCGCCGTCCTCGCTGCCCACCCCCATATGACCATTGAGCGCCAGGAAGGCCGCGAAATCGGTTGGCATGGTCATCGCGAAAAGAAAGGCCGCCGAGGCACCATCGGAGAAACCGCCCAGGTAGACCTTGTCGTCGTCTATGTTGAAATCGATTTTGGCGGTACGGACGAGGGTCAGGATATTTGTCATGCCGACCTCGTCCCACCAGGTGGCCTTGGCTTGCCCCATTGGGAAGAGCACGAACCAGCCATACTTCTCGGCCAGGGGGATATATACAGTTTTCTCTGCCCACCCTTTGGGATCAGGCATGATCTCAGGCCGGGAAACGCTGCCATGGAGAATAACCAGCATCGGCGCTGGCGTTTTGGGATCGTATGTCGTGGGAACGTAGATTACATAAGGGCGGGTTACACCATCGATACATGTGGTCTGTCTCAAAAATGCCTGGCCCTTGGTGGTGTCGGGGAATGAGATTGATCTAATCTTTCCCATAACGTCCTGCCAGGCTGGCCTGGCCGCGACCATATCGGCGATCAGCTTCTCTTGCTCCGGACCCGGCGGGATTTTGATAAGGGTATCAAATTGGTCATGCCATGCTTGAGCTTGAATACCGGTAGCGACGAAAATCGAGCATGCTACGGCAATCAAAAACCTGAACATAGATATCTCCAATCCTTTTCTCATTTTTTATTTCCCCCGATTATAAAATAGATTCCCGGCACGGTAAATAAAATAATAGGGCGCCTATAATAAATATCAACGGCTCATCGACTATACCCCCAATGGCAGACGTTCCAAGCCGAAGGGGTCGAAAAGCTGGGGCAAAGCCTGCCCATATATGATACCGCGGTCAGTCTATCTTCTTAATAATTAAAGGATTAGAAAACTGAACAGGAAACAATATTCGGATTACTATTGCACAAATAGTCACAAATATTTCGCGAAAAAATTCACAAAGAATTGGATTTTCATGACAACTTTATGACAGAATGAGAATTGATACTATTAAAATAAGCCCAGAATGACCGACACGATCTCCAAAATAGGATGCGTTTCAGTTAGGCTGGGCCAGGCCAATTTTGACCTTCTGGAGGCCTTGACCATTCCCGAGCGCCAGCGTGCCGAACGGCTTGCCGGCCTCAAGATTCACCTCCAAGTTGAAGAATTGCTTTACGTTGCCACATGCAACCGGGTCGAATTCCTCGTCCTGATTCCCGGGGATTCGACCGATATGGCCGATATCCGAAATCGCCTGCTCGATTTTTTCTTCAATGCTGATTGTTCACGGATAGCCGATTTTGAACCGGAGAGCTTTCGGCTTTTCGCCGGACGCGAGGCGGTCCGGCATATTTTCGACGTGGCTTCCTCTCTCGATTCGATCGTGATCGGTGAATCGCAGATACTCGGACAACTCAAGGCCGCCCAGCAGTCGTGCCAGGACAATGCCCTCACCGGCCCGGTCATTGAGCGGCTCCTGGCGGCCTCGTACAAAGCGGCCAAGAAAGTCCGGACCGAGACCGACCTGGGTAAAAACTCGGTCTCAATGGCTTCGCTGGTGGAAATCCGGCTCGATGAAATCCTCGCCGAAAAGCCCGAGGCCGTCATTGCCATTGTAGGCTCCGGCCCGATGACCCCTAAGATTGCTGATATCATCAGGAGAAATCATAAGAACAGAATCCTCTTCGTGAATAGGACAGTTTCAAAAATCGAGGAATTTGCGGCGCGTTTCGAGGGCGAGGCGGTCTCTCTGGACAGTTTCCTTGCAGGTGTCCCGGGAGCCGAAATCATCATCTCCTCGACCTCGAGCCCGGCGCCTATTTTCGACGCTACTACGCTGGCGAAAATCAACCCCGGCAAAATCTACGCTTTCGACATGGCTGTGCCGCGCGACTTCTCCGACCATCTTTCAGATTCGGAAAATCTCGAAATCTGGAATCTCGAGAAGTTGAATATACTGGCCCAGAAGAACCGGCGCGAGCGCTTCCGCGTAATCGACCAGGCCTTCCGTATCCTCGAGGAGCAGATCAGATTCTATCTTCAGAAAGAGATCACTCAGATGATCACACCGCTGTTTGATTCGGCACTCGACGAGTCGATGGCGCTGGCGCAGGAGGGGCTTTCCAATCTGTTCAAGAGCAAGCTCGCTCACCTCTCCGAAACCGACCGCGAGTTATTGGCCCACTGGAGCAAGAAGGTTCTCTCACATGCCTGCTACCTTCCCGCCCGTCAGTTGGCCCGCCATATCGCCGAGAATGATTCTGAGGGCGAAGGTTACCTCGACCTGCTCTTAAAGGGCGCTCAGTAACCGTTATGCATCTTGTCATAGGTTCCCGGGGGAGCGATTTAGCCCTTTTCCAGGCGAATCTGATCGCGTCGCTGTTGAAGAGATCAGGCGTTTCCACCGAGGTCAAGATAATCAAGACAGTAGGCGACAAGATCGACAATCTGAGTTTTGACAAGATCGAGGGCAAAGGATTCTTCACCAAGGAACTCGAGGATGCGCTCCTGGCCCGCGAGATCGACTTGGCAGTGCATTCACTCAAGGATTTATCCACCCAGATGCCCGATGGTCTCAAGGTCGGGGCCTACTGCAATCCCGAGGACCCCTCCGAACTGCTTCTGGTCCGCCCCGACTGTTACGATCCCAATCGGAAGCTTTTTGTGAAACCGGGATGCGCCATCGGTACCAGCTCGGTCAGACGTCAGGCGCAAATCGCCCACTTTCGGCCTGATCTTAAAATCGAGCCGTTACGGGGGAATGTCCCCACGCGTGTTAAAAAGCTGCGCGAGGGCAAGTACTGTGCCATCCTGATCGCCAAAGCCGGGGTTCAGCGGCTGGGGCTGAACCTCGATGGTCTGCACTCCTTCACATTGGACCGTTTCGAGTTCATCCCGGCGCCGGGACAGGGGATCCTCACGATCGAGATTCGGGCCAACGATCCCGCGGTCGAGATGGCCATCGCAAAATTAAATGAGAAGAGCGCCGAGGAAACCGCCAATCTCGAACGCGGCCTTCTATCGCGGTTCCAGGGGGGATGTCAGCTTCCTCTGGGGGTGACCTCTAAGAAGAGGGGAGGCCGGTTCCACCTGATGGCGTTCTTAGGTGTCAGAAATGGTGAGGCTTGGGGACAGCCGGCCCTGTTCGAGGGCGATGGCGCGGCGATCGAGGGCCTGATCGAAAAGGCTTATTCCACCCTCTCGGTCTCTTCGAGCGCCGATACCCATAAAAAAAAAGTACTGATCACACGGTCTGAGAACGAGGCCGCCCACCTTTTTGAAAATCTCTCCGGCAAGATCGAACCGATCTATTATCCAGTATTTAGCATCGCCCCATTTCATGATAAATCCGCTGACGATTTGGCGGTTTCGCGGCTCAACGATTTCGACTGGCTAATCTTCACAAGCAAAAACAGCGTCAGGATTTTTTTTGATATCCTGCGAGAAAATGGGGCCACGTTACCCTCGAACATGAAGATCGCCGCTGTGGGGCGGAAAACCTCGGAATTGCTGAACGCATTTGGCGCTCGCGAGGTCTTCGTGCCGGAGCGAGAAGACTCAACCGGCCTGATTGCGGAGCTCCCTCGGAAATTCGGCGGCTCGAAAGTATCGATCCTCTTGCCGCAGGGGGAGGAAGCCCCCACCACACTTGAAGACGGGCTCGATGCCCTGGGGCACCAGGTTATTCGGCTTAACATATATAGGACAATGCCCACTGACCCGGCGAAGTTGCCGGATATTAATATCGATAGTATCGATTTTTTTATATTTACCAGCCCGCTGTCGGTGACTTATTTTAGGGACTTAGGCCATAAAATCCCCGCAGAGTCGTGGGTTGCAGCTATTGGGTGGCCGACCGCCGAGGCCCTGGCCGGCCTGTTCCGGGCGCCCGATTTCGTTCCCGAAAAGGCCGACCTGGGGGCAATCATAAAACATATTTCGGAGTGTCTCTGACATGCAATTTTCAAACCGGCCGAGGAGGCTGAGGCAGAACAAAACGGTCCGCGATATGGTTAGCGAGAACAGGCTGTCGCCCAATGAGACGATCCAGCCTTATTTCGTCTCTGAGAAGGGGCAGAAGAGGCTCGAGATACGCTCGATGCCGGGCATTTTCCGCGACCCGGCGGACAAATTCCTGGAGCAATTCAAAGCCGATTTCGATCTGGGGATTAATAAGGTTATGCTGTTCGGTGTTGTTGGCCATAAGGACGATAAGGCGTCAATGGCCGATCACAAAGACAACCCGACCCTGCACGCGATAGAGGGCCTAAAAGGCAAATACGGCGATGACATTTTTGTGGCGACCGATATCTGCCTTTGCGAATACACCGACAGCGGCCACTGCGGGCTGTTGGTCGATGGCAAAATCGACAACGATACGACGCTTGAGCGCCTGGCTGAGATGTCCCTGGCCGCAGCACGCGCCGGCGCCGACTGCCTGGGACCATCGGATATGATGGATGGCCGCATCGGCCATATCCGCGGGCGGCTGGAGGAGTGCGGTTTCAAAGATACTATTATCATGGCCTACACCGCCAAGTACGCCTCGGCCTACTACGGGCCGTTCCGCGACGCGGCCGAGTCGGCGCCGAAGTTCGGCGACCGTCGGGGCTACCAGATGGATTACCGCAACGCCCGCGAGGCGATCCGCGAGCTCGAATTCGATATCGAGGAGGGCGCCGACATCGTCATGGTAAAGCCGGCCCTGGCCTATCTCGATATAATCCGCCAGTTCAAAGACCTCTCTCCGGTGCCGGTGGCGGGGTACAATGTATCGGGCGAATATTCCATGGTGAAGCTGATGGCGCGCGAGGGCATGGCCGATGAAAAGGATTTAGTCTTGGAAAATTTGACGGCTATCGCCCGCGCCGGGGCAGATATTATTTTGACTTATCATTTGCGGGATATATTAAAGAACGGGTGGCTTAGGAATAGCCACTAGCCACTAGCCAACAGGCAACAGGCAATAGGCAATAGGGGAAGAAAAGGGATCAAAATCGCTGGGGCAGGACTTAAGAAAAGCCTTTTGTAGGTCGGGAGCCCGTCAATGGCAGGGTCCGGCTACTGAGGGACTTGCTGCCGACAGCTTGTATTAAAAGCAGCGCCCGCCTGATGGAAAGACAAAATGAGTCAGGTCCCGGGCAACCTGACCTGCAAGCTGGGGCATATTTAAATCCGCGGTCAGAGCAAGCGCTGACTCGCGAGATGAGCAGAGTCCGCCTCGTATGATAAATGGGCCAAACTCGAAGCAAAGAAGTGAACGGTTATAGGCGATGAAATTCGACAAATCCAAAAAACTTTTCCAGCGCGCCGTCAAACAGATGACTGGCGGTGTCAATTCGCCGGTGCGGGCCTTTAAAGCTGTCGGCGGCACCCCCATCTATATCGAGCGTGGCGAGGGGGCGTACATCTACGATGTCGACGGCAACCGCTATCTCGATTTTTGCTGCTCGTGGGGTCCGCTGATACTGGGCCACGCTCACCCGGTGGTGGTCGAGGCGATCAGCCGCACGGCAGTCAGGGGCACCAGTTTCGGCACAGTGCACGAAAATGAAATCCTGCTGGCCGAGAAGATTAAGGCGCTCTGCCCGCATATCGAGCTTCTGCGCTTCGTGTCGTCGGGCACGGAGGCAGTCATGTCGGCCCTGCGGGTGGCCCGGGCTTACACAGGACGCGACAAAATCGTTAAATTTACAGGTTGCTACCACGGGCATTCCGACTCCCTCCTGGCCTTGGCAGGCTCGGGTCTGGCAACCCTGGGTATCCCAGCCTCCGGTGGCGTGCCGGCCGATTTCGCCAGGCACACGCTGGTTGTCCCGCTCGACGATAAAGAAGCCTTGAATCAAACATTCGATAAATTCGGCGACCAGATCGCGGCAGTGATCATTGAGCCGGTCCCGGCCAACCACGGCCTGCTTCTTCAGACGCGCGAGTATCTTCAGTTCTTGCGCGAGATAACGAAGAAGCATAAATCGCTCTTAATCTTCGACGAGGTCATTTCGGGATTCCGCATTGCACCAGGCGGAGCTGTCGAGTTTTACGATATCGTTCCCGACCTTTGCACTTACGGAAAAGTAGTTGGCGGCGGGCTGCCGGTGGGGGCGTTCGGCGGTCGGGCCGACATCATGTCGCTCCTGGCGCCCCTGGGGCCGGTCTACCAGGCCGGGACCCTCTCGGGCAACCCCCTGGCGCTTGCCTGTGGCCTGGCCACGCTCGAATACCTGGAATCCGGTAATTGCTGGCAGACCCTGAATTCCACGACAGCCGCTTTCGCGCAGAAGTTGAAAGACGGCCTCAAGGGGCGGCCGGTCAACTTAACCGCAATCGGCTCAATATTCTGGGTGAACTTGCAGGCGAATCTGGCACGGAAGGCCGAGGATCTCAAGCCGGAAAACGCCCAATTGTATGCCTCTGTTTTCACGCGGGCGCTCGAGGCCGGGATCTACCTGGCGCCATCCGCGTACGAGGTGGGATTTGTCAGCACCGAGCACACCGAGGTAGCGCTAACCACCGCGGCCGAAAGCCTCGCCGAGATTGTGAAGTTGTCCCTGGCATGAAACGCTTGTCACAAATATCCTCGCGCAATATCCTGATCATTTTTCTGGCGTTGACCGCGCTGTTTCTGGCCCAGATGGTATGGTGGATTGTATTTCAGGTTAGAAATTCCAATCAGACCATGACCTTTTTCCTGGAAACCGTTGAGAGTGAGAGGCAGTGGGCAAGCGAGCTTCTAAACTCGCATTACGCGGAAATATATGATGCCGCTTCAGTCACAGCCGCCGAAATCGAAGGCAGCGTGCCGGAAAAGAAAATGTATTGCGACCCGGCCATTTCCGGGATGGCGATGGAAAAAGCCTCCGCTATTTCCGGGCTTGAGGACTCCCTATATTTCAGCTTTCCTTCCGGCGGTGACAATCTCCTGGTATTCCTGGCGCAAAATTACCCCAACGACGTAATATCGGCCAATAAGCATTTATCGTATATGCCGGCCAGGGAGGGTTTGTTATCTCGCCCGGAATGGGTAACGCCTGGGCTGATACAGATCGATGACGAGGTCGTTCGATCGATTAAAACTGCGCGCGACCGTCATATCAAAATGTTTGTCATGGAGGGTTCGTTTTTCATCCTGTTAATCATGTTGGGCGCCTATGCTATCTATCTGGCCCTGGCGCGAACCCGTCGCATACGAGAGGAGCAACTCCTCTTCGTCCACAGTGTCACGCACGAACTTAAGATCCCGTTGACATCGATAAACCTTTTCCTCGATACCATGCGCCGCCGGAATTATGATACCAGGATCGTAGCCGAACTTGCCCCCAAGATGAAAGAAGATATCGGCAGGCTCAGTAATTTGATCGACAATATCCTATTAGTCCGTAAATTGGCCGACAAGGAAACCGAGACGAAACTCGAGGCGATTGATCTTTCATCTGAGCTCAAGCGATTCGCCTCTGGAATCTACGAACGCATTGGGTCCGCCGGAGGCACGCTTTCTACGGGCATAGAAGACGGAATCAAGGTAAGGGCCGACCTGCCCGAGCTGATCAAGGTCTGTGAGACCCTCGTCGACAACTCCGTGAAATATCGCCGAGAAAGCAGCCTGGCGCTGGCGATAAACTTGCGGCGCGTCGACCGCAACGCTGAAATTCAATTTCAGGACAATGGGCCGGGTATTCCGGCAGGGATGGAAGATGAGCTTTTCGAACCATTTGTGCGGGCCAACCATGACCCCAGAAAATCGGTGCCCGGTTCGGGGCTGGGGCTTTATATCGCTCGCGAATATGTCCGCCGCAGCAAGGGGAATATATCGATCCGGAACGCACCGGCCGGTGGATGCCTGGTTACGATTAAGTTCAAGGTGACCGGATGAGCGCCAAACGGATACTCCTTGTCGAGGACGAGCGCCATATCGCCGAGGGAATCACCCTGAACCTTGAATCGGAGGGGTATGAGATTGTCTGGGCCAGCGACGGCCACATGGCGATGGAGTATTATGGCGCCGGCCGGTTCGACCTGGTCATCCTCGATATTATGCTTCCGGGTATCGACGGTCTGGAAGTATGCCGCCGGATCAGGGCTAACCTCGGCACCGAGCCGATTCTGTTTTTGACGGCGCGCGACAGCCTCGATGACAAGAAGACCGGCCTGTCGATCGGGGCCGATGATTACATCACCAAGCCGTTCGATCTCGAGGAGTTGATCCTGCGTATCAAAGCAATCTTCCGCCGTCAGACATGGCTGGGGTCGGACGGGCAGACTGGCGACACTTATAAATTCGCGGGCGGCGTGATTGATTTCAAGGCTTTCGAGGTCGAAAGCCCTCGCGGCAAGACCCGTCTTTCCAACAAGGAATGCCTCATGCTCAAGCTATTCAGCGAGCACCCCGATGAAGTCTTGAGCCGCAGCGCAATATTGGATGGTGTCTGGGGGTACAACGCCTACCCGTCGAGCCGCACGGTGGATAATTTCGTACTGAAATTCCGTAAGATTTTCGAGCCTGATCTATCGAACCCCATCTATTTCCACACCGAATTTGGCACCGGTTACAAATTCACGCCGAATGGCAGGGGGTAAGATGACTAAGCGCGAGCTGTTCCTGGCCAATCTGCGGGGTGAGCACACCGCCCGCACACCGATCTGGATCATGCGCCAGGCTGGACGATACCTGCCCGAATATCGCGAGTACAAGAAGAAATTCACGTTTGAGCAGCTTTGCCGGACGCCCAAAGCGGCAGCCGAGGTCACCGCCCAACCGATCGAGATACTCGACCTGGATGCGGCTATCATCTTCTCCGATATCCTCCTGATACTTGAACCTTTGGGAGTGAATCTGAATTTCGATCCGGGGCCGACCATCGCGCCGGTGCTGGAAAGGCCGGAACAGGTCGAGGGATATCGCGCTTTCGATCCGGCAAAACATCTGTGGTTCGTGGCCGAGGCATTGATCGAGACGCGCAAACGGATCGGTCCCGACGTGCCGCTTCTGGGTTTCTGCGGAGCGCCGTTCACGCTATTTTGTTACCTGTGCGGGATCAAGGGCGCCAAAGATTTCCACAAGGCCGTGAAATTCGCTATCAGCTACCCAGAGGTGACCGAGAAGCTTTTGGATTTACTCACCGGCGTGAGCCTGGAATATCTGCGCATGCAGATCAAGGCTGGGGCCGACGCTGTCCAGATATTCGATACCTGGGCCGGCGAGTTGGCATCCGAGGAGTTCTGCCTGTTGTCATATCCTTATATCAAGAGGATCACCGACGAGCTTTCCAGGGATGGGACTTATACCAGCGTCTATATCAAGGGCACCTACCATCTTCTGGATCACCTGGCGGGCTTGAAATCCAACGTCATCAGTGTTGATTGGCGCACGCCTTTGGCCGAGGCCGCGCGGAGGCTCGCCCCCAAGACAATCCAGGGCAACCTCGACCCACACCTGATCCTTGGTCCGAAGGATTTCGTGGTCCGCAAGGCGCGCGCGATGTTAGAAGAGATGTCTGGTTACCCCGGTTACATCTTCAATCTGGGGCACGGCATCTTGCCGGAAACGCCGGTCGAGAATGTCCGGGCACTGGTCGAAACGGTGCACGCTTTCGAGAGGAAGAAGAGATGAGTGAACAGATAGAGCAGGCGCGCATCGCCGAGTTGGTCAAAAAATACGACAAGGCCGGCCCGCGCTACACCAGCTATCCCACCGCGCCCGAATGGAGCGACCAGTATGGACCAGGCGATTATATCGAGGCTCTACAAGCCGCCTCGGGCCAGACCGACGAGCCGCTCTCGTTTTACCTGCATATCCCATTCTGCCGGAAACGCTGCTGGTTCTGCGGCTGCACTACAA
>Ga0315293_10004527_pt1 | contig 13159 bp, 9 predicted proteins | sample YL17G13_20_MG_FD_203071 | JGI IMG/M metagenome (GOLD analysis project Ga0315293, IMG submission 203071) | Sediment microbial communities from Yellowstone Lake, YNP, Wyoming, USA - YL17G13_20 | ecosystem: Environmental > Aquatic > Freshwater > Lake > Sediment | place: USA: Wyoming | collected... | reverse complement strand
CGGAGGTCGTCGGGCGGCTTGCGGCAAGCGACTTCGCCGTCGTGAGTTTCGGCATCGGCAAGAGCATGTACGCCGGGTGGGGCGCCATGGGCCTGACGCGCGACGGCGCCCTGGCCGCCCAAGTCCGTGCGCGGCGCGACGAGGCGGTCCAGCCGGGGGGGGCGGCCCTGGCGCTTCGGCGCGGGCTCGTCATGGCCCTCCGGACGGCCGTCCAGCACCGGGCGCTGTATCGCGCGGCGAAGGACACGGCCCTGGCGATTGGTTGGCTTCGCCGCCGGATCCACGGCGTTGAGCCGGCCGCCGCCTTGCCCGACCGGTGGGCCGAGGGACGCGGGCTTGACGCGGAGTGGTTTGCGCCGGCGACGGGACTCGACCGGGCCCTGATCGTCCGCAACCTCGCGTGGGCGGCCGAGTTCTCGCGTCGCCGACTGGCCCTGGCCGAGCGATACCGCGCGGCCCTCGACGGGGCCCGCGGCGTGGTCCTGCCGCCGGCGTCGCCCTATGCGCTCAGCCACTTCACCGTCCGCGTTCCGTCCGATGCCCGCCCGGTCCTCGTCCGGGCCCTCTGGAGGGCCGGTGTCGACGTCGGCACCCTCTACGAGTTTCCCGACTATCTGGATCGGGAGGCGTTCCCGAGCGCGGCGCGGATTGCGTCGGAGGTCGTCAACCTGCCGCTGAGCGTCAACCTGTCGGACGCGGACGCCGGTCGGATCGCCGACGTCGTCCGGCGTGTCGGCGCCGGCGTCCGCCCGTCCCGCGCGGTTCCGGCGGGGTCGTGCCGCTGACGCCTCCTTCGGCGGCCTCGCGGTCGCGCGGCCGGGGCCCCCCGGCGGTTGACATCGGTCGGGCGCCGGGTAGAATCGACCTCCGGTGGATTAGCACGGACAGGAATCCGATGGTCGACAAGGCGGCACAGGCAAGTTGGAACGAGTGGGCGAAGGAACGTCCGGACCTGTTGGAGAGCGTCCAGCGCGGCCCGGACCTCGATCAGACGAAGTTGATCGCTCAGGACGTGGCCCGGAAACTCCAACTCGGCCCATCGGACGTTCTGCTGGACGTGGGTTGCGGCAGCGGCCTGTTTGACAGCCTTTTGCGGGAGTTGACGGGGGCTCGCGTCGTGGGGGCCGACTTCGCCCACGCGCAGTGCGCCCTGGGGCGGCGTCATTTTCCCGACATGGGGTTCGTCGCGGCCGCCGCCGAGCATCTGCCGTTCGCCGACGGCCAGTTCAGCCGCGTCCTCTGCTACAGCACCTGGATGTATGTCGAGTCCCAGGAGGAGATGCTGCGGGAGTTCCTCCGCGTGTTGCGCCGGCCGGGAGTCATCCTGCTGGGGGACCTGCCCGATCGCCGGCTCCGTCACCGGCTGTACCTGGAGTACCTGAAGCGGTTGCCGGGCCACCTGGTGCGGCCCTGGCGTTGGCTGCGCAAGGCCCACGGCGCCCGCGACCAGACCCCCTGGCGGTGGGTCGACATCGAGGCGACCGTGGCCCGCGCCGAGGCGCTCGGGTGTCGCGTCGAGGTCCTGACCCAGCCCCCGGGGCGCCAGTACGGGATCACGACCTACGTCTACCGGCGGGACGTCCGCCTCTGGGTCGACTAGCCCGGCGCCGAGGACCACGCCTTGAAGCGTCTGCTTTTCATCACGGCGTTGAACCCGGAACTGGAACTGGACCTCCGCCAGCCGTCGCTCGGGGTCCAGTACCTGGCGAGCGTGATCCATCGCGATCGCCCGGGACGGTACGAGATCCGCCACGCCGACCGCCGGGTCGAGCGGGCGATGGACGAGTTTCGCCCGGACCTCGTGGCCGTCAGTTCCACCAGCGCGTACTTCGGCCGGGCGCGGGCCTACGCCCGGGCCGCCAAGGCGCGGGGCTTGCCCGTCCTCGTGGGCGGCATCCACGTCTCGATGCTTCCCGAGTCGCTGTACCCGGAGATGGACGTGGCGGCGCTGGGCGAGGGCGAGCGGACGATCCTCGCCTTGCTGGACCTGTGGGAGGAGACGGGCGGATTCCCGCACGAGCGCCTGCGCGGGATACCGGGCCTGGCGTTTCGCGAGGCCGACGGGTCGGTCTTCCAGACCGAGACGGTGACGCACATCACGCCGCTCGATGAGATTCCGTTCCCGGACCGCCGGCTGGCGCCGGTGCACCGCCACGCGTACATGTTCACGTCGCGCGGGTGCCCGTACCGGTGCGCCTTCTGCGCCTCGACGCGGTACTGGCCGGGCAAGGTCCGCTTTTTCTCGGCCGAGTACGTCGTCGCGGAGATCGAGGAACTCCTCCACCGCTACGGCGTATCGCTGATTTCGTTTTACGACGACCTTTTCTGCGCGAACTTGCCGCGCCTGAAGGAGATCGCCGGCCTGATGGAGGCTCGGCACCTGACCGGCCGGGTGAAATTCACCTGCAACGCCCGCGCGGACATCGTCAGCGACGAAATGGCCGAGGTCCTCAAGGCCATGAACGTCGCCAGCGTGAACATGGGCCTGGAGTCCGGCTGCGAGGAGACGCTTGCGTTCCTGAAGGACCGGGGGACGGTGGAGCAGAACCGGGAGGCGATTGAGATCCTCCACCGGCACGGCTTCTTCGTCTCGGGGTCGTTCATCATCGGCTCGCCCCACGAGACCGAGGCCCAGATGATGGAGACGTACGCGTTCCTGAAGCGGGCGCCGCTCGCCATCACGGACGTCAACATCCTCATCCCGTATCCCGGGACGCCGATCTGGGACTACGCGCTCCGCCGGGGCCTCGTGTCCAGCGACATGGACTGGAGCCGGTTGACCTACGGCATGGTGGTGGCCCCGAAGCACCTGATCAACCTGTCGGAGCACCTGACGACGAAGGAGTTGTGCCGCATCCACCGCAAGTTCCTCGTCCTGCGGTACCGGAAGGTCCTCTCGAACATCATTTTCCACCCGTACCGGATGGACCTCGTGCGAACGGCCGGCCGCGTGGCTGCCGGCGCGGTGACGGGCCTGTCCCGGTGTGCATGGCGGGCGGTCTTCGGGCGCAAGGGGGCGGAAAATGGGGTCAGACCCCGATCCTGAACAGGACGCTGCAAGTGCCCATGCAGCAAGGGATTAGAAAAATGGGGTCTGACCCCATTTTCCGGCGATCGCGGACGGAGGCGAAGGAATGGCCAAGGTGTGTCTGGTGTCGAGTGCCGGCGGGCATCTGACGCAGGCCGTCTCGATCGCCGGCAAACTTCAGGACGAGCACGACTTCATCCTCTGCGTCACGGGTTTCGAGAGCGTTCGGCAGAATGGCGAATTCGAAGGCGTGTCGAGCGTTTACCTCGCGCCGTTCTATTGGCAGTACCAGATACCGTTCGGCGTCATTCTGAGCCTGCTGGCATCGCTCTGGATGTTTGTACGGGTTCTTCGCCGCGAGCGCCCGGACTTCCTTGTGACCACGGGCGCGGAGATTGCCATTCCGGCGCTCCTGGTCAACCGGCTCTTTTTCCACCGCCCATCGCTCTTCATCGAGTCGGTGTCGCGGATCGACACGCCGTCGCTGACCGGCCGCATCGCCTACCATCTGGCCGACCGCGTGTTCGTCCAGTGGCCGGGCCTTTTGCGGCATTACGGCCCGCGGGCGGAGTACCACGGGAGACTCCTGTGATCTTCGTGACCATCGGCTCGTCGGAGAAGGGGCTGGACTTCACGCGGCTCGTCGAGGCGATGGACCGCATCGCCGGGCGCCTCGGCGTCGACGTCCTCATCCAGCGCGGGGCCGTCGATTACGAACCGAAGCATGCCCGCCACGTCCGTTTCGTCCGCTTTGACGAGGCGCTGCGGCTCTTCCGCGACGCGGACCTCGTCGTCGGACACTGCGGGGCGGGGACGGTGCTCAACGCGTTTCTCTTTCGCAAGCCCATCATCATCGTGCCGCGACGAAGGGACGCGGGCGAACTGGACACCGACGACCATCAGATGCAGTTGGCGCGCGAGTTGGCCGAGACCGAAGGTGTTCGCGTCGTCTGGGACATCGAGCGGCTCGAAGACGCGGTGCGCGAGGCGCTTCAGGCGAGCCAGGTCCGGCCCCAACCGAGTGCGCACTGCAAGGAGTTCCTCGAGGCGATTCGGGCGTTTCTGGCCCAAAGTACAGCGGCGCGAGGCGCTGTCTGAGAAGTTGCGCGGCGTCCCGCCGGGACGCCGCGCTTTCCATCCCGGCGCGCCGGGATTGGGAGGGTGGCGGGTCAGGAGACCCGCCACCCTTTAGTTAGAAAACCAGTTCTACGGCGGCGTCACGTCCGCCGCGTCCACGAAACGCCGCAGCCACAGTTCCAGGTTCAGTGCCTTCCAGAGGGTCTGGTAGGAATCCGTCCGACCGGCCTGGTGGTCCTCGAAGAGGGCGAGGATGCCCCGGGGGTCGAGGTAGGGCCGGTCTCGGAACTCGGCCGACGTGAAAATGTCGCGGACGAAGGCCGACATTTCCGGCGTGCGAAGCCAATCGTTGATGGGCGTGCCGAACCCCAGTTTCCCCGCCCGCGTCCGGATGTCCTCTGGCAGGACGCCCCGCAGCGCCTCCCGAAGGACGTATTTCGTCTGGCCGCGGTGAATCTTGTACCCGCCGGGGAGATTCATGGCGAACTCGACGAGGCGATGGTCGAGGAACGGCAGGCGCGACTCGATGGAGTGGGCCATCGAGTTGCGGTCTTCCTCGCGCAGGAGTTGCGGCAGGCTGACCTCGACGCGCATCTTGAGGGCGCGGTTGAGCGGCATCCGGCGGTACATCTCTTCGGGGACGGTGCTGGCGGAGGCCCACCGGCGGGCGAAGTCGGTCCGGATCGGCACGCGCAGGTAGCGCCGCGTCAGGCGCCGCTTGAGGAACTTCGGGGCGAGAAAGAGCAGGGGCGCCAGAAGCCCGTCCCACACGCCGCGATGCCGGCGCCGATAGCCGCCCACTTCCCGTGCGAGTTCCATCAGCCGGCCCCGCCCCGCCAGTTCCAGGAAGTGGTATCCGTAGAAGAAAAAGTACCCGGCCAGCAATTCGTCGCCGCCCTGGCCGTCCAGGAGGACCTTGATGCGGTGCTCGCCGGCGAGGCGCATGACTTCCCACTGGCCGTAGATGCTGGGGCCGCCGAAGGGTTCGTCCTGGTGGTAGATGAGGCGCTCGAGGTTCTCGAGGAGTTTCTCGGTGTGGCTGGTGGTGCGTTTGGCGTCGACGCCGGTCCGCGCGACGACTTCATCCACATAATGCGATTCGTTGACCTCGGGTTTGTCGGGGAAGGTGAGGCTGAAGGTTTTGTGCCCCCGGCTGCGGTCGGGCGCGCGGGCGTGCAGGCCGCAGACGATGCTCGAGGAATCGAGCCCGCCCGACAGGCACGATCCGACCTCGACGTCGGCCCGGACGAGGCGCAGGAAGATGGCGTCGTAGAACAGGCGGCGGAACTCGTCGCAGGCGGCGGCCAGACCGGGGTCCGCCGGGTCGCGGAGCGGGATTTCGTAGAATCGCTCGACGGCCAGCCGGCCCGAATCCAGGTCGAAGGTCGCGCGATGCCCCGGCCTCAGGGCCCGGACGTCCTCGAAGAAGGTCGCCTCGGTGTGGTTGTAGCAGTTGTAGGCGAGGTAATCGTAGATCGCCAGGTCGTTGGGGCGGCGCGCAAGGTCCGGGCAGGCCAGGAGGGCCTTGATCTCGGAGGCGAAAACGAACCGCCGCCCGTCGTGCAGGAAGTGGAGCGGCTTGATGCCGAAACGGTCGCGCGCGAGAAAAAGCCGACGCCCCTTGACGTCGTGGATGCAGAAGGCGAACTGGCCGTTGAACCGCTCGACGCACGCCGGGCCCCACGCCTCGTAGCCGTGGACGATTGTCTCGGAATCGGTTCGGCTTCGGAAGCGATGGCCGAGCGCTTCGAGTTCCTGCCTGAGGTCCGGGGCGTTGTAGATTTCGCCGTTGTAGACGAGCCAGACGGAGCTGTCCTCGTTCGGCATGGGCTGGCGTCCGGCATCCGAGAGGTCGATGATGGCCAGCCGCCGGTGGGCGAGCGTGACGCCGCCGGCGACGCGGAGACCCTCGCCGTCCGGTCCGCGGTGGGCCTGGAGGACGTTCATCCGCCGGCCGAGGTCGCCGTCTTCCCAGTTGAATCCCGCGATGCCGCACATGAGGGCAGGGTTCCTTGGAGTTGGCGGCGATTATACGGGGGCCCGGGGAGGCGTTCATCCCTTTTTCCGCCGAGGGGCGGGCGTGGGCCGGCTCAGGCGCTTTGGGGTTGCGGCCGCAGCGGCGTGCGATATATTGCTGTTGGTTGGATTCGCGATCGAACGGAACGGGACATGGCGGAAACTTCCTGCACCAAGTCGCCTCGCTGCGTCGTCATCGGCCTGGACGGCCTGACGTTCGACCTGCTGGACCCGTGGATGAAGGAAGGGCTCCTTCCGAACCTGTCGGGGATCGCGGCCCGGGGGGCGTGCGGCGTCCTCAAGTCGCTCCATCTGCCGCTCAGCCCGCCCGCCTGGACCACCATCACCACGGGCAAGAACCCCGGCGGCCACGGCGTGTTCGGGTTCCTCACCCTCCGGGCGGGGACCTACGACATCACCACCGTCGACGGCCGCGCGTGCAGGGCCCCGCGGCTCTGGGACTATCTCGGCCAAGCCGGCCTTAAGGTGGGCATCTTCAACGTCCCGGTCACCTGGCCGCCGCGCGAGGTCAACGGGTACCTCGTCGGCTGTTTCATGACGCCCGACGTCACGAAGACGTTCACGCATCCGGAGGCCCTGGGCCGGGAACTGCACGAGGCGGTCGGCGGCTACCGGATCGGGGTCGCCCAGCCGTTCACGCAGGACGCGCCGCTCCGGTACTCTCGCGAACTCCAGGACCTGGTCGAGATGCGGGCGAGGGCGGTCGAGCACCTCGTCCGCGCCCGCCCGGCCGACTTCGGCATGTTCGTCTTCATGGAGTCGGACTGGCTCCAGCACAAGGTCTGGCACGTCCTCACGGACCCCGCCGCCCGCGATACCGAACTCTACCGGGCGTCGCGCGAGGTCTACCTGGCGCTCGACCGGGCGGTCGGGCGGATCGTGGCGGCCTGCGGGCCCGAGTGCAATTACCTGATCGTCTCGGACCACGGCGCGGGCTTCCACGACCGCGTCTTTCATGTCAACAAATGGCTTTATGATGAGGGGCTGCTGTGCCTGAAGAAGACCCTGCGCCTGCGCGTGCGGCGGCTCTTCGAGCGATGGCGGGTTCTGCCGCGGGCCTACCGCCTTTTCTCGTGGCTCCAGGGCCGGTTCCCGGCCATCGGCCGGCTCGTGCCGATGGCCGTCACGGACCGGGCTATCGGGTTCTTCATGTCCTATGACGACATCGACTGGTCGCGGACGCGGGCCTACGGCCGCGAGACGGTCGGCCAGGTCTTCGTCAATATCAAGGGCCGCGAGCCTCAGGGCATTGTGCCCCCCGAGGGCCCCGAGTACGACGCGGTGGTCGAGGAACTGGAGGCGCGCATCAAGGACCTCAAGGACCCGCGGACGGGCCGCCCGATCGCGACGGCCTGCTACCGCGGACGCCGCATCTACTCCGGCCCGTTCGCGGCCGAGGGGCCCGACCTGGTCGTCGTCCTCGACGACTTCCGGTGCACCTGCTCCGTCCGGTTCGGCTTCGACACGGAAGGCTACTTCGGCGACATTGAGTTCTACGACTCGGGGGCCCACCGGCCCGAGGGGATCATCCTGGCGTGCGGCCCGGACATTCAGCCGGGTACGGAGATCCGGGGGGCCGGGGTCGCCGACGTGACCCCGACGGTGCTGCACCTCATGGGCCAGCCGGTACCGAGCGACCTCGATGGTCGGCCGCTGGAGGACTTTCTGACGCCCGAGTTTCGCAAGGTCCATCCCGTGCGCCGCACCGCCGCGGGCGAGGGCCCGCCAGTCGCCGCGGAGCCCTACGACGAGGAATCGCGCGCCCAAGTCGAGGCACGCCTCAAGGACCTCGGGTATCTCTGAGCGGCGCCCGGCGGCCTTACCAGTCGTCGGCCGTCTCGTAGCCGAGTTCCACGAGCAGGGGCCCGGCCAATTCCTTGAAGATCCGTTTGTCCTCGTCGCTGAAGTCGCGTCGCCATCGGCCGGCTGCGCTTTGCTTCAACGGGCCGACCGCTTCGACGTTGGCGGGGAACCGGGTGGCGTCGCGCGGCACGTCCTGGAAGTGGAGGACGTTTTCGTCCCACGGCTCGCCGAGGAAGTCCAGGATGCTGTGCATCGTTTCGCGGGGCGAGGCGACGAGGTCTTCGTACTTCACCTCCGTGTACCAGGGCTGGCGGCGGTAGGGGCGTGCGGTCTCGACGGCCTGGACCCACCGGCCGATGCACCAGCGAATGGGATGCCAGTTGTGCGTCGGGACGAGTCGGCCTCGGCGGACGACGTGGCGGGGGTGGGTGCGGAAGGAGCAGGCGACGTCGCGGCCGTCGCGGAGAATGTGGATGAACTTGGAGCGCGGAAAGGCGGCGCGGATGAACTCGAGGTTCGGGAGGTTGTCGGGGGACTTTTCGGCCCAGCGCGGTTTGCCGGTCCTCTCGCAATAGAGGCGGAAGAAGAGGTCGGCGAATTCGGCGCGCGAGCGCGCCTGTCGGAACAGGCGACCGACCTCGCCGCGCGGCAGGTCGAAGTTTCGCGCGAGCCGGCCGAGAAAAACGGGCTTGTCGAGAAACAAGTCCGATTCGGGCCCGCACGAGAAGCGGCCGTGGGAATCGAGCATCACCCTCAGGAGCGTCGTGCCGCAACGCCCGCTTCCGCCGAGGATGGCCGGCTCCGCGTCGGAGACGAACGTCCCGGAGCGCCGGTTGGCCGGGTAGACCCGCCCCAGGACGGTCAGGGCGCCCAGAATCAGGCGCTGGGCCCGATCGGACAGGGCGGACACCAGTCGTGCCATGAGGGACTACTCCTCGGCGGTTCGGGGGGCGCGAACCGGGGACCAGGATACCGAAGCGGCGGTCCGCGTCAAGGAAAGGCCGCGCCGCCGGTCGGCCGCATCCTGGCACGTTTCAATCCCGCTTTCCATCGGACCCCGAAAAGAGCGCGAGGAGGTTCGTGCGCAGAAAATGGTAACCGGCCCGCGGGAGGCGGCGCAGCGGCGTGTGGTGCGCCACGCGCCGCACGTGCGCCAGATAGTGCCAGAAGCCCCGCGCCATCCCCAGTTCGCGCATCAACTGGGCCTGCCATTCAGCCAATTGGCTGAGGGGCTGCTCGGCCGTGTACGGGACGACCGGTTCATCTTTCAGCCAGACCGTCTCGTCCACGAAGCCCTGTTGCTCGGCGTAGCGATACAGAGGCGTCCCGGGGAAGAGATAGACGGCGGCGGAGACGCAGTATACCTCCGGCTTGAGGCGGCGGATGAGCGCTTTGGACTCGTCGATGGTTTGCTGGCTCTCGCCACGGTTGCCGACCATGAAGCAGACCTCGATGACCATGCCGGCCTCTTGGGACCAGGCGATGGCCTGTTCGGCTTGTTCGGGCGAGACGTTCTTGTGGATGGTCTTGAGGATCGCGGGGCTTGCGCTTTCGACGCCGTAGGAGACGTAGATGCAGCCGGCCCGGGCCATCAGGGCGAGCAACTCCTTCGAGACGCAGTCGGCGCGCGTCGCGCAGCGCCACGGGACCTCGAGCCCCCGCCTCAGAATCTCGTCCGAGATCGCCGCCGCGCGATCCATGTCCGCGGTGAACGTGTCGTCCACGATGCGGACGTACTGGACGCCGTGGTTGCGGACGAGATGCTCGATCTCGTCGGCGACGTTCCCGGGGGTGCGGAACCTCGGCCGGCCCCAGAAATTCGGCACGGAGCAGTAATTGCAGGCCGCGCCGCAGCCGCGGGCCGTCAGGATCTCGCCGGTCTTCTTGCGCGCGCCGCCCTCTTCGCCGTAATGCTCGAAGTACTCCGGGAAAGGCAGCGCGTCGAGGTTCCCCAGAGGGGGGCCGAGGGGATTCTCGACGACCCGACCGCCCGTCCGGAAGGAGACGTTGGCGACGCCGTCGGCCTCGCGGCCGGCCGCCAGACGCCGCGCCAGGTCCAGCATCGGCACCTCCCCCTCGCCGCGGACGACGTAGTCCACCTGCGGGTAATGCTCGAGCAGTTGGCGCGAGAGGAACGTGGCGTGGACCCCGCCGAAAACCACCCGCGCCTCGGGGTGCTCGTCCTTCACGAGTCGCGCCAGCCGAAGCGCCTCGTGCCGCATGGGCGTCTGGCACTGGATGCCGACCAGCGCGGGACGCAAGCGCCGGACCGCCTTTCGAAGGTCCCCCTCGCCGGAGTTGTAGCGGTCGAAGAACGCCGTGTCGGCGAAACCGTTCTGCTTCAGGTACGACAGGATGTAGGCCAGACCGAGCGGCGCCTGATAGGCGAAACTGGCCGGCGACCCCGGCGAGATGAGCAGGATCCGCATCGGTTGTTTCCGGTGTTGCCCCAGGCCGGGCGCCCGGTCGGCGCCGGCCGATTCGCTGGTTCGAAGAATTCTACCGGCCCGGCGGCAAGCGGGCAAGGCGCCGGCGGGGAAGAAAAACGGTCAGAAAAACGGTGTCAGGAACCATTTTCCGGCTCCAAAAAGGTTCCTGACACCGTTTTTGCCACCGCCGATGGGTCGGTCGGCGACACCGGCCGGCGGGCGACGATTTGCCAGATGGCCTTCAGTTCGGCCGGTGTAATGGGAGGTTTCAGGACCATCAGGATCGCGACGGCCCCGAGCGCGCCGGCCACCGGAATCGTGGTGCCGAGGCCCGGCACCAGGTGCGCCACGATCCAGCCGCCGCACAGCACCGCCGCCCAGACGGTTGGGAGGACGGCGTCAACCCAGCAGTGGATGCCCAGGAGTTGCCGCGAGTAGAAAAACTGGAGGACCGTCGTCACGAGGCACCCGATGACGAAACCCTCTATCATGCCGAGCGGCCCGAAGCGGATCGTGAGCGGGACGCCCGTCGCCAGCGTCACGACGAGACGGACGACCTCGATCCAGGTGACCGCGCGGGCCTGCATCGCGCCCTTCAGCAGAGGGTTCGTGATGACCTTGAACGAGTCGAAGAAGACGCCGACAACCGCCATCGCCAGAAACAGTCCCGCTTCCCGGTAGGCGGCGCCGTAGAAGATCGCCAGCAGCCGCCCAGCGAAGAACGAGTAGAAGGTCAGGCCGAGGAACGCGACCAGGCCCACGATCCGCGTCGCGGCGTGGGCCAGGGCCTCGAGCGATTGCTTCTGGGCGTGGGCGTGGGCAAAGGCGGGCAGGAGCACCTGCGAGATCGGCAGAAGGACCATCATCGTCAACGTCGCCAGGCTCAGGGCGTTATGGAAGGCGCCGACGCCGCCCGTCGGGCTGAACCGGTTCACCAGGAGCCGCAGAAGCACCGGCAGCAGGCAGGCGCTCAGGTGCGGCAGGTAGAGGTATCGGCTGGAGGCGAGCAGCCCCCGGCCTTCCCATCGCCCCCTGACGCGAAGTCCAAAGCCCTGCTTGCGCAGGAACAGGACCATCAGGCCCAGCGTCAAAAGGACCGTGACGACCGACCAGACGACCCAACCCCAGAGAGCCAAGCCCACCGTGAACCCCAGGGGTGCGAGAGCCAGCAGAATGACGACTTTGAGCGGCTCGCGCACGACCGCCGCCAGGAACGAGTACTTCATCTGCTGGCATCCCTCGAAGACGCTCGTCGGGATGCGGACGATGGCCATCGGCAGGATCGAGAGCGCCGCCAGCGCGATGAACGGCGCGGACTCGGGGTTCTTGATGAGCCGTGCGATCGGCCCGGCGCCGGCGAACGTGACCACGGTCCCCAGGACGCCGCTGACCAGAAGGATGCCGAGGCCCCGCAGCGCGACCGCCGGCACCTGCTGCCGGAGCCCGCGGCCGAGGAGCGACGCCACCAGCCGCGTCGTCCCTTCCGTCAGCCCCAGTTCGGACACCGACAGGAAGAAGACGCCGACGCTGGTCGCCAGGATGTAGGTGTCGTACGCGGAGGTGTCGTGGCCCTTCGTGAGGAGGTGGGATGCCACGACGTAAGAGAGAAACAGCCCGACGCCCCCCAGCCCCTGCGCGAGGAACAGGTACATCGTGTTCCCCGCGATCTTGCGGTATAGAGTGGTGTTGTCCGCTTGGGTCATGGGCTGCGTTCCAGCGGAGGCGGGCTGTCAGTCCCCCGCGCGTCGCGAGCCGGCCAACGGAAGTCGCCCTTCACCTTCCACAAGGTGATTGTGCCACGCCAGGGGCCCTCGACCTTCTCGAGGAACGGAAGGTGCGGAAGGAGGTCCACAAAGGCGCTGGGGTATCCCCCGCGTTCGGCTTTGGCGAGCGGCCCGGAGAGGATTCGGCTCTCCTCCACGCAGAGGTAATCGACCCGGTTGGCCCGAAGGAGCGTCTCGATCCTCTGCGGATCGGTCTGGAGCCAGAATTCCGGCAGGCACGTCTTCTTCGTCTCCGGGTCGGTCAAGTGGTTCCAGACGACCGGCCGGCGGGCCTCGGCCATGATGACTTCGCCGGGATACATCACCCGCGTTCCTTCGGGCGTGTGCGTCCGGAGGTAGGCGAACACCGCCTGCTGGCCGGGCGTCAGACGCCGTGCCAGGGTGACCCGCACCGCGGAAACCCCCAACTGGGCAAAGGCGACCGCCGCCAGCATCACCAGCACCCATCGGTTCTTCCACCAGCCCCTCAGGCCCCGCGCTACCATCACCGCGAACAGCGGCACGACAGGCATCACGTAGCGGACGTCCGTGTCCAGCGTGAACATCGCGAGGAGGATCGCGACATAGAAGGCGATGAACACCCAGGGCCAGCGGTCCGCCTTTTCCCACGCGCGGCGCGCCACGTACGCCGCCGCGAGCAGCGGAAGCACGCAGCCAAGGTACATCAGCAGATGAATCGGATTGTTGATGTTCGACGACAGGCGCTGGGGCGAAAAGAACGTGGTCAGGCGCGCGAGAATGTGGGCCGGATTGACCGGATCGCTGGCGCCCGGAATCGAGTGGCCCCGCCACGCCAGGTCCGGCAGCACGACGAGCGCCGCGGGCAGGAGGAAAAGGCCGACCCGGCGGGCGCGCTGCCACAGGGAACCTTCCTCCAGAACGATCCAGAGCGCCATGGGCGGCACGAGGAAGGCCGCGTTCCGCTTCGTGATGTACGCCAGGCCGACGAGGACCCCCGCCCAGAAATAGTGCCGCCTCAACAGCAGCACAACGGCTGCCAG
>Ga0315293_10004525_pt1 | contig 13160 bp, 13 predicted proteins | sample YL17G13_20_MG_FD_203071 | JGI IMG/M metagenome (GOLD analysis project Ga0315293, IMG submission 203071) | Sediment microbial communities from Yellowstone Lake, YNP, Wyoming, USA - YL17G13_20 | ecosystem: Environmental > Aquatic > Freshwater > Lake > Sediment | place: USA: Wyoming | collected... | reverse complement strand
CGGTGCGGTCAGCACCGCGACGTCGGCCGCCATCCCGCTCGTCGACGAGTTCGTGGACCCGCAGGACGCGAACGACTGGAACTTGGGCCTCGGCCTGTTTTCCATCGTCGGCGGCGGGATGACGATGCTCGGGACGTTCATGGCGGGCGAGGCGGGCCAGGAGTGGGAGGCGCTCGGGTGCGGCGGCGGCCCGTAGTCCTCTGATTGCTTGACAGGTCCGCCCTTCCCGCCGTAGAGTCCCTCCATGCCGAAGTCCGTCGTGTTCCTGGCCGCGCTCAACGGGGACTGGGTCCCGGGCCGCGTCGCTTCGTACTTGGCCCGCCACCTGTCCGACGAATTCGAGATCGTCGGCATGGCCGGGGCGCACGAGCCGCCGCCTTTGGGCGGCGTCGATGTCGCGATCTTCCCGCACTTCGCGGACCTTCGGCTGATGTCGCTGCTTCGCCCGGACACGCGGATCATCGTGACGGTGTACGACCACTTCCTCTGGCGCTGGACCAGGAAGCAGGTCGACCAGCTGCGCGAGGCGCTGGCCATGTGCGACGCGTTGCTCGTCACCAACGCGCTCATCGCGTCGGACATGCGGGCGTACGCCGATCTGCCGGCGTACGTCGACACCTGCCAGAACGGGGTGGACGCCGACCTGTTCTCGCCGGGCGCCCCGGTCGTCCCGAGGAAGTCCGAGGCGCTCGTCGTCGGCTGGTCGGGCACCGATGGGCCCACCAAGAACCTGGACCTCGTGCGGGCCATCGGAGTGCCCGGCGTCGAGCTCCGCGTCCAGGACCACTCGAAGTGGCCGCGCCCCTTCCTATCGATGCCCGACTGGTACCGAGGCCTCGACTTGTTCGCCTGCATGTCGAGCAGCGAGGGCACCCCGAATCCCGTGCTCGAGGCGTCGGCGTGCGGCATCCCCTGGATCTCGACCGATGTCGGCAACGTGCGCGAGTTGTACGAGTCGGTGCCGACAGGCCCGCGGCCAGGAATCATCATCGCGCAGCAGCAGGCGCTGGTGCTCGATGAGGTGCGGGCGCTGGCGCAGGAAAAGGAAAGGCTCGCGGCGATGGGCCAGGCGGGCCGTGCGGCGGTACTGGCGAAGTGGACGTGGGCGCAACGCGTCGAGCCGTTCAGGAAGGCGATCCGGGCGGTGCTCGAGAAGCCGGTGAACAGGATGCGGCTCACCCGCAGGATCAGGGTGTTCTGATGCGCATCCTCTACGTATGCACACAACGCCCGGGCTACGGCGGCGCGGCCACCGAGGCCTACGAGTCGATCAAGTGGCTGCGGAAGCTCGGGCACCATGTGCACGGCGTGTTCGCGGACGACCGCCCGGACCTCTGCGACCCGGATGGGATCGGAGGCATCACGGCGGCTCCCTGGGGGTTCCTCGAGAAGCCGGGTGCGCTGCTGACCGAGAAGTTCGACGTGGCGGTAGGTAAAAACTGGGCTGCGGCGCACATGCTCAGGGGCCTGTCGTCCCCGACGATCTACGTGACATCGAGCGTGCAGTCGCTCTCCATGCCGCGCACGGGCCAAGCGCGCGGGCTGTTCCCGCCGGACGGCGACGACGCGAAGGGATTCAGGGCCGTGTCGCGCGTGATCGTGCATAGCACGCTCGATATGGCCATCTATCGGCGGGAGTTGTCGCCCGACCTCGCCGCGAAATTGGTGCCCGATGTCGTCCGCACGTCGGTGCTCGCCGCGCGGTTGCCCGAGGGACCCGCGAAGCCTCTGGGCGAGCGCCGATGGGACATCTGCATGGCCGTGTCGAACTGGGAGCGCGAAACGAAGGGTCCGGCGGTCGCCAAGGCCATCTGCGAGCGTTTCAAGTCTTCGCGCAAGATTGTCGTCTGCGGCGAGAAGTTCGCGGTGTCCGGCGTCGACTGCTACGGGCTCGTCCCGCATTGGAAGATGCTCCAGATCATGGCCGACAGCCGCGTGATTGCAATCCCGTCGCTCTACGACTCGTCGCCGAACGTCTACGTCGAGGCCTACCACGCTGGCTGTAACATCGTGGCGAGCCCATCCGTGGGCAATATCGAGGACCATCCATCCTCGTTCCTTGCGGCATCGGCCACCGCCGACGCATTCGCGACCCCGATCGCCGAGGCCCTGCTGGTCTCCGTCCAGGTCCCGTACCGCGTCGAGACGCCGGATGCCGTCGCGCGGCAACTTGAGTCGTGGATCGTCCGAATCGGCGAGGGGAGGGCCTGAGAGGGGTCAGATGGACAGCGTCGAAAGAACCGCAGGATACCCGGAGGTCGTCCCGTGGGGCCCGTCCACGATCAACTTCCTGATCGGGGACAAGTGCAACGCCAAGTGCCTCATGTGCTGGCAGGCGCTTCGTCGGAGGGATGGCATCGGCAGGGGAGATGGACATGCCACTCCTGGGTGGTGGCCCGATCTGCCGGCCGACGTTGTCGGAACTGTCCTGTTGCAGAACGTCGAGAGCCTGTACAGTACATCATTCTGTAGCTTCGGCGAGCCCATGCTCCATCCAGGTTTCGGGGCGATGATGGCCGCCGCGCTCGATGTCTACGGGAAGCGCGGGAGGCTGCGCGTCGACCTGACCACGAACGGGTCGCTGCTGAAGGCGAACATCGAACCGCTCGTCAGGATGCCGGGAACGATCACCGTGTCCATCGACTCGCCGGACCGCGAGACGTACGGAAAGATCCGGCGCGGGCTAAATCTTGACTGGATCGCCACGTCGCTTGCGGAGGCGACAGGCCATCCGGCGAAGCACCATGGCCGCACCTTCAACATCAACATGACGGTGGGCAAGTACAACGTCGGCCAGATCGTCGCCATGTCGGACTTCGCGGTGTCGCACGGTGTCGGCGCGCTCGCAATCATCCTCGGTCAGTCGATGGATCGGACGGACGCCGTGGGGCAGGCGGTCGACCCGGCGGATCCGGAGGCGCGGGCGTTGATCGCCGAGGTGCGCCGGAAATATCCGTCCCTGATCGTCACCGATTACTTCACGACGCCCATTCGAGAGACCGAGCCGTGCCCCTACCCGTGGCACTGCTACGATGTCGCCCCGGACGGTCAAGCCACCCATGCTGCCGGTCCTACGACACCGACCTCGGTCCATGGGACTCCGGCATGTGGAATGGTCCGATGATGAGGGAACTCCGGCGCGGTCTTGTGGCGAAGTCCCTCGATGCGGTCAAGTTTCCCGGATGCCTGCGTTGCGAGAAGAGGGGATGGTAGGCGTCCGACTGGAGGATGAAATGCCGAGACGGGACGGGGACACTATGCGGATGGAGTTGCTCCCGATGGAGGAGAGGCTCAAGGAACCCGACCGCTGCCAGGGTTACTGGTACGATCTGGTCGCGCGGCGCGTCAAGGGGTTGAGCGTGGTCGACGTCGGCGCTGGGACCGGCTACGGACTGCCGATCCTGGCCTCCGGTGGGGCGTCCAGGGTCGTCGGCATCGATCCGCTCCCGGCGGGCCCCGGGATCGAGAAGGGCCTCGCCGATGCGCTGCCGGACGGGTCGTTCGACGTCGCCGCCGCGATGGACGTGATCGAGCACGTCGAGGACGACGCCATGTTCCTCAAGCAACTCCTGCGCATCGCGCGGAAGGCCGTGTTCCTGTCGACTCCCAACTGGGATCGGTTCCACTGCGACAACCGCTTCCATTTTCGCGAGTACACGGCCGACGAGTTGACCGTGCTTCTCGCAGGACACAGAACTGAGGCCTGGTGCATCGACGACCAGACGACGTCCCATTTGCCCTGGCGCACCCCACGTCCCGACGCCAGGGCCACGAATTTCGGGATCTGGATTTGGAAGGAGGATCCGCTGCGGGACCGGGACGAGCCGAGGCTCGACGTGTGGGATGGCGCCCCGATCGGCTTCCTCTCCGACGACCGACCGAACCCGGCGCGCGCGGCCGCCGCTGCCATGATCGCAGACCTAGCGGCCAAGGGCGTGCGGTCCATGGTCGAGGTGGGTCCTGGTCCCGGCTTCGACTACGTCGACCACTTCCGAGGGCTTCCCGTGTCGTATGTGGCCTACGAGCCGTCTGCCACCCTGCGGTCCGTCTTCCTGCTCTCCGCTCCGGGCGCGGACATCCGTCCCGGCGGGTACGTGGATCTGCCGCCTGAGTCCTACGACCTCTGCTACACGAAGGCGACGCTCGAGCATCAGCGCGACTTTCGCCACGCCCTCCATCGGATGCTCCTCGCCGCCAGGCGCGTGCTCATCAACTGGTATCTGCCGCCGGACGAGAAGGGCGCGCTCAGATACTCGCCAGAGGAGGGCATCTGGTACAATCGGTACGTCAGGTCCGAGGTGATCGACTTCATCCACCAGCACGGCTACGTGGTGGAGGAGCGCCCGCAGCCGCCCCCCGGAAACTCCCTGTGGTTCGCCTCGTCGATCATCTGACGAGAACCGATCATGGACGGACCACGAAACATCTCCGCAGCCGCCGGACCGCAGCAGTTCGTCGTCATCCTCGGCTGGCGATGCAACTCGTCCTGTCCGTTCTGCATACGCTCTGTGCTGAGGGCGAAGGCCACCGGGAGACGCGACCTTCCGCTTTTCGAATTCGCGGAGGGGCTGGCGAAATATCGCGGGACCCTGCGCGCCATCGCCCTCTCCAGTTTCGGCGAGACGATGCTCAATCCGGACTTCCCGGCGATGATCGACCTGCTGGGGCGCGACTACGCCCACCTCGACGCCGTGCACGTCATCACGAACGGGTCGCTCGTGCAGCGGTGCCCCGCCGTGGGCGACCTTCCTGGCCTCCTGGCGTTCTCGATCGACGCGCCGGATCGGCAGACCTACGGCGCGATGCGCGTCGGGCTCGACTTCGACGCGGTCCTTGCCAACCTACGGTCCATGGTGCGAAGGCCCAACCATCCTAGCCGCCGCATCGGGATCAACATGGCCGTGTTCGAGCGGAACGTGGGATCCGTCTACGAGATGGCGCGGCTCGCGCACGGGGAGGGCGTGCATTCCCTGCACGTGATCGCAGGCATGGGAGACGGCGGGTCCGATGTCGTTGGCTCCAGGCCAAGGCCGGACGATCCTCGGGTCGCAGCGCAGATAGCAAGAGTGCGCGCCGACTTCCCGCGCCTTGAGATCCTCAGCGACACGTTCGACATCGTCCCGGTCAACCGCTGCAGGATGCCATGGATTTCGCTGGACGTGGATCCCGATGGACGCACGCATCCGTGCTGCCGCGCGATCGACGTGGACTTCGGCCAATGGGTCGCGGACGATCCGTGGAACAACGCCGCGATGGAACGCCTGCGCGTGCAGCTCGCGTCCGGCGTCTTCTCCGGGAGCCCGGCCGAGTTCCGGGAGTGTTCGGCGTGCCGATGGAGATGACCAATCCCGTTTCACGGGGGCCGCAGGCTCTGATCCTCATGCTGGCCTGGAGGTGCAATGCGTCCTGCGTCCACTGCTGCTGGACGGCGCTCAGGGATGCGGGCGACCACGCGGAATGGAAGCGGGACATGACGGTCGGCACGGTCGATGCGTTCCTCGGTCTGTACGGGTCCTCTCGTCCCCATGTGACTCTGTGCGGATTTGGCGAACCCATGACGCACCCGGACTACGCGCGCATCGCGTCGGCCATCGCGTCTCGAACAGGCGTGCTCAGCATGACGACGAACGGATCGCTCCTCCACGAGCACCCGGAGATCCTCGACGTCCCCGGGTACCTCGCCGTCTCGCTCGACTCGCCGGACGCCGACATCTACGAGGGGATCAGGCGAGGACTGAGCTTCTCGCGCGTGATCGGGAACATGCGCCTCGCCGCCGGGCGCCGGCATCCCGGCCGCGTGCTGCAGGTCAACATGGCGGTAATCCGTCGCAACGCCCACCAGATCCACGCGACGGCCGCCCTGCTGCGGGACGTTGGGTTCCAGCGGCTTCAGGTACTGCGGGGGCTCTCGATGGATCCGTCCGGAAACGTGATCAACGGCGACCCTCTCGGGCAGATCCTGAGCCCGTCGGATCCGGTCGTGCTGGAGCAAATGGCGCGGGTCAGGGCCGACTTCCCGGAAATCGTGGTGACCGACTACTTCGCATCACGCGACGGACCCTACGCCACGCCCCCGGGCCAGCACTGCGGCCTGCCGTGGACCAGCATGGAGGTTACCACGGACGGCCATGCGCACCCGTGCTGCCGATCCTACGAGACGGATCTTGGGCCGCCAGCCGCAGACCCTTGGCGTGGCGGAAAGATGGATCGGCTCAGAAGCCAACTGGAGTCGTTCGCCGTGGACGCCGCAGAGTTCGGCCCATGCTCCAGATGCACGATGCGCGGAAGCCGGAGGGCTTAGGGCTTCGTCGCGACCACGAAAAAGTTCCCGTCCGGGAACGAGCACGACAGAAGGGGTCCGGACCACGGCGCGGTGTTCCTGTTTCCCTGCGGATCGGTGCGGGTCGAGAAGCCGCGCGCCATGAGGTCGAACGCGACCTGCTGCGGATAGAAGCCGCGCTCCTCGACGCCTCCGGTCGTTGGAACCGTCGCCACGAAGCCCGGCTGATACGGCCTGCGGATCAACTCTCCAGTCTCGAGGAATCGATCCACCGTTCTCCGGAGGAAGTCCGTGTGAAGCCCGGACGTGTTCCTGGCGAGGCAGTCCACCACGTCGGCCTTGAGTTCCGGGTGCCATTTCCGGATGAGGTCTGCGCGCTGGTTTAGGAAGGACCGCTGCACGGTGACCGGGAACGGCGGGCCGCCGACGGTAGTTCCGTCCGGGCCGTTCTCCAGGGCGGCGTACAGGGGCTGCAGCGTCCGCGCCTCGTAGGTCGCCGAGTGGATCCCGTTGCCGTCGGAGATGAAGAGCACTCCGCCGTGCCTGAGCACGCGCCACATCTCGTTGTAGACGACGGGCAGATGCTCGATCGGCACGTGCGAGATCACCTCGTTCATCACGGCGATGTCGACGGTCTCCGGCTGGAGGGGGACGTACCCGGCCTCCGGCTCGATGAAGTCCACGGGGGATCCCTCGAAGAGCGTCCTGACCGCAGCGAGGTCCGGGATGACGTCGAGGCCGATCACGCGCTCCGCACCGAGATCCAGCAGGATAGGGGACAGGAGCCCGTGCCCGCAGCCGAAATCCAGGACGACCTTGCCCTGGGGCGATACCGGGATGTGCCGGACGACGTAGTCGAAGTAGACGTGCCACCCCTTGGACTGCCAGTACGAGGCCTTCTCGATCACGCCGGATCTGAGGTTCAGGATCTTGGCCCGGTTGAGCAGGGCGTCGTATCGTCCCTGGATCGATTCTTGGTTGGACATCCCATGCCTCCTGCGCTAGGAGAATAGCCGCACCAGGAGTCTTGGTCAAGAATCGGCTTACTTGACCATGACGAGGTCCGCGTGGCAGGATGCGGACGATGCGGATCTGCGGGCGAGGAGACGTGCGGCGGTGACCAAGTTGGTCGAGAAGGTGATCGTCGGGTGGCAGCGGGACTGGGGGAAGTGGCCCGACACGGAGAACCGCGACTACTCGGATGTCATGGCGATGCGCGCCGACAGGTGCTACGCAGTCGGCAGCGAGGCCGTGACCGTGCGCGTCCGCTGGTATCCGGTCCATCGCGCCTACGTGGCCGCCGGGGTGCAGGCTCTTCCGACGCCGCATCCGTACGTCGACAACACCAAGCCGCCGGCGAAGTCGGTGCTGGACGCCATGATCGGCGACCTCGCCGCGATCGCCCGCGAGTGCAGGATCTGCTACTGGGAGCACGCACACCAGTGCTACCCTGCGGTAGCCTCGAGCCTCGGCCGCCTGTTCAGGCATTCGATCCTGCTCCATGGCGACGACTGCCCTGGATCGACCGAGATCAAGACGATGCCGATCGCCTGCTACTTCGACAGCGTCTTCCACGGGAACGTGATCTGGAGGAGCGACGGCGACAGGACGAGGGACCTCTACCGCCGCTTCGGCGTCCGGGACACGCACTACGTCTCGGCGTTCACGTCGGCCGGGCTCGAGAGGGGGATCAGGGATCTCGGGTGGTGCAGGCCGGACGGAACCTTCGACCTCGACCGCAGGATCGACCAACTCCGAGCCGGTGGGTACGACTGCGACCTCGCGTTCGTCGGCGCGAAGATGGGCGGGCAGCGCATGCTGCTCGACGGATACGCCGACCTCCTGCGCGGCGTCGGGCTCCGCGTCCGCTTCCACGGCGTCGGCATGAGGCACGGGCCGCTCCAGCCCTATCCACCCATCGGCATACACCCGCTCGGTTTGGCCTGGCCGCTGGCCGATCTGTACATGAGGTCCTTCAGCACGGTCAACTGCCCGTTCATCGGGCTCATGGGAACTAGGCCGTTCGACGCATGGATGTCCGGGGTGCTCCTCGTCAGCGCCGATCCTGTGGGAGAGATGTCGTCGCTCGGCATCCAGCCAGGAATTCACTACGCCGCCTACGACGGGACGCTCGCGGGCCTCGCCTCGACCGTGCTGCACTACAAGGGACACGTGGACGAGACGGAGCGCATAGTGCGGGCCGGGTACGAGTTCGGGAGGAAATTCTTCGCGCAGCACAGCGTTGACAGGGCCATGGAGCGCGTCCTGGCGGCGAACGTCCACAAGTGGGGCTGGTAGATGGCCGCCTGGATCTCGAGGATCGATGGTCTCCAGGTCGCGGCCTGCTACAGGGGTCGGCAGATCGATGGCCCCAGGGTGTCGATCGGCGGGGCCAACGAGATCCTGCAGTCGAGCGCGAAGCGCCTTCCTGCGGGGCTTTCGTTCCGCGCGCACGCGCATCTGTCGACTAGGCGCGAGACGGTCGGGACGCAGGAGGCGTGGGTCGTCGTGTCCGGCCTCGTCCGCGCCCGGGTCTTCGACGTGGACGATTCCATCATGGTCGACCTGCTGCTCGGTCCCGGCGACTGCCTCGTGTCCTTCCGCGGCGGGCATTCGCTGACCGTCGTCGAGGAGGCCCTGCTCTACGAATTCAAGAACGGGCCGTACTTCGGGCAGGAAGAGGACAAGCGGTGGATCGAGGATGGGCCGAAGGAGACCGGTCGATGACGACGTGGAAGGTTCCGCAGTTCGTCCCGTTCCTCGGGGAGGAGGAGGCCCGTGCCGCCGCCGACTGCGTACGTTCCGGCTGGATCACGGAGGGCCAGCTGTCCGCGAGGTTCGTCGACGAGATCAAGAAGATGGCCGGCGTCAAGTACGGCGTACTGGCGCCGAACGGGACGCTGGCCCTCTACCTCGCGCTCAAGTCCTGCGGTGTCGGTCCCGGGGACGAGGTGATCGTGCCCGACCTGACGTTCGTCGCGTCGGCCACGGCCGTCGTCATGGCCGGAGCCAGGCCGGTGTTCGTGGACGTGGACCAACAAGGGCAGATGTCGGGTTCTGCGGTCTCCTCCGCGATGCGGGCCGAAGGGTTGTGCAGGGCCGTCATGCCCGTGCATCTCTACGGGTCGGCATGCCCCGCCGTGGCGGGGCACGCGCCGTCGATCATCGTCGTCGAGGACGCCTGCCAGGCGCTCGGCGTCGAGTACAACGGCAGGCCGTGCGGGTCGCTCGGCACGGCGTCGGCGTTCTCGTTCTTTGCCGACAAGACGATCACGACGGGCGAGGGCGGCTTCGTCGGCACGGACGACGAGGACGTCTTCGGGCGGCTGCGGCTCCTTCGGAACCAGGGCCGGGAGAACCGCGGGTCGTTCGTCCATCCTGGGATCGGCCAGAACTTCCGCATGACCGATCTCCAGGCCGCCATCGGCCTCGTGCAGTTGAGGAAGATGCCGGAGATCGTGGCCCGCAAGCGCGCCCTCCACCGCGTGTACCAGGATCGGCTCTCGGGAATCGTCGATCTGCTCGGGCCGGTGCCCGGCTCGACGCACATCCCGTTCCGGACCGTGGCGGTGTTCAGACGGTACGCCGACGACGCGGCTAGGTTTCTGGCGGCGCGCGGCGTCGAGCCGCGGTCGTGCTTCTTTCCTCTCCATCGCCAGCCGTGCTTCGCGGACATCGCCAGCGACAAGCGGCACGACGACAGACTCTTCCCGCAGGCGAACCGACTGTGGAACCGCGCCCTCTGCCTCCCGACGTTCGCGGGCATGACCGAGGAACAGATCGAAATCGTCTGCTCGGCCGTCGAGGACTTCGTTCGCGGGTGGACGCCGTGACCGTCAAACTGCACATGGGTTGCGGCAACGTCATCCTGCCCGGCTGGATCAACCTCGATGCCAACCCTGGGCCGTTCATCGACGCCGTCGACGATGCCCGGACCCTGCGGTCCATCCCGCTGGCGTCCGTGGACGCGATCTACGCGTCGCACCTGTTGGATCATCTCGGGCGGAACGAGATCGATCCGGTGCTCCGGGAATGGCGCGGGCGCCTGGTCCAGGGAGGAGTTCTCCGGATCTCGGTCGGCGACTTCGCGGCCATCGTCGAGGAGTACAGGGCAGGGCGGCCGCTCCGCGACCTCCTCGGCCTCCTGATCGGAGGCCACAGGGACGAGTACGACAGGCACGGCATGATCTTCGACCACACGACCATCGAGGACGCCCTCTCGCGGGCTGGCTTCGGGAATGTCCGGACATGGGACTGGCGCAGGACGGAGCACGCCGAGCACGACGACTACTCGCGCGCGTACCTCCCGCACATGGACCTCGATCACGGCCGGCTCATGTCGCTAAACGTCGAGGCCACGTCGATGGAGTCCGCGATGCCGGAGCCCGAGTGGCACGTCCTCGGCGACTCGCACGCATGGGTGTTCACCCAGGCGACGGGCCATCCCCGCCTCTTCGACGCGCAGCGCCCAGTCCGTTCGCTCGACGGCCGGTTTTCCGTGAATCGGCTCGGTCCGTGGACGATCCGCAGCCTCGGGCGCCCCGAACGGAGGGACGCGATCACCAAGGCGGTCGACGGCGTTCCATCGGGATCGAAGGTAGTCCTGTGCTTCGGAGAGATCGACTGCCGCTGCGACATCGTTCCACAGGCGAAGGAAAGAGGGGCGAACCTCGACGCGATCTGCCTCGACGTAGCCCGCTGCTACTTCGACGTGGTCAACGATCTCGTGCGCCGCGGGTACCGGATGCACGTATGGGGCGGGCCGCCTCCGACTGGCGGGCCCGTCTACAACCAGGAGTTTCCGGCGAACGGAACATACGCCGAGCGTCGGGCGGCCCAGGAGCGCCTGAACGGACATCTGTCCAGCCTCGCGGAGGCCAACGGGGCCAGGTACGCCAGCATCTACGACCACCTCGTCTGCGGAAACAGGACGCAGACCGAATTCTTCCTCGACTACATCCACGTCAACCCGTCCAGGGCCTGGCCGTTCGTCGAGGAGGCTCTCCGTGGGTAGGAGGGCCCTCATCACCGGCGTCGGAGGCCAGGACGGAAGCTACCTCGCCGAGCACCTGATCTCCCTTGACTACGAGGTCCACGGGATCATCCGGCGTGCGTCCGTCGCCGAGAACCAGGACAGCCGGGTCAGGCACCTCGAGGGAAAGGCCGTGTTCCACTACGGCGACATGCTCGACGTGTTCTCCCTGGAGCGCGTCCTCCGCGAGGTTCGGCCCGACGAGGTGTACAACCTAGCCAGCCAGAGCCACGTCCGGATCTCGTTCGATGTCCCTTCGTACACCATCCAGACCAACGCCCTCGGCGTGCTCAACGTGTTGGAGGTGCTTCGTCACGAGTGCCCCGAGGCTAGGTTCTACCAAGCGAGTTCCTCCGAGATGTTCGGGGGGAGCGTGGACGCCGATGGCTACCAGCGCGAGACTACGCCTATGCACCCGGTGTCGCCCTACGGCTGCGCGAAGGTGCTGGCGTTCAACTTGGTGCGGCACTACCGCGCGGCCTACGGGGCGTTCTGCGCGAACGGCATCCTGTTCAACCACGAGAGTCCGAGGCGCGGCTCGAACTTCGTCACGCGCAAGGTCGTCAAGGGCGCGGTCGAGATCAAGTTTGGGCGACGGGACAAGTTGTCGCTCGGGAATATCGACTCGTACCGTGACTGGGGCCACTCCAAGGACTACGTCCGGGCCATGCGCCTCATCCTCGCGCACGGGGAGCCGGACGACTTCGTCGTGGCCACCGGCGAGACGCACTCGGTCCGCGAGATGGCCGAGTACGTCTTCAGAACCCTCGGGCTCGACTACCATGACCACGTAGTGCAGGACCAGAGACTCGTCCGGCCCGAGGAACTTCGGTACCTCCGTGGTGATCCCATGAAGGTCTGCAGCGCGTTGGGTTGGCGGCCCGAGTACACGTTCCACTCGATGCTCGATGAGATGATCGAGGCCGAACTACAGCAGGCAAGGAACGGCGAGTAAACCCGTAGGGCGGGACCGATAGCCATCCAGTTCTTGGCCTAGATGTCCAGGACGCAGCGGACCCGGCATGTGCTTCCCGCGCACGAGTCCGGGATGTCGTAGATGGCCGCGTTGTTGAAGCCGACGCCCCATGTCCAGCCTGGACGGTCTGGATCCGTGGTCGACGACCAGTACCAGCCGCACGATGAGCCGAATTCGTCCGGCCAGTAGCATCCGCCGGATTCGGGGCCGCTCATGTCGTCGCACCACTGGCACGATGGCAGGCCTCCGCAGGCGGCGAGCGAGGAGCATCCATCGGAGATCCCGCAGGTTCCACCCGTCCCGGTCGCCGAACACCCGCGGATCAACGTCCGCAGTTCGCTGATCGTCGGAAGGTGCCACGAGAGACCGGAGGTGCCCGAGAGGCTCACGCAGTGGCCGGACGCCGTGTCCAGTTCGCCGAACGTTCCGCGCGGGGGGTTCTCCCAGCAGAGATTCGTGGAAGGATCAAGCCATCCTTCGGCACACGGTGCAGCATCTGCCTCTGCGTCGGCATCGCCGTCCGCGTCGGCATCGCCGTCCGCGTCCCCATCCGCCCCCTCGTAGCAGACGCAGATGTCGCGCACGCAGTCCCCGGAGAAGTACCCCGCTCCGACGCACGCGAACGAGCAGTCCTCCGCGCTACAGGCGGCGGCCTCGGAGTCGTCTCCGTCGATCTCGTCGGGAACCTCCTCGGGAACGTCCTGATCGGCTTCGTTCTCGCCGCCTCCGTCCTCCCCGTCCGCGTCGGCGGGCGGGCTCCAGTCGAGGGCGCACGACGGCACCAGCAGCGCGAGGGCCAGGATCCGGATCGTCTTGTTCATGGTCGACCTCCCTGCCCCATAGACGTAGCACGTCCGCGCCCGATTCACCAC
>Ga0315293_10004523_pt1 | contig 13162 bp, 11 predicted proteins | sample YL17G13_20_MG_FD_203071 | JGI IMG/M metagenome (GOLD analysis project Ga0315293, IMG submission 203071) | Sediment microbial communities from Yellowstone Lake, YNP, Wyoming, USA - YL17G13_20 | ecosystem: Environmental > Aquatic > Freshwater > Lake > Sediment | place: USA: Wyoming | collected... | reverse complement strand
TTTATCCTGGTTCCGAGCGATTTTTATTTGCAAAAGAATGGTTTTATTCCGCTTTTTGACAAACTTGTACATCTCGCATTCATGAAAGTCCATGAACATTTCATAGGCATGATGGTGAGCCAGGTATTTGTCCTTTTCCAGTTCTACGATATCATCCTGCCGGCCGACAATTCCTTTTATGTGCTTGCACCCAAATCCTGGATGCTCGCCAATTTCTGCCAAATCATTCAGGTCGTACCTGATTATGGGCATGGTTTTATTGATCAAATTCGTAATGATCACATTCCCGATATTATTGTCGTTTTCATTCTTACTGAAATTTTCAAATTCGAAATAATTCGAGTTTGGGAAAATTGTATATTGATCCGAAAGTCCGAAATCAAATCCAAGCGATGGGGATTCCATGGCTCCATATAAACTGACGACATATTTTCCGAGATATGTAGTAAATAGCCCCTTTTGCATCGTTGAAATAACTTCACTCGTTAAAAATACAATCGGGAAATCAAACGTGATTTCCCTTTCCCTGAGTCTATTACCGACAATTTGCATAATCGATGGAGTACTCCACAATATTCGCGCCTTTGTTTTCATTAACTTGGATATGATTTCATCGACAGGCTCATAAATAGAAATGATTTCTCGTTGAAATAGATTGAATTTATTTTGCATGACGCCAATGAAGGAGATTTCCTTTTCTACATCAAATTGATCGTCGCAGCCATATCTGGATATAATCACAATTTTATCGGACATTCTAAAACCAGCTTTTCTCAATGCCCAAAAGACGCGGACGTGAGATGTATAGTCCTCATAGTTATTGATGGCTATCTTGAAAGGTTCGCCGCTTGAACCGCTGGTGCTATGGATGTGAATGTGTTTGCCCATATTGCATGTCATAATGTCCTTTGTGGAATACGGCTTGAGAATTGCCTTGCTGACAATTGGAATTTTAGCAATGTCAGCCAAACTCTGGATCTTTAAATCCAATACACCGTGATCTCCATAATACTCCCGGTAAAACTTCGAATGCTTGCATGCATATTCAAACAGCTCATTAAACTTTTTTAATTGCATTATTTTTATTGAATCCACCGTTGCGTTTTGCCAATAATGCAAAGATAAATAATATTTTAAGAGCTCAATGACCATTATTGTTTAATTTGTTTTAATTCCAGATTTTTAATGCCCTTAACCATGGCAAAGGGAAAACCTGCTGCGTTTTCCATGCAAAAGCCAGGAACATAAGAAAAAATATTATGGAGAATGCATAAGCCGTACCGATGTAACCGAATGCATTTACAAGCAAGACATTCAGTACAATCATCATAATCATATTCACAAACGATACCATGCTGATATATCTTTGTTTTTCGAATTTGATCAAAAAAGGCGTCAAGAAAACATAAAAACCATTGAAGAAATATCCAATGGCAAACCAGGGAATAAATTCCCTGGCCCCAGAATATTGCTTGCTGGCCATGATTCTTAAAATGATTCCGGAAAAAAAGATAATGAACAGCACACCCAGGGACATAACGGCAACCAAGGCCAACAGCATGCGGGTGAGATACATCTTGTTAATGGTATGTTTCTGGGCAAGTTGCTCGTATAGATACGGAGACCACGACAACACCAGGGCGTTGCTTAAGAGCTTGACGGCAAATGCAACCTGCAGTGCGACGGCATAAAGACCCAATAGCTTTTTTGAAAAATAGAACTGCATGAATAAGAGGCCAACTTGAAAAATTATAACCGACTGAAGCGAATGAGGAATCAGCGGCACGGCTGTGTCCAAAACACTTTTTATTGGTTCCTTTGATATGGCGAACGAGATATACTCGTTGGACCAAAGATAATAAACCATCAGCAGCCCGGAAATGAAATAGGAAATGATGATTCCTCCTACTCTCCCCTGCCAGCCCCATAAAAACAGGACAACCAGCACCAGGGAAACGGCAATGTCGATTACGGTATTCCCGATCTGATGTTTTCCAAAGAGAAAACTTTTTTTTTCATTCCGCATTACAGTCAAACCTATTGAAAACGCGATAAATGCGAAAGACGTAAAAGGGACCAGCATGAGCCAGAACAATTTCAAATCAATGATTTTTCGTAAAAACGGGTAGGCAAGAATAATCAACAGTATAGCAACCAGTGAAAATATTGCCAGGATAAAAAGTGAACTGCCAATAAGCTTCGCTACTTGTCTTTTTTCAGAGCCAAAAAAGTGCTTGGCTATGACTTGCGGAATGGAAATTCCGATTAAGGCGTTGGATAATGCCAAACAAAAACTGAACAAGGCAACATTGGCATATTGTTGAGGAGCCAGGTAGCGGGTTAGTATCGGCAAAACCAGCAAGGGAATGGCATTGTTGATAAAGGTGGTGATGAAATATCCGCTAGACATTTTGCCAAGATGTACAAGACCACGCAGATCAATATTTGACCTTCTCACTTTGAAGCCATTTGAAATATGCTTTCTGCGAAAACATTGACGAATTCAGATTTATCCTCGTTCAGCTTTTCGTACCAGGCTCGTTGGGCATACACCTTGATCGACTTGCGGATAAAAGCATTCAGGTAGGCCAGAAGATTTCGTTCGTCAAACTTGAAATTTTCAATGAATGGGCCAATCGTTGTCGCAGTTTTTTCATCAACCACCCTTAACACTCCGTGATATTTCTCATACCACGACAAGCCAAAATTGATAACCGGTTTGCCCATTACCATTGCTTCCCAGCCAGTAGTGCCGGTGATGGTGGCTACCGCTCTCGAATTTTTTATAAGGGAAAATGGATCTGTATGCAGCGGCATTAAGCGCACCTGAGGATAGGCGAGCAAGTCCTTATAAAATTCCGGAATCCTGCCTGTGTGTCCCAGAAGGTGAGAGTAAAACTGCGAACGATGTTCTTTGACATAAATCAAACAATCGGAAGGGAGCTGCTTGGCGAGAACATCGATGCACAAACGCTGGTCAACAAAAATACCTCCGGAAGGATTGCTGGTCGCCTCGGGTTGATAGTGTAAGTTATAAATCACATACGGAACATTAAAGTCTGGCTCCTCGACCAGCGAATCATAAACTTTTTTTAACTTTTTCTTGAATGCATTGGCGTTCATTTTCAAAAATGAATAATTCAATACGGTCGTACTGCTAGTTTCTATGCTTTTGCATCGCTGCTTCCAAAAGGACGGGATTCCTTTTTTGAAGTATCCATTCTTACCAAAATAATTTTCCTTGAACTGATTCATGTCAAGGACGAATTTCTTGGTTAGCGATAAAATAGTTGAACTCTGTTTATGTTCGACTAAGTGTTTCTTCATATAAAAAGGCTCGGCCAAAGCATAATCCAATTTCATTTTTTCATAATAGGTAATTATATCCTCAGGCAGGTTTCCTTTCAATTCTTCAATACTAAAATCAGATTTTAAATATCCAGCATACTCTTCATCGAAAATATCTCCTATGGAGGATACATCTGTCAAAGGGATGTATCTGCCCAGAAATGCTGATCCGCAAAACGTGACAAATTTGATTTTTTTATATTTGCACATCAAATAAAGTGCATAATCAAACGCTTGATGAGGGATCCTCTCGCTCACGACCATGTCCGGCTTGAGATAGTCGATACAGGCATGCCAATATTTCAACAAATTCCTGAAATGTCTTTGCCGTTCCATGAAGTTAAAACCATATCTATATGGATCCATCCTGTCCATCATTTTAATGGTTAAAAGTTCATCGTGTGCAATATCCTTCAAAAAATCAATATTTATATTTGATCCGGGGAATCGATCGGAAATTTCCTTCGGAAAAATACCTTTAGAAGCATTGAAATACGGATGAAATATCACATTGGGAAAGGCTTTAGGAATTACATTTTTCGAGTTATCAAATTCGTATCCGATCCAATACACAGGCTCATAGCCGTGCTCTTGCTGCATTTTTTGAGCTATCTTTAGCCAAGGGTCACTAAAACACGAGTTATAAATTATCTTCATTGACTACTTTCCAAAAGTTTTTTTACTTCATTTGATCGTTTCGGTTTTCGGTTTTAGCATATTTCCTTTCGTTTTTGTCACGAATCAACTCTCACTCCATTTCCTCTTTCGAATCAATTTTTGCTTTGGCCTTTATCTGCTGATAAGAATCCCTCCCTTTGGCCATCGCTTCAGGAAGAAGCTCTTCCTCGGCCAGATCCAGGCATTTGAGTATGCCGGATGCAATTTCCTGGTAACGATACCCGCTTTCGGGGCAGACCATGATGCCCTCAGGGCCGGGTTTTAGAACATGCCCATGCCTGCTCATCCAGCCTTTTTGCTTACCAGGTACTCCAACAATAAATGCATAATCAGGAACATCTTTCGTTACTACAGCACCAGCAGCAATGAAACAGTAACGACCTAAGGTAATTCCGCAGACGATGGTGGCGTTGGCGCCGACGGTGGCGCCGCGGCGGATGAGTGTTTTTTCGTAAAGCGAGTGGCGCAGGATTTGCGAACGAGGATTCGAGACATTAGTTAAAACACATGAAGGCCCCAGAAAAACGTCGGATTCGATCATTGTACCTTCGTAGACCGACACGTTGTTCTGAATCTTGACGTTGTCGCCAATGACCACGTTGTTGCCGACATTGCAATTCTGACCGAAGATACAGTGCTCGCCTATCCGAGTTCCCGATTGTATATGGCAGAAATGCCACACTTTTGTACCGTTGCCGATTATGACGTTGGAATCGATATAGCTCGATTCATGAACGAAATAGTTTGTTTTATTCATAATAAGACCTCGGTAAGACTAAAATTCCAAATCCCAAGCACCCAGGTAAAAGCATTTTAAAGGTAAAAGTAAAAAGGTAAAAGGTAAAAGTAAGAGAAGAGAAAAGAAAAGAGAATAAAAAAAACTGAATCTTCATGAATTTTTAGATGCGTTTTTACTAATCGAGCCCAGGATGTTCTTCAGTTCTACCGATTCATTCAGCAAAGACTCTATTTCTTTCATATTGCTCGATTCCAAGTCACTGAGAATCCGGAGCCAATAGTTTGATTCTCGCATTTCCTTCAGCGAAATCCTAACTTTATTTAAAAAGTCGGCACGAGAGCAAGCTGCTTGAGCTTCTTCATAATTGGCACCGCAAGAAGTAGCTGATTTCGTCAACTGAAATTTAATCACGTTCAACGAAGAGCTGCTTCCCACTTTTTTCAGCATTTTGATATTATCGACTGCAAAGCGAAACAATCTCGAACACAACTCCTTCTCTTTCATTCTAGTTCGTTCTATTGCCTTCCACTTTTACCTTTTTCCTTTTACCTTTTTCCTTTCTAGTTATTCCTGATTGTTTCATAAATGCTTGGAGCTTTGTGCTTTAGTCCTATTTAGCAAGAGGATGATATTCCCCTTTCAGACCTACTGGCACTGCGCTCCTTATCTCATGCGCCAACTCTATTGACGGTCGCGCCGCAACAATGCCGAAGCCCTGGCTGGACAGCACGCCGCGATACACCTCGGTGTGCAAGTCGCCGAAGCCTTCGGAAAACTCGAAGAGTTCGTCATTCAGCTTCAAGGTGCGATAGGTGTTCTTGCCGGATTCTTTAGCTACCTTGGGCAAATCTTCGCGATCCAAAGACAAGAACCATTTCACGCGTGCCCTTTCAAGTTCAAAGAATCCGGACATTTTCCTATCATCGGCGATGTGGACGACCTGCTTCTGGAGCTGTCCGAAGATCCAGAGCAGCATGTCGAAAAAATGGATGCCGATATTGGTGGCAATGCCGCCCGACTTGTGGACGTCGCCCTTCCAGGAGACCTCGTACCAGCGGCCGCGGGAGGTTATATAGGTCAGTTCGATATCATACTTTTTCGCGGACTTTTTCTTGGCGATCTTCTCCTTGAGGGCGATGATCGCGGGATGGAGGCGGAGCTGCAGGACATTCCAGACGCGGCGGCCGGTCTCTATCTCGAACTCCTGCAGGGCGTCGGCATTCCATGGATTGAGGACAAGAGGCTTCTCGCAGATGGCGTCGGCGCCGACGCGCAGGGCGAAGCGGATGTGGGCGTCGTGCAGGTAATTGGGAGAAGCAATTGAAACAAAGTGCACTCGCGTCGACTCCTCTTGGCGGCGGAGTTTCTCGACGTGGCGGTCGAAGCGCTCGAACTCGGTAAAGAAACGAGTATCGGGAAAGAAGCGATCCAGAATTCCAACAGAATCAGACCTATCGAGCGCCGCAATAAGAACATTGCCGGTGTCTTTTATGGCTTGCAGGTGGCGGGGAGCGATGTAGCCGGCAGCGCCGATCAGGGCGAAGTTGCGAGAAGTCATTGGGAACTCCTCAAGTATAAAGTATAAAGTACAAAGTATAAAGTATGAGAAGAATCTTGCATGAGCTTTAAAGACATTATCCTATCCTCAAGTAAAAAGTATAAAGTTTAAAGTATAAAGTATGAGAACAGCAATCAACGATCATTTTTACTTTCTCCGAACCTTGGAACAGATCGCTCCGAGTATTTTTTTAATTTCAGCTGATTCGTTTAAAAGTATTTTCGTCTTTCCAGCATCACCTATTTCAATCCTATCTATGATCCGCAACCAGTAATTCGTTTCTCGTATCTCCTTAAGTGAAATGCGAACCTTATTTGTAAAATCAGCTTTTGAACAAGCTCCCTGGGACTCTTCGTAATTCGCACCGCATGAAGTTGCGGCTTTAGCCAGTTGAAATTTAAGAATGTTATTTTCCTGCGTACTTCTTATTGACTTGAGAAACTTTAAAACTTCGACAGAAAAATTAAACAATCTTTCGCACAATTCATTGTCTTGCATTCTAGATGGACCTCAAGTATAAAGTAAAAAGTTCAAAGTATAAAGTATGAAAATGGCAAATAAAGTTCATTTTCCCATTCAGCAGTTCGTTAGTTTTTTTTACTTTAAACTTTATACTTTGTACTTTAAACTTTCTTCGCCTTTAGCTCTTCTTTCAATCTCTTGATATGGCCCCTACCAAGACCTTTAACTTCACAACCTAATGCGAGATACTCCTTGATCTTCTCGTCACTCAAGATCAGGAAACAATCGATAATGGCAATGGGCTTGCCGGCGAGCTTGACGATCTCGGCCGGGTCCAAGTCGAGGTATTCTTCATGGCGGACGGCCAGCACCAAGGCGTCGCAACCGGGCAAGGCTTTGGCCAAGTCTTTTTGAACTTTAAGAGACTTGAGCTTCTTCTGGTTGCGGAAGAACTTCTCCTTGCCGACGACCGGGTACTCGTCCTGCTTCTCGAACTCCCACCAACGGTCGACATAAGGGTCATGGACGCGGATCTCGGCGCCCATCTCGGAGAGGCGGCGGACCAGGACTTCCGAACCGGAATAGCGGGTATCGCCGACGTCCTCGCGGTAGGAGGCGCCGCAGACCAGCACCTCGGCCCCGGCGACAGGGACTGACATGTTGCGCAAAGCATCGCGCACCAGCTGCGCCGCGTGAAGTGCGCGTGTGTCGTTGATATCGATGGCCCGGGGAGTGATATTGAAGATGTCCTCCTCGAAGCCGAAGACGTGTTTATAAGCCCAGACGCCCAGGCCGCCGTCTTTCGGAAGGCAATACCCTCCTACTCCGGGGCCGGGGAAGATCATGTTGCTGTGGGTCGGCCTTACTTTTATGGCCTGGATGACCTTGCCGATGTCGACGCCGTTGTGCTCGGCGAACACTGACCATTCGTCCAGGAAGGCCAGGATAGTGGCGCGGTAAGAGTTCTCGACGATCTTGGCCGTCTCGGACTCGATGGGTCGGTCGAGGACGGTCAAGGGATATTTGTCAACGTGGATCACTTCGCTGAGGAATTTGACAACGCGCTCGCGGGCCTTATCGCTGACGCCGCTGCAGACGCGCCAGAAGTCGCGGATCGAGGCCACATAATTACGGCCGGGCATGACACGTTCGTAGGAGTGGGCCAGGAGCGGGTCGGATTTGATGCCGCGCTGGCGGAAGATCTTGCGCATGACCGGCAGGGCTATTTGCTCGGTCGTGCCGGGGGCAACCGTGGTTTCGATCAGCACCAGGCACTCGGCCGGGACGCGTTTTGCTATGGTTTCGAATGACTCTTCCAAGGCGCTCATCTCCACTTCGCCGCTGCGGCAGTTGCCGAGCTCGCTCTTCTGGAAATCGAGCTGGACATCGACGACCACCACGTCGGCCAGGGAAAGCACCTCGTCGTTGTAGGTGGCGATGAGGGTTTTCTTCTCCAGCACGGTGCGGCGAATGAGCGGTTCGACCTCTGGGTCCTCGGCTTTAACCGGCGAAATTCCCTTATTTAAGGTCGGGATCTTCCAGAAGCTGCGCGTCGAGGGGCGCTGCACGCCCAGGACGAATTTACAGGGCTTTCCTTTTTTATCTACTACGTCGGCTACAATCGCCGCCATTACGGCACCTACGAAGCCGACTCCAAGAACAACAACAATTTCTTTGCCCTGTGCCCGATGGGTATCGACCAGCGTTTTGATGCGCTTAAACTCGCGATCGTAGTCTTCGGGTTTGGGCAGAGGGTATTCGATGCCGTCGGGTGACAGTGAAATTGATTCGGTCATTGCTTTACTCCGTAATGAGTGATGCGTGATAAGTGATGAGAAAGAAAATAAGCGACATAGCTAAAACAGTGATGCATAATAAGTGATAAGTGATGAGAAAAGGCATTAGAAGAAACTCATTTTTTATTTTTTAAAAACGACAAGAGACCGAGTAACATCTTTTTAATTTCATTCAATTTGTTCAGATATTCAGATGATTCCTTCAGATACCCTAAACGTTCAGAGATAAGAAGCTGGGTTTCCAATTCGGCGGTTGAGCCTAGAGCAATATGCAAAAACTGAATAAATTCCTTTTTTGAATTGCGTGCAGCTCCTTCAGCAATATTGCTGGGAATTGAGATTACCGAGCGACGAAGCTGGGAGGTTAAGGAATAGAGCTCCTCCTTAGGGAAATCTTTGGTTATTTTATACAAGTCTTCCACTAAATCCATGCTTTTTTTCCAAACATCAAGATCCCTATGCCCTTTAACCATAAGATTTAATTATCGCCTTCTCTCATCACTCATAACGCATCACGCATTACGAAATACGAACTGTATGCTGCCCCTGCGGGACAGTCAAACCATATCCGCTTGGACAAGCGGATGGTTTGAGCTGCCGCCATTGGCCTTTTAGGCAAAATGCCGGGCAAACGGGTGTTTGGTGGAGACACATTGGCTTTTTGGAGTTAAGAAACCGCTCGTCTCCTCATTTTTCTCATGGGCACTAAAAAAGTAACATATCCGGGTATGGATGTCAAGGGATTTTTGATAATTTATTCAGTATTATTGAGGGTTTCAGAGCTTGCGGACTTCCGCGATGCGCAGGTTGCCGGGCAGAAAATCGCGCGGCGTCCCAAATGCGCGCCGGGACGCCCGGGTTGTCCCCAATTGCGGCGAATCAATCCGGTTTGACTTCCCCGGGATTTGTTCCTAAAATATGTCCGGAAATTGACAAGGGAACTCAAGAAAATGAAGGACGCCATCGCAAAAAACATCCCGGCCTGGCTGCTGAAATGGTACGGATCGCTGCATAAGAAAACGTCGGAATTCAGGGGCTTAAGCGCCGAAGAAGTTTTTACGCGCATATACTCGAGCAACCACTGGAAAAGCCCGGAAAGCGTTTCCGGGACGGGGTCGGAACTCGAACAGACCAAAACGCTTGTCGAAAAACTGGAAAAATTGCTCGCGGACATGTCCATAACCTCTATCTTGGATATTCCCTGCGGCGATTTTAAATGGATGCAGGAAGTCGATCTGTCAAGGATCGATTATACTGGCGCGGATATAGTTGAAGAATTGATAAAAGCCAACCAAGAAAAATACAAGGAAAAAACCAATCGTCGATTCATGGTCCTAGACCTGATGCACGGCCGGTTGCCGGAAAAGGACCTGATCGTGGTCAGGGATTGTCTGGTTCATTTTTCGTTCAAGGACATCCGTCAGGCGATCAAAAACATCACCTCGTCCGGAAGCAGGTACCTTCTGGCCACGACGTTCACCGATTATCATACCAATTACGATATCGCGACCGGGGATTGGCGAAGACTGAACCTGCAGGAAAGGCCGTTTAATTTCCCGCCCCCGATCACGATCATCAACGAAAACTGCACGGAAAACAACGGGGAATTCGCCGATAAGTCGCTGGCCTTGTGGGACATAGGCGTAATTCGCCTGTCAAAGGAAATTAAGTTATAAATATTCCATACCTGCCGTGAGTTTCCTGCCAAGTAGCAATTTTTGGAAGCTATGGGAGCCGAACTGGCCGTTCACTCGCGGTCAATGCCTTTAGCAAGATCCATTTTTTTTATGCCAGCCCGGGCAAGCAGGGATTCCAATTCCCTGAACCTTGGGTACTCTTTACGCATGAACACGAAATAATTGGCGTTCGATACGGATGGAAGGTGACCCACGTGAACGTACAGATCCGTGAATCCGGGAAGCGTGACCACCTGGTACGTGGACCCAAGTCCATAGTGGGCATGCGCGGGATCCTTTAGATTGGACCGGTACAAACTGGTGTCCAGCCAGCGGCGCTCGCCATCGATTATCAGTTCGACATCGCCAAGACGAACAGTATCCGAGCAAGCGCGCAGGAAAAGGTCCTGAAGAATGATCAAATCCGGGCGACATTCCTGAAAGTAATCGTGAGTAAGCCCATCATGGGCGATCCGAGCATCAGCCAATCCGATAAGATCGACTGTCTTGAGTTTCGAGAAGTATGCCAACGCGCCGATGTCACCCGTGGCGAGGACGGGGGCCGGGACGAGCGCGGCTGCCGGGGAGAGCCGCATTCCGCTGGCCACATTAACCATCCGCGTGCGGCTGCACATATCCACGATCGTCCTGAAATCGTCCATCATGAAACGCCAGGAGCTCATGGTCAGCATGGCTAGCGTCAGGCAAAAAACAAGGTTGGGCATCACCGACCAAACGACATGCCGAGTAAGTGCGACTGATCGCATTCCATAACTTTCACTCAGAGTTTCGACCCGCAGGATTCCGAGCACCAGCAACGGCCAGGTTGGGATCAAAAAGCGGGACGCAATGCCCATGACAGGGTTCATGGCCGCATAAGACACGCATAAGCAGAGTGAAGGAATCATCAACTGCATGAAATAACGATCGCGGATCAGCCTGAGCGCGCCATTCTTTCCAATCGCATACGCGAGGTAAAGCCAGATCGGGGCAAGAGAACCCAAGTAGCGTACTACATAGCCGATTCCCTGAAACCCGGCCCCCTTCTTGATATAAAACGTGTTGGGCAGCGGATATCCGAACCATTGCCATTTTGCGGCCGTATAGGCGATCAAGCCGAGCAAGAGGACGGCGAATGCGCGCCCAAGGGCTGATCTTCCGGCCGCATCGGAGAATACGAACAGGACAGCCCACAGGGGCACAATGAAAGCCAGGGCATCGGGCCGCGTCATGAAAGCGGCCAGGGAACCGATGACGAGAAGCATTCGCGACAATCGGTTCCCGGCCCTGAACGCCGCCAAAGTCACTAGAGCCAGAACGAGCGAATAGAGAGCCGTATCCATCCCCTGAAAGGCGCCCAAAGCCAGCTGCGGAGTCAGCAGGATCGCCAGCAGGCAGGCGACCCGCGGGACCCGGGAATCGGGGGCCGCGCGATCGGAAACGAGGAATTTCGCGATCACCGGGACTGCCAGCGCGACCAAGAGGAACCAGGACATGATGCCGATCGGGACCATCGAGCGGTGCGGAGGGATGGCGAAAATGAACTCGATCGCGGCGCCCAGCGCCACCCAAAGCAGGCTCGTGAAACCCTCGACGGGCTTCTCGACCTGGTTCCACGTCAAGCCATGTCCGGACGCCAGGTTGGCGGAGAACCGGGCATTGATATAGGCATCATCGTAGACCAACCCGTTGAACATTCCCGTCCAGGCCCACAAGGCCAGGCAGACGAGTCCGAGCCCAAGGGCCCACGCAAGAAATCGCCGACTCAATTGCATGATGTCCGTTCCTTAAAAATATCTTCGGCCACCTTCCGGAAACGCCCGGCGATGGCGCCCGCGTTCCAATCCTGCAGAAACGGGTATGCCGTTTTTCCGCGGAGCAATTGTTTCGCCATGGCCTCGGCCAACGCCCTGGCATCATGGGTCGGAACGAGCATGCCGTACTCACCATGGCGCAAAATTTCAGCCGGACCGGTCGGGGCGTCGCAGGCAACGACCGGCAGGCCGGTGACCATCGCCTCGACGATCACGTTCCCCCACCCTTCATAATTGGAACTGTGGACGAACAGGTCGCTATGCGCCATCCATACGAAGGGATTGTTCACCTTTCCCGGCATGGTCAGCCGCTCAGAAATGCCCAGCCGCTGCGCCAGGCGCTGCAAGGCTCTTCTCTCGGGGCCGTCACCCAGGATGATGAGGTTGGCGGGAGGGGATGAATCGGGCATGCCGGCGAAGGCGCGCAAGAGCAGGGCAAAGTTTTTTACTTTCTCCATGCGGCCGGCCGCAAGGATCAAGGGTTTTTTGCCTGCCAGCGCCGCCAGATCGTCCGGGACCTTTTCCGCGGCCTGGCGCGTGATGGCCTCAAAATCGATGGGGTTGGGAATGAAAAATGACTTATTCTCCGGGACGGCGAATTTCTCTACGAACAGGCGCCTGTTCCATTCGGAGCATGAGATCAAGGCGTCCAAATGCCTGTAAAGGGGATACAGCAAATGAAAAATGCGGCCGTACATGAAGACGTTCACATGCATGCCGCCAACGAAAATGCCGTCCGGGAAGTCCCTTTTCAGCAGCACCGAAATGAAGTTCGGCATCTCTAAAAAGCTGTAGAAAGCGAAAGGGCCCTGGTTCTCGGCAAGGATGGCGCGAAGTTGGCGCCGGGCTCGCCATGCCAGAAAGCCGGAATAGAAATGCAAAGGGCCCGTTTGGCAATCGAGCGTGATCACCCGGACGGCCGCCGGGAGGTCGTATTCCACTTCATTGCGCATCAGGACGATCGTCACCATGGCGTCTCGCGACCAGCGATCGGCCAGAATAGAAACGACCCGTTGTACACCGGCCCGCCTCAATTCAGTCGTAAAAAGATAAAAATTCATGTGTTGCAGCTCGTTTTTGGAATATTTTAA
>Ga0315293_10004519_pt1 | contig 13165 bp, 10 predicted proteins | sample YL17G13_20_MG_FD_203071 | JGI IMG/M metagenome (GOLD analysis project Ga0315293, IMG submission 203071) | Sediment microbial communities from Yellowstone Lake, YNP, Wyoming, USA - YL17G13_20 | ecosystem: Environmental > Aquatic > Freshwater > Lake > Sediment | place: USA: Wyoming | collected... | reverse complement strand
CTCTTCCCCTGGAAATATCTCCACCAGGTTTGACTCCATAGAGTTGAAGAATGCTTGCAATATAATCAGCAGCCAGATATTCTCCTTTTTTGCCGGCTTCTCTTCCTTCTGTCCAGTCAGAAGCCAAAAATCCAAGCTGAGATTTAAGCGTGGATTGATTTATATTGTTCAGCGCCCTGGTGAAGGTGTCATCACTGGTCTGTCCTGTAAGTGACAATGCACCTGTAATTAATAGTGAACAGATTATGATAAACTTCCTTTTCATTCTATGCGGGCCTATTTTACTTCTCCGTTTGCTTCCTCCCATAATTGAAGGTAACCGAGCTTTATAATATCCAGCATCTTATTCCAGTTGACGAGGCTGACTTCATCAGAAGGTTGGTGATAATCAGAGTGCATTGCTGCCATCCAGGCGATCACCGGTATTTTATTTTCCGTAAATGCCGTGTAGTCACTGCCTCCGGTCGGGGCCTCCTGGGTTCTAATGTTTAGCTTTAGGTTTAGTTTATACTGTTCAGCATTTGATTTGGTTATCTCTTCAAGTCTGGGAAAAGCTTTTGTATAAGTAATCCCTGCCATGTTTTTTGCCGTATCATTCACCGCATTTCTGGCTATCATATCGAAATTCATGTAGAATTTATAATCTGATATTTTACCTGTTGAGGGATACATAGTAAAGTATTCAGATCCATACAGACCTTTTTCTTCGCCTGTCCAGGCGCAGAATACAATGCTCCTTTTGGGTTTAACCCCGCTTGCCGCAAATGCTTTTGCTAAAGTCATAACTCCCACTGTTCCGGAAGCATTATCATCAGCTCCGTTCCAGATCTTGCCGTTATCAATTCCCATATGATCCATATGGGCGCCAACAGCTACATACTCATTTGGATTTTCTCCCTCTATAACAGCAATTACATTTCTTGCATTAATCCTCTTCGAATTAACATTTACTGCAAGTGCTGCATTCATACCCTGGATTATTACCGGTTTGAATTTCAAAGTTCCGGATGATGCATCCTTTTCATATTTTGCAATATCCAACCCCCCTTCCTTTATGATGAAGTTGGAAATCCTTTCAGTAATGGTAATTGTTACCGGATTGGATGATATCTCTTTTCCGTCGAGCCTCATTGATGACCAGTTTGTCCGCGGACCGCTCTCTGCCGGAGCCATATTATTATTAAACTTGTAGACTCCCCATCTCCTGGCAACATCATTGTTTATTGTCAGATCTATAACACCGAGAACACCAAGATTATTCAATGATTCGGATTTTTTTCTTGACATCTCAAACTGTGCCCTCCTATTGTCGCCTATCAGTTTTTTGTACATTGGCGATGTATTGTCGGCATATCCCGGAAATCCTGTAAGTCTGACAATTATTTTCCCTTTGACATCAACACCGGCAAAGTCGTCAATTCCGTTTGCTTTGTCCACAAGTCCGTACCCGACAAAAACCATGGGAGCATCAAATTTTATGTCCATCGATGCTCTTGATATTGAAAAATCGATCCCTTCATCAAAAGTATATTCCTGGTTGCCTTTTTTTATTGTAAGGGTTGATCCTCCTGATGGCTGGCTTTCAATCAGGGTAAAATTCTGGAAATATGATTTCTGGGGAGTAAATTGCGTACCTCCCGGACCGCCAGGGCCTGAAGGAGGAGCCATCCTGGGCATTCTTCCTCCGAAGCTTCCGGCATCTCCGGCAGGGGCAGCTCCGAAAACTTTAAACATACTGGCAATATAATCGGCTGCCAGGTAGGCACCTTTCTCGCCGGTTGCCCTTCCTTCCATCCAGTCAGAAGAGAGGAACTCAAGCTGTCCTTTTATAGCATCTGTGGTAATCGCCTGAAGCCCTTTTTCTTTTGGCGTTAACTGCGATAATAAACTTGTTGAGAAAAACAGACTTACAATGAATGTTGAAAGCAAAAACTTTTTCATTTAGTTCATATTTTTAAATTATACCGTGAAAATCATCGATCAATATTAATTATTTATTTGGTAAAGAGTTCTTAAAAACAAATTGTATAATGAATTTTAACATAAGGGTCATGACGGGGTGGTTAATATGACTTTTTTGATAGCCCCATGGAAGAATATCTTCTGATTATTTTTTTCTCCATTATCTTTGCGAAAAAAAGAAATGAAAAAAGGACTCATTATAATCTTCTCAGTCATTCTTGTCAATATTTTTTTAACTGCCCAGGAGAAAAAGGTTTATAAAGATGACTATTTCGTAAAAACAGGCGATCAGGCTCCAGAATTTATTATTAACGAAGCAGGGGGCAAATCCTATAAGCTATCGGATCTTCGCGGTAAAGTTGTCATGCTTCAGTTCACTGCAAGCTGGTGTTCTGTATGCAGGAAGGATATCCTCTTGCACTTGATCCCGATGCAGATATTTTTGGTCTTTATGCTCTCAAGGAAGCAGGAGTGACCAGAAATGTAATTATCGATCGGACAGGAAAGATTGTTTTTCTAACAAGACTGTTCGACAGGGAAGAATTTGACCGGATGAAGAAGGTAATATTCCTGGAACTTGCCGCAAAATAATTCAAATTTTCTGCTTTTCATTGCAGCATAGATAAATTAAAATTGAGGATTCACTGAAACTTTTTTATTGATTTGTCCGTTATACAACAAAATAATGTCTGTGTGTTTATTGTTGATCTAATTGACATGTGAAACTAAAATTAAAAATGATGAAGAAATTTATTTTAATCGTATTATCAGTATTAATAGTGCTTCCGGCTTTTTCGCAGGTGAAATTCGGACTTAAAGCGGGCCTCAGTACGACAAACCTGAAGATGGAGGATCTTAAGACCCTGACATCAGGAGAGACTCAATATGTTGTCAATGTACTTAAAGGAGCCAATTATGGTTTTCATGGTGGTGCTTTCGTCAGGTTCAGCATGATGGGATTTTATGTTCAGCCTGAACTTTTATTTGCATCAAGAACAGATGAGTACACTGTCGCAGATGCTGATACTCCTACTTCCGAAGTGATAAAAAAGCAGCAGTTCAATCGACTCGATCTTCCGATTATGCTTGGCATGCGGGTTGGTCCGGTACGCTTGAATGCTGGTCCATCGGCACGGCTGCTTATCAATTCTCCAAAGGATCTGATCGAGGGGGACGACTTTAAGGAAAAATATCAAAATCTGACTTTTGGCTACCAGGCTGGACTGGGTGTTGATATCATAAAAAGAATCACCCTTGACCTCAGGTATGAGGGAAGTTTGCAGAAGTACCAGACGCAGATTCAGAATCTTGCCGGAGATAAATTCAACCTCGATGACAGGCCGAATGCGTTCCTGCTGAGTGTTGGAATAATGTTCTAGGAACACCATAAATAAAAGAGGTCAGATTAATGACCTCTTTTATTATTTTGAGAAAAGCATCTTTGCAGCAACAAGAAGCAATAATATCCCAAATATCTTCTTAAGGACAGGTTGGGGAATATTCAGAGCTAATTTTGAGCCGAAGTAGGAGCCGACAATAAAGGTAACAGCAAGGATCAACGCAAATTTGATATTGACCTGCCCTGCTTTGTAATAGTTGAATGCTGCAATTATACCGATAGGAGGTAGCATGACGGCAAGGCTGGTCCCCTGGGCAGTCTGCTGGCTTAATCCCAGAAATAAGACGAGGGCCGGGATCATTATTATCGCACCGCCTATTCCAAGCATTCCGGCCATGAAACCTGTGATTATGCCAATAACGACCAGTAAGAGTAAAACAGATGTTGACATTTTCATATGAGTTAGGTTATTACAAATTATTCATCAGGTTGCTAATTTATGAATTTATAATTTGAAAAGTGGAGTTTTGACAATTACTGACACTATCTTTAAATTTGCAGATGAACTGAAAGACAATGAATAGAAACTGGCTGAAATACTTCATCATCCTTTTTGCCCTTGTTATTGTTACATGTTTATTTCTTATTTACAATCAGTTTTTTGGTATAAGCGTCCGGCCAAAGGGAGATAAATCTACCATTTATATACCGGAAAAGGCTTCATATGAGCAGGCAATGGATTCCGTTGAATCAAATCTGATAATAAAGAACAAAAAGATGCTTGAATGGGTAGCTGAGAAGAAGAAGTACCAGAAATTAGTCAAACCCGGGAAATACGTTATCGACAGGTCTTTGAACTACAATGAGTTAATAAACATACTGAGAGGAGGAAAACAAACACCGGTCAGAATTACATTCAACAGTTTCAGAACATTGAATGAACTGGCAGGCAGGGTAGGCGGTCAGATTGAAGCTGATTCGGCAGAGATAATAGGCTTTTTCTCCAATCCGGAAAACTACAACGATGATGGTTTTAAACAAGAGAATGTGATATCTGTTTTTATACCGGATACTTATGAGTTCTTCTGGAACACCGGCGCCGGTAAGCTTTATAACAGGATGTTCAGGGAATACCGGAAATTCTGGAACAGGGAGCGAGTTCAGAAAGGCGAGGAAATAGGTCTTACACCAATCGAAGTCTCAACGCTTGCATCAATAGTTGATGAGGAAGCTTTAAAGCCTGACGAGAAACCCATGATTGCCGGGGTTTACCTGAACAGGCTTAAAAGAGGTATTCCATTGCAGGCTGATCCAACAATAAAATTTGCAATTAATAATTTTACAGTGAACAGGATCCTGTTCAAGCATCTGGAAGTTGATTCTCCTTATAATACCTATAAGCATGCCGGTTTGCCTCCGGGTCCGATCGGATGTCCCTCAATTAATGGGATTGACGCAGTTTTAAACGCCGAAAAACACGACTATATTTATTTTGCAGCCAAATTCGATTTTTCAGGGTATCACAACTTTTCAAGAACACTTTCCGAGCACAACAGGTATGCTAACCAGTATCAGAGAGAACTGAATAAAAGAAGGATCTACAGGTAGTTCAGATGACCTCAACCTCTCGTTCGAGAGTAATTCCAAATTTTTCAGCGACCGATTTTTTTATCTGTTCAGACAGATCAAACAAATCCTTTCCTGTTGCATTGGCGTGGTTTACAATTACCAGAGCATGTTTATCATGGACAGCAGCATCGCCAATTCTTTTACCCTTCCATCCGCACTGCTCTATCAGCCAGCCTGCAGCGATTTTCATTCCTCCAGAGTGGTCCTGGAAAACAGGTAGTTTAGGGTATTTTGTTTTAAGATCATTTACATCGGAACCTTTTACTACAGGATTCTTAAAGAAACTGCCGGCATTGCCTATCTGGTCGGGATCAGGAAGCTTGTTCTGTCTGGTGGTGATCACAATCTTTCTTACGTTTCCAAGGGATGTGGAGCCCAGCTTATTGATCTCTTCCTTCAATGATCCATATTCGAGACACAGCTTCGGATGAGTTGAAAGCCTGAAATAGACTTTTGTGATGAGGTATTTCCCTTTGAGTTCACCTTTAAAAATACTCTCCCTGTAGCCGAATCTGCATTCTTCATTTGTGAACTCCCGTACAGAGCCGTCCTCAAGTGATATTGCCCTTACCTTTTCAATTGTATCTTTTACCTCCGCTCCATAGGCCCCAATATTCTGAACAGGAGTTGCGCCCACAAGTCCCGGAATCAGAGAAAGGTTTTCAAGTCCTCCAAGGCCGTTGTTCACGGTCGATTCCACCAGCTTGTCCCAGATCACACCTGCGCCTGCCGAGACAATTACATCATTGCCTTTTTTACCTTCCAGTGTTATTCCTTCCATCTCAGGGTGAATAATCGTACCATGAAAATCGCCTGTAAAAAGAATGTTGCTTCCCCGGCCAAGTACAAGATAGCTCTGATCTGATCCCTTATGCAGTTTAAAGAAATGAATTGCATTTTCTTCCAGCTTAAATGTGGCAAGATGATCCGCCCTGACATTCAGGCCGAATGAATTGAATTTCTTTAATGAAATGTTCTCGTAGATCATGTTATCAGAGTATCCAGTGTAAAAATATAAAAACAGGGGATAAAGAAAAGATGCGTTGTTAAATATTTTTAAAGGTAACTTGTTTGAGATCATTTTGCAATTGGACCATTATTATTTGTTATTTAAATTGAATTAATTAATTTTATAACTGTATGTCAGAAGGATAGGTACAAATGAAGCCGGTATTAATAGCTGATTCACTTGCAAAAAGGTTCGGTGATGTTGTCGCAGTCGATAATATTTCCTTTGAGATCTGGAGGGGAGAGATATTTGGTTTTTTAGGTCCAAACGGAGCAGGAAAGACAACAACTATAAGAATGATGAGCGGTCTTTTAAAACCCGATAGTGGAAGTGTAACAATTGACAGCAGGGATAGTCGAAAATCAATTGGTATTTGTCCTCAGCATATTGTTGTATGGGAAAACCTTACATGCCTTGAGCAAATAGTGTATATGGGCAGGATGTACAATCTTTCATCTGCCGATGCCAGAATCAGGGGAAAAATTCTTCTTGAATCACTTGGACTGCATGGGATAAAGGACCGCCTTGCCAAGAAACTTTCGGGCGGTATGCAGCGAAGACTCAATATCGCACTTGCCCTGATCCACTCGCCTGAAATAGTATTCCTTGATGAACCCCAGGCTGGTCTTGATCCCCAGAGCAGGATCCTGGTCCGTGATTATATAAGGTCAATAAAAAATGCCACAACTGTAGTCCTTACCACTCATGATATGGAAGAAGCCGAAAAACTCTCCGACAGGATCTGCATTATTGATAACGGAAAGCTCCTTGTCTCAGGTACGGCGAATGAGATTATCAGAACCGGTGGATATGAAGACCTGGTTGAAGCTGATGTAGCAGGAGACATAAGAAATGAACTAATACCTTTTCTCGATCCGGAATTGATCTCAGGTATATCCATTTCAGGTACCAGGATCTCTTTTAATAATAAAAATCCATTGGCGGCAATGGAAAATCTACTTAAGACAGTCAGGGAACATAACCTTAAGGTAAATAGTCTGCAATTGCGCAGGAAAAGCCTTGAAGACATATTTATTAGTTTGACAGGAAGGAGTATACGGGAATGAAAACACTTGCCTGCTTTATCAAGACTTTTAAGGAAAATCTCAGGGACTGGAAAATCCTGATCATTGCAATTGTCTTTGCCCCCTTCTTTATCTACTTAATGTATATGTATATGGGCGATTCGGGCACAGTAGTATACAATGTGGCACTGCTCAATAATGATAAAAAGGGTGCCTTCGCAATCGAACTGATTGGTGAATGGCAGAAAATAGAAACAGAAAATGGCAAGCCCGTATTGAAAATCAAGACAATTTCTGATACAATAACAGCAAAAGAAATGATCAAGAATAAGGATGCTGACCTGTTCGTAACCATCCCTGATGGTTTTTCTGATTCTTTCAATATGTTCATTAACAGCGGAAAAGGATTACTGTCACCCATTAAAAGCTATGGAGACCAGGCAAATGTTAAGTACATGGTTGCGGCCTCGTTTATAGATTACACTGCATTCAGCTATATAAGTCAAAAAACGGGGATTGAATTTCCGTTTAATGTGAAATATGAATATGCCGGGAGAGGTAAAAGCCTGAAGGAGTTTGATTTATATGTTCCAGCACTACTGGTTTTGTCAATAATTATGATGCTTTTTACGGCAGGAGCTTCTATTGTAAGGGAGGTTGAAAAAGATACTATTACGCGGCTTGCATTGTCGAAACTCAAATCAGCCGAATTTATGACTGCCCTGACTCTAAATCAGATAATTATAGGATTAATCTGTCTTTTCCTGACTTTATTGGCAGCGTTTTCGGTAGGATACAGGACATCCGGCTCAATTCCTTTGCTTTTGCTTGTCGGGGCCCTTACGTGTTTTTCTGTCATAAGTATAAGCATCATAACTTCATGTTTTATTAAAACAATGTTCGGATTGCTTACACTCGGATGTTTTCCGTTCTTTATCCTGATGTTCTTTTCAGACTGCTTTTTGCCTTTGCCGAAAATAAATCTCTTCAGCCTGGCCGGACACCAGGTTTATGTTAATGACATCCTGCCGACAGCAACCGCTACAAGGGCTTTTAATAAGATACTTAACTATGATTCGGTTTTTTCTGATGTCTCCTTCGAGATCTTATGGATCCTGGCTCTGTCGCTTGTTTATTTCTTTATAGGTGTCTGGCTTTTCAGAAAGAAATATAAATACTAATTTGCGCTGAATTTTATTATAGTATTAATAATCTGAATAAATCCCATTATGAAAAGTAATCGCCGTGATTTTCTAAAACACGCAACAGTAGCAGGAGCTGGCGCATTTGCCGGCGGACTACTGTCGGGCTGTGCTCCGAAACAACCTGAATCAAATCTTGCTGCTATACTTGGATCAGTTAAAAAACCTCATGTCCAGAAATTTAATATGTCGGGATATGCAGCCCCCGCACTACCGGTTGTAAGGGTTGGCATCATCGGATTAGGTGATCGTGGAAGTGGTGCTGTTCAGAGACTGTCATATATAGAGGGGGTGGAGATAAAAGCTTTATGCGATAAAAGAGAGATTGCTGTGAGAGGATCACAAAAATACCTCCAGCGGATTGGCAGACCGGCAGCCCAGGAGTTTTTTGGTGATGAAAATGCCTGGAAGAAACTTGTTGAATTACCTGATCTTGATCTTATATATACATGTACTCCGTGGATACTGCACACCGCTATCTCGGTTTATGCAATGGAAAACGGAAAACATTTAGCATGCGAAGTGCCTATTGCAAGAACAATTGATGAAGCATGGCAGCTGGTCGAGACATCTGAAAAAACAAAGAAACACTGTATGATGCTTGAGAACTGCTGCTATGATTTCTTTGAGCTTCTGACTCTCAATATGGCACGCCAGGGAATGTTTGGCGACATTGTCCACGGTGAAGGCGCTTATATCCACAACCTGATGGGGCTCAACTTCAAAAAGCCTCAGGATGATCGTCAGGCTGACGGTGCCTACACCGATATGTGGCGGCTTAAAGAAAATGCTTCCAGGAATGGTAATCTATATCCTACTCACGGACTTGGCCCTGTTTGTCAGATAATGAATATCAACAGGGGAGATAAAATGGAATATCTTACATCAATGTCTTCCATTGACTTCACCATGGGAAAACATGCCAATGCGCTGGCGGCCGGAGATACATTCTTCGCTCCTTATGCAAACAGGGACTATCGGGGCAATATGAACACTTCCCTTGTCAGAACAAACCTGGGCAGAACGATCATGATCCAGCATGATGTATCATCCGTGCATCCATATTCGCGGTTGCATGTCATTCATGGTACTTCAGGATCAGCCATGAAATATCCCGAACCGGAACGAATTGCTTTAGGAGAAAGTTGGCTGGATGATGAAGAATTAAAGGCAGTTACCGAGAAATTTACACCGGAAATTGTGAAACGGGTAGGAGAGATGGCAAAGAAAGTCGGTGGTCATGGCGGAATGGATTTCATCATGGACTGGCGGATGATAGACTGTCTGAGAAACGGTCTTCCTCTTGATCAGGATGTATATGACGGCGCCTTATGGAGTTCCATTGCTCCTTTAAGCGAATGGTCGGTTGCCAACAGGTCACAATCGATTGATGTGCCGGATTTTACCGGTGGATCCTGGAAGACCAACACGCCACATGATATCAATCTCGAAAAGGGAGGAAATACACAGGTGCTCGAAGTTGTGATTGCCAAAGAGGAAATGCAGTTAAACGTAAAATAGTTGATTATTTTTTTCGAAACGACAGAACCTGCCAGAATACGATTCCAAGGATTACCGGTATTCCAATTGCAAAAGCATGCCGAATAAATGACATGGTCGTAGCTCCCATGACTGCATAAGTTACCTGTGTCAGTCCGAACACTGACAGCGCAAACAGGATCATATTCAGTTTTTTGTCATATTGCTTTTCAGTCTCTTCATGCTTTTCGACCTCGTCTTCATGGAACTGACGCTGGAGATTGTTCAGTTCGTGAAGCTCATCCTTCAGCTCTGTCTGCAATTCATTTATCTGAAGGTTATGTATTATGAGATCATAATAATCATTATGCTGGTGAAATATAGACACTTTTGAAAAAATAGCTTTGAGTGAAATACTGGTATATCTTTTAAGATACTCTTTTACTTTCTGGTGGTCATCCGGATTAATATCAGAAACCTCTTTCATAAGCTGCAGGAAAATTGACCGCTGTAAAAATGCCAGAAGGGTAAGCCACAAGGTTTTATGAAATGAATTTGAATAGAAAATCCTTATGAATTCGGGATCTGACGGGCCGCAATTATTTAAAACAACAGCACCCTCAAGACTTGAGGCATAATAAATCTGTTTGTAGGGATGAAGCAGTTCCTCTTCTCGCTGAAGTACATTTGATGCAGGCTTATAATCAAAATCATATGCTTTTCTCAGGTAGAATAATGCATGATGAATAATGTTCTCATCCTTTATTTCATCCGATGGCTGCAGGTAGCAGACAGGTGAAAAATGAAAATGATCGAACAAATCAACTGAATGTCTGGTATTGATGTCCTGAAGCAAAAAACTTATCAAATGCCTTGGCCGCCAGCCTTCAAGTTCAATATTCCCATTTTCATTTCTGTGAAACAGGTCAGGTTTTCCGGTTATGAGCTGAACAGCTTTACTTCTCTCCTCGATTCTTTCATTCTGTGAAATAAAGAATGCCTCATCATGCCTGTTAAAGAGTCTGAGCAGATAATTCATCTTTATTAAATCCTCCAGATTTGGATTTTCACTGTTCTTTTTCTGTTTTACAAGTTCAACGCTGTACATCAGGATTGCAACACCTGTGAAGGGGTGAAAAATAATTCTGAAGGCAGCCGGATCAATATAAACGGCAAATTTAATCAGGTTCTTGATTTTTTGCTTGCTTTCGATTGGCTTATTACTGAGCCAGAAAGTCTTGTTGTTAAACATTTTTACCGGAACGGAATCTGTTTTCAGCTTCATTAAAACGCATGCTGATTCATTAATCTTCTCCTTATCAGCATTATTTGCAAAGAACTTTTTCACATGCTCCAGAAGGAAGTCAAGTCTTGGTATATCTTCATTGGTCCTTATCCAGACTTCATTTTCAATGTTCCAGAAATCTGACGATTCTCCGGAGCATAACCGGAAAGAAAGCATGAGGTGGATGATGCCCTTTTCGAGTTGGATTGTTGTCATCGAAACTGGATATTATTAGAATCTAAAGGTATAAGTATATTTGAGCAAAATCGTTCTTCCCGATGAGTGAGGCAGGAATGGAGTTTCCCTCCGAAGATCTGTATTTAATCCCTCATCATATACCAGCCAGAAATCATTTCCTTCACGCGGATTGTATCTGAACCTGATGTTTGAATTTATTCTATCAACAGCCGTATTATACTGAATAAAAGCTGAAAGGGAAGTCTTTATAGTGAGAGTCATCAATCCCTTAAGGCCTAAAATGTGATTGGTGAATTGAATTGATCTTGAATCAAAGTTAACATAGTCGAAGTTATAAGAAAAGGTTAAATTAATGCCTGAACCAATGTTCAGCATGGGAGAAGCTATCAGGGATAATTTCCATCCATCATAGAATTTGCCTGCTTCACCAGTTAAATTAGTACTTAATGCATGACTTTTGGATGTGTTGTATTGTGCTGTAAGATAAGCGAATGAATACCTCCCGGAAGGAACAGAGGCCTGATTGCTTCCAAGGTAAAGAGTTTCAGCAAGATCCTCAGAATCGATTGTTGTACTGATAAATCCCGAAAAACCTCTTTTTGCTTCGAAATACCATGCAAGCTCTCCGCTGGTTGTCTCATGCAGATTAGTTGCAGTATTCCAGAAATCATAAGCTGTAAGGGAAATTCTGTGATACCTTAAAAAAGTCTCTCCCGCAGGAAGCCAGCCCTGCCGCAGAATACCTCTCACTCCCTGATAATTATCCTTGACTTCGAAGCCGATACCCGGATTGAACCGGTCACCCGACCATGTATATACAAAATCATACCCGAATCCTGTCTGATTCCGGTGCTCCCAGTTTACAAGAAGACGGGAAGGAGACATATCAAAAACCTTTTTAACTGAATCATTTTCGAACGTCTGGGCCCATCTGACTGTTAGGTATTCATCGCCTGTCACTCTTACTACTCCATCAAGTCCGTATCCCATGTTGTATGATCCATCCAATCCCAACCGGCTTGTCAATATTCCTCCCAGATATGAGTTCTGGTTGAAGACGCTTCTTTTAGTTCTGAAAACTCCGAAGTTTTCGGCAGGATTTTCTTTGTATTCAGCAGTTTGCATGTCGAGGATCCCTATATCCCATTTGTTTATTCTGCCTGTCATTCTGACTCCTCCCAGGATCCTGACAGGATTTCCATTATAGAGACCTATCCTCCTGCTGTAAAACATGTTATTGCCTCCAAGGAGAGGAAAATCAAATACATCAGCTTTCTCCAGAAAGAAAATCCTTTTCTCAGGGAAAAATAGCGAATAGCGTGTAAGGTTTATCTTCTGATTATCTGCCTCGACCTGAGCAAAATCGGTATTAACAGTGAGGTCAACCGTAAGATTATTTGTAATGCTGTATTTTAAATCAGCACCTGCATCATATTTCAGAGTTGAGTTCATTTTATAATCCGTTCCTTCCTCATTGAGCTCATTTACCTGTCCTATTCCTGCGGTCAGATAAGGAGCAACATAAACAGGTTTTTCAGGTTTTAGTCCTGTAAATTCAACTAATGAGGTAAGCGAAGGTTTCCAATAGGCAGCTGGAAAATCAGGCGATATTGCCGGGAATGTAGCCATTTCAGACAGCGCAGGACTGTACCGTAAGATGGTGATACCCATAATTGTTTTGTTGTCCTCAACCTGGAACCTGAGACTGGAAAAAGGAATCCTTATTTCAGCTGACCAGCCATGATCGTTAATCAAAGTTTTAACATCCCAGAAAGTATTCCAGCTGAAATTAACGTCAGATTCCGTGTCGGCAAAATCGTTTTGTACCGTGGCATCAGTCCTTAAACCATTTGGATTGGTCAGGAAGCCGACAGCATTTTTCCTGTCGTTGAAAGAATCAATAATTACTCCAAACCAGTCGCACGATGAGTTTGCATAATCTCTTTTCTTGCTGTTGGCTCTTATGTTTGCCGGGTCCTTATAATTGATAAAACCTGAAACATAAAAATATTCATCATCGTATGCGATTCTGGTGAT
>Ga0315293_10004518_pt1 | contig 13167 bp, 16 predicted proteins | sample YL17G13_20_MG_FD_203071 | JGI IMG/M metagenome (GOLD analysis project Ga0315293, IMG submission 203071) | Sediment microbial communities from Yellowstone Lake, YNP, Wyoming, USA - YL17G13_20 | ecosystem: Environmental > Aquatic > Freshwater > Lake > Sediment | place: USA: Wyoming | collected... | reverse complement strand
GGAAGTAGTGGGAGACGCCGAGCTGCCCGAGGTGGGGCTCGGCGCGAGGCCGCCCGGTGACGATCCCGAGGCGGGCGCCTTTGCCGGACAGCAGGTCGAGCACTCCGATGACTTCCGGGTAGAGGGAGACGGCCTCGGACTGGCCGAACACGCGAATCAGGTAGTCGGAGGCCTCGGCCAGGTCGTCCGTGACCCCGAGGGAGCGGAGGATGCGGGAGTCGTAATCGCGCCAGAAGGCCTGCTCTTCGCCGGCGGCGGAGTGCTGTCGCAGGCAGTCCTTGTAGAAGGTGGTGAAGGCGATGGTGAGCGCCCGCTCGGACTGGGCCGCGGACACGTCGACACCGCCCAGGCGGGCGGCCTCTGCGTAGGCCTCCGTCCAGCTGACGTTCCACTCGATGAGCGTATCGTCAACGTCGAAGAAGATGTAGTGCTCGGGGCTCACTGGCTCAATCGGTCGGCATTGTGATTCGGCCGCGGCCGCGATTCGGCGGCAACAACCGTCAATAAAGAAGGCCCCGCCGAAGCGTGGCCCTTGCTGCTGCGCGTCGGCCGGGCACTGAAGGCAGTATACCCAGACCCGGGGGTGCCGTCAATTAGGGGCGAGGCCCCGGTAGGGGGGACTGCTAGCTGCCCGTCGGTAGGTCGTGGAACGGGAAGACGCGCTGTTTGATTTCCCGCACCGAGGTCTCGGCGAACTCCCGGGCCAGCCGCGCCCAGTCCTCGTCGATCTTGGGCCCGGCGGAGTCGTGGAGGGTGAGGGGCCCTTCGTTGATGGCGGGATAATGGCGGGCTTCGGATTCCGGGATCTGCTCCGGCGGATCGACCTCCAGCATGCGGGCGAAGGCCAGCGTCCACGCCCGCGGCACGACGGTGACGTCATAGCCGCCGCCCCCCACGGCCACCCACTTGGGGGCGCGAGGGGCGATCTCATCCACGATGGCCAGGTAGCCCTGGGTGGTGAGGCACAGGTGGGTGAGGGGATCCTGGTAATGGGTGTCCACGCCGAGCTGGCTGCAGAGGAAGTCGGGCTGAAAGGCCTCCAGGAGCGGAACGACGGCCTCGCGGAAGGCCCAGAGATAGACCTCATCGTTGGTGTAGGGGGAGAGCGGGACGTTCACGGAGAAGCCCTCGCCCTCGCCTTCGCCTATCTCCTCCACGTCGCCCGTCCCGGGGAAGAGATAGCGGCCGCTTTCGTGCAGGGAGATGGTGAGCACATCGCGCCGATTATAGAAGGCCTCCTGCACGCCGTCGCCGTGGTGGGCGTCGATGTCCAGGTAGACTACCTTGACCCCCTCGCCACAGCGCTTGAGGATGTGCGCGATGGCGAGCGCGGGATCGTTGAAGATGCAGAAGCCGGCGGCCCGCGCGCGGTGGGCGTGATGGAGTCCGCCGGAGGGGTTGAAGGCGACAGAGACCTTGCCGTCGATCACGAGGTCGGCGGCCAGCACGGAGGCTCCGACGACGACGCTCATAGCCTCGTACATGCCGGCGACGATGGGGTTATCCACGGTGCCCAGACCGTAGTCGAGAGGCCGTTTCAGGGCTCTCCCCTCGCCGGGGGCGCGCACGGCTTCGATGTAGTCGCGGTCGTGGATCAGGGCCAGGGTCTCTTCGTCCGCGCCGGAGGGCTTGGCGAGGGAGACGTGGTCGTGCTCCAGGAGGCCGCAGGCGCGCATTAGCTCGTAGGCGCGGGAGACGCGAATCGGCCTCAGGGGATGCGACGGACCGAGGTCGTACTCGGCGAATCTAGGGCTGTAGATGAGTGCGGTCTGACGCATGGGCGTGGCGCGCGGCGGGATCAGGCCCGACCTCCGCCGCGACCGTGCCCGCCGGGTTGAGAGGAAGGCGCCCCGAAACCCACGACCATATACTGTTCGCCGCGCTTGATCATCAGGGTGAAGCCGCCGTAGCGCGAGCTCACCTCGGTGACGTAATCCACCAGCTCCGAGGCATTCCACACGGAGCGCTCGCCGCAGGCCATGACGTAGTCGCCGACCTGCATCCCGGCCTGGGCGGCCGGAGTTCCTTCCTGGACGGACGTCACGCGCAGCCCGCCGTACTCCTCGGAGGCCAGGGGCTCGACTTCCATGCCGAAATGGCGAGAGACGGCATCGCAGGCGGAGCCGAGCGGATCCTCCTCGGCGCTGGGCTGGGGCGGATTGGCCCGCACCCAGAACATGCCGACGACCAGGACTATCGCGCCGAGCAGCAAGAACACCCAGGATGGTAAAGCGCGCTTCATTGCGAACTCTCTGCCTTTCTGCCGGCCTCCAACTGCGCGAGCTGTCCCGTGACCTCCCGACGCCGAGCGTAGAACGAGGTCAGGCCGCAGTCCACGCAGAGATCGGAGTAGAGGCTGATGAGACCGCTGCGGCGCTCGCCGTCTTCGGTGACTACTTGGAGCTGCACGCCGGGAACCTTACACCCGCGAATCATGCCGGTCCCGCCGCAGCTCGGACACTGCCGCTTACGGCGGCGTTCTTCTACCACTGTTTCGTTCATTGCTATCCCGTTTCCTCAGACCTGAGCTCAGTGTACGACGGGGCCGGTCCCCTGCGGGGGAGCGGGGATCTCGCCCAACTTCTCCTCATAGCGGCGGACGTTCTCCGCCAGGGCGTCGCGAAGCGCCTTTGCGATGACGGGATGCAGCACCACTCGCACCAAGGTCGGTGCGGAGTCCGCATCCCGGTTCTCCGGGCCCATACGCTTGAAGTCAATGAGGAACTCCAGGGCGACGTGCGTGATGCGGGCCAGGTTGGCGTAGACCACAGAGCAATCCGGTTCTTCTGCCATTAGGGCTCCCTCGCTGTCTGCCTTTCTTTCGCCAGCTTACAGAGTCTCTTGCGTCATGGTTATCCCACAGTTGTCCACAAGGGCACTCCACGGTGCCTCTCCGGCCCGTTTCTTGCCTTACCGTTCAACGGGAAGGCAAGCAACGCTTTAGATAACTAGAGCGCATTTCATAACCCTAGATCGGCTGGCTGGCCGGCCCATAGGCTGGCCTGAAATGCGCCTGATAAGGCCCGCCGTCCTTACTGTGCTGTTTCACAGCCCCAAGTGAAACAGCTGCTTACTGTGCTGTTTCACAACCTCGAGAGGAGGTTATGAAACAGCTTCTACGGACGCAGCAGCAGAGTGACACGATCGTCATCCCGGGCGAGCACCGCCCGATCGGGCCCGATGCTCACCACGGTGTAGCCCCCGACGCTCTCGCCGATCCGCACGTAGCTGCGCTGCTCGCCTCGGCGAATGACCACCAGGGGCGGCGGGCCGGCCATCACCCCCACCAGCCTGAGTTCTCCGCTGCCGTCGGCGGCGGAGACTTGACCGATCTCGGACTGGAAGGGATCGCGGTCGGCATCATCGCGGGGTGGCAGTTCAGGGGCCTCCGGCGCCGCCTCTGCCACCGGCTCCGGCGGCGCGGGGGTCTCTGCTCTATCAGTCAGCAACCGCACGATAATGAAGAGGGCGATGGCGATGCTGAGCACGGCCACCGCGAGGGCGAGGAACGTGATCTCTTGACGTTGGGGAGCGGCTTTCATGGTTTAGCACTCTCCTCCCACGGCTCTCGGAACACCGGCCGACCCTTCAGAAGGCCCGTTGTTCCGGAGTCAGCGGCGTGACACCGCTGACGACGAGCGTCTGCTCTTCCCCGGCCCGCTCGATCAGAATGTTGGTCGACTGGTCGGGGGTCGTCTCGGTTAGCGCGCTCGCAAGAATATACACGTGCACGGTCTGCACGTCTTCGAACCCCAGGACTAAGTCACCCGGTTGCAGGCCGGCCTCATCGGCCGGGCTGCCGGGCCTCACGGAGGCCACGCGGACCCCTCGTCGCCGGTCCTCCAGGAGCGGCGGCACGATTGCAGTGATCCCCAGTGGCATGAGCCCCATGGTGGCCACCGCCAGGTCATCGGGTCCCATCTCCGGGCTGGGCGGAGGCGCGAAGGCGACCTTGGCGGGCGGCGCCCACTGCGCGCGGCTGAAGAACACGAAGAAGGCCGTGAGCGCCACCAGGAGCACTACTGCGGCGACTGGACCGCTGACGTTATGCTTCACTGCGGTTACCTCCGATGCGAAGCCCCCTCCCCCGACTGTTTCTTCCGACGAAGTGTACCATGTAACTCCGCGTTTGTTAACAGGCACTCGTGCGCGCGCGGCGGATCGACCTCAGAGGTCGGTCACACCAGTCGAAAGGCTTCCACCACATCGCGGCCGCGGTAGGCGATGGTACGGGCGTCGATCCGTTCTCGGCCCGCGAGGATGGGCACGCCGTCAGCCTGGCCGGTGGAGTTGTACTCGATCTTGATCTCGACGGGGGAGGCGACGCCATAGGGCTGGACGGACTTCGCTCTCGCAAGGGCCTGCTGAGCCTGATCGCGAATCATGGACTGAACCTTCTCCGCCGGCTCCAGCAGGGCCGAATAGCGAGACAGCCCGTGCTTTGTGACGACGGTTCCGAGGCCGGGCACGAGCGCGGCGGCCTCCTCGCAGGCCTTCGCGCAGCCGCTCACCAGGACGCAAGGGACTCCGTAGTGCCCGGCGATGGCGGCCCACAAACCGATCTCCCCCATCAGCTTGCCATTGACCCACAGGTTGTGGTAGGCGGCGGAGGACATAGTGTGGTCGCGGACGGCTCCCTGGGTGCCGGCCATGGCGTGGCAGCCGATGAAGAAGCTGGCGTCGAACCCCTCGTGCAGGGCGGCGAGCCAATCGGGACGCGCCTCCCCCATGAGGTAACGCGCCCCCGGATGCAGCTCTTCGAAGATGAGGTTGAAACCCCGCCAGTGGCCGTCATCCACGACCACTTCGTCGGCGCCGGCGGCGAGCGCTCCCTCGACGGCGGCGTTCACCTCTTTCGTGAGCAGGTGGCGCGCCTTCAGGTACTCGGCGGGGGACTCGTCGCGGAGGCCGACCTGGCTGTCCAGCAGCACTCCCGCCACGCCCTCCAGATCGGTGGAGATGTAGACTTTCACGGCCGCACCCTCCTAAAGCGCATTTCATAACCCTAGATCGGCTGGCTGGCCGGCCCATAGGCTGGGCTGAAATTCGCCTGACAACGCCTGCCGCCCTTGCTATGCTGTTTCACAACCCCAAGTGAAACAGCTGCTTCCTATGCTGTTTCACAACCTCAAGTGAAACAGCTGCTTCCTATGCTGTTTCACAACCCCAAGTGAAACAGCTGCTTCCTATGCTGTTTCACAACCCCAAGTGAAACAGCTGCTTCCTATGCTGTTTCACAACCCCAACAGGAGGTTATGAAACAGCTTCTACAGAGTCGCTTGCGTTGGCTTCACGCGGAAAACCGGCCGCCGCAGTAACCCGGTCGGCCGGTCGATCTCAGTTAGGCACTCGTCGTTGGAATGGTGCCCAGGACTGGAGTTGAACCAGCATGGTCTTGCAACCACTGGCCCCTCAAGCCAGCGCGTCTACCAATTCCGCCACCTGGGCAGCGAGTGTCCTGGGTTCACAGATGCAGGAATCCGACCGTCATCGACACGGCGAGGAAGATGACGGCGGCGTACAGCGTGAGCCGGCCCAACTGGTCCTCCAGACCGGCGATGCTGGAGGAACTCTTGCCCCCGATGGTGCCCCAACCCATTCCCGAGCCGCCAGAGCTCTCGCTCTTGGTCTGAGTTACGGCGGTGAGTACAATGAGCGTCAGCGCCATGATGATCTGGAGTACCTGAAACACGACCAGCATGCTGAAACTACCTCCATCGGGCTATCGCGGCGGTATTGTAGCATATGGTGGGGGGCCGCACAAGAGGAGGAGCGACCACAGGGGCCTAACTGATGGCCCAGCGGAAGCCAGCGGAAGCCAGCGGAAGCCAGTGGAAACCTGTGGAAGTTCTCCCGCGCGCCCTGGAAGCGAAGCGCCGTTCCTTGGAGCGGGCCCTGGGCCGTCCGGTTCAGGTCCGGGGCATCTGCACGCCCGACCCCGGGCTTCGGGGCCGGTTGCTGGTGGAGCCGGACCGCGTTCTCATCGAGTATCAGATCGCCGAGCACGGCTACTTCTGGCACGTGCCCATCATCGAGGAGCTTCTGAATCGGGCTGCTCGCGGGGAGCCTCGCGCCGAGCTGCGCGAGCCCGACGACGCCGACGCGGGGTCGCCGCCGGGGCGATGAGGTAGGCGATCGACAGCCCTATCATGAGCCAGGCAAAGGGCCGGCTCCACCGCGCGCCCGGCTCCTCCGGGCGAGTCAGCGTGATCTCGTCCGAGAGCACCTCGCGCTGATAGAGCCCGGCCTCGGCGACGATGCGACCGTCGGGAGCGATTAGGGAGGAGATGCCCGTGCTCGCCGCCCGCACCACCCAGCGACCTGTCTCCACCGCGCGCAGCACGGCAATCTGTCGGTGCTGGGCGGCCGCCGCCGTCCTTCCGAACCAGGCGTCGTTGGTGATGACGACGAGGACCTGGGCCCCGTCGGCCACCAGCTTCTCGGCGACGTCGGGGAAGATCGACTCGAAGCAGATCATGGGGCCGATGGTCACGGTGCCGGCCTGCAGCGGGTGGTGCACGGGGCCGGCGGCGAAGTCGAAGTCGCGCACCGGATACCGCTGGATGAGAGTCTGCCGCGCCCGCGCCGGCACGTACTCCCCGAACGGCACCAGACGGACCTTGTCGTAGCGCCCGGTCACGTTGCCCGTCGGCGAGTAGAGATAAGCCGAGTTGTAGGTGCGGCCCTCCTCGTCCACGTAGGGCCCGCCGGCGACCAGCCAGGCCCCGGAGTCGCTCACCAGCGCGGCCATGCGCTCGGTGATCCAGGGGTTGTCGTCGGGCGCCCCGGGGATGGCGCTCTCGGGCCACACGATCAGCGCCGGTCGCTCTCTGGCGGTTTGCTGGGTGAGCGACCGGTAGACGTCGAGCATCTGCACCTGCTCTTCACGGGTGAGGGGTTGGTTGACATCCTCGGTGGTGAGTGGGCCGTGGGCGCTTCCCTGCACCACGGCCACCGTGATGACGGGACCCGAGGGGCCGGGGAGCCGGTCGAACCAGGAGCGCGCGCCCACGAGGGCGAGCGCGACGGCCCCGCACACCAGCGCGCCGCGAAGGAATGCTCCCAGCATGGCCTCGCGCCGGAGCACGCTGACGACGATCTCGGCCAGCGCGGCGTTGACGAGCACGATGATGAAGGAGAGGCCGATGGTGCCCAGCAGATGCGCCAGCGGCAGCAGCGGGAGCGACGGGCTGAGGCTGTAGCCGAGCCATCCCCAGGTGAAGGCGAACTCGCTCACGCCGCGCAGTGACTCCAGGCCGCACCAGACGGCGGCGGCCGCGAGCATGCGCTGGAGGGGTCCGAGTCGCCCCGTCCAGCGCACGAGCAGGCCCCACAGCATGAAGATCGCTCCCCAGACAAGGGCCGCCACCAGCCAGACGGAGAGGCCGAAGAGGTGGAGCCAATAGAGCAGGGCGGCGAAGAAGACGAAGCCGGCCAGCCAGCTGCCGGCGAAGGTGGAGAAGCGGGAGCCGGAACGCACGGCGACGATCCACGGAACCAGCGCCACCCACACGACATACCAGAGCCCGGCCGGCGGGAAGCTCAGGCTCAACAGCAGGCCCGAGAATCCGCAGCAGACCAGGACCCCGAGAAAAGACAGACGCGTGGTTCGTCTTGGCACGCTCGCCGCTCCCGACGACACCGGCGCGCGCCGGTCGCTCAGGCGCTTCGCCGGCCGATGTCGCTCGGGCGATTATAGCCTATCGCCGCGGGGTCGGCAACGCAGCGGCGCGTTTGCCTTCGCCGGGCGCAATCGGCTATAATGCCGGCACCATGTCGGCACGCGTGGAACTAAAAGGCGTTACCGTCGTCTATCCCAACAGCGTGCGGGCACTGCACAACATCGATCTGACCATAGAAGAGGGGGAATTCACTTTCCTCGTCGGCCCCACCGGGCACGGCAAGTCCACTCTGCTGAAGCTCCTCTACCGAGAGGAGGTACCGACCAAGGGTCAGGTGTTGGTGGCGGGCTGGGATCTGTCTCGTCTCTCGGCGGCGCGGGTGGCGCACCTGCGCCGGCGAGTGGGGGTGGTGTTCCAGGACTTCCGGCTGCTGACGCAGCGCACGGCCTGGGAGAACGTGTCGTTTTCTCTCCACGCCACGGGCTACTCCTACCGGGCGTCGCTGCGCAGGGTTCCTGAGGTGCTCTCGATGGTGGGGCTGCTGGAGAAGGCGGATGACTTCCCCTCCGAGATGTCGGCCGGGGAGCAGCAGCGCCTGGCCATCGCCCGCGCGCTGGCGCGGCGGCCGCCGCTGATCCTGGCGGACGAGCCCACGGGGAACCTCGATCCGGTGTCTTCGGCGGGGGTGATAGATCTGCTCTCCGAGGCGAACAAAGAGGGGGCGACGGTGGTGGTGGCGAGCCACGATCCGTCCATCGTGAACCGCATGCGGAAGCGCGTGATTGCGATGAATCACGGCGAGGTGCTGAGCGATACTCCGCAGGGGACTTATCCGGATGATCTGGGACGCGATTGATTTCGTGCTGCGGGAGACCGCGCTCCAGCTGAGGCGCGAGCGGCTAATCGCGATCGCCACCGTTTCCACGGTCGCCATGCTGCTACTGCTGCTGGGAGCGATCGCTCTCTTCTTCGCGAATCTGCGCCTGTGGACCGACCGAGTGGCGCAGGAGCTGGAGATCTCCGCCTATTTCGACCACGAGTTCGACCGCGAGGCGGCCCTGCAAACCCGGGACGAGATCGCGGATTGGCCGGAGGTGGAGGCGGCCGTGTTCGTGCCGAAGGAGGAGGGGTGGGAGTGGCTGAAGGGCCGGCTCGCCATCAGCGGCGACCTGCCAGGCATGGGAAATCCGCTGCCCGACACGGTGCGAGTTCGCGTCAGAAACCCGGAGCTGATCCCCATGATCGGGGCGAAGCTGCAAGGCCTGGAGGGGGTGTCGGAGGTGATTCCGAACCCCGACGCCGCCACTCGGGAGGGGAGCTTCGCCCGCACCGTGGTCAAGGTTCACCGCGCGGTCACCTGGGCGGGCGTGCTGGGCGCCATCCTGCTGACGACGACCAGCATCTTCATCGTGCACAACACGATTCGGCTGGCGCTGCATTCGCGCTGGCGAGAGATCTACATCATGCAGTTGGTGGGGACGACGCGGGGCTGGATCGCCGCTCCGTTCATGCTGGAAGGCACCGTCCACGGCCTCCTCGGCGCCGCGGTGGCCTGCTGCGTGCTCATTCCGGCGCATATGTATCTGCAAAGCCTTTCCGCGAACTTCGCGCCCTTCTTCTTCCTCGTGCCCAACTCGATACTGCTGCCCTTCGCCCTCTATCTTCTCCTCGCCGGCGGCCTGCTAGGCCTCACCGGGAGCGCGGTCTCCGTGCGCCGCTTCCTGCGCGGCCGGCCGGAGTGGCATGGTTGAGCCGTCGTTCCTGCTGTGACTCGACGGGCACACGCGCTCGCCTCTCTTCGCCTTGACACTGCCCAACCGGCTGGATATAGTCGAGCGTAGAAGATCGTGCCTCTCAGCGGAGGGATAACGTGTCAAGCGCAGCCCGCAGCTTTGTCACTCTTGCCGTGATTGCGATGCTGGCCTTCGTCCTCGGTGGATGCGCGAGCGGGCCGGCGCCCGGACCGCCTCCTGGGGAGGCGGTCGGCGAATCCCCGGAGGCCGCGGCACCGTCGCGGGCGGGCCCTCTCGAGCCAGGCCCGGCCCCGGCCTTCTCCTTCGACACCCTCGACGGCGAGACGATCAGCCTGGCCGATCTGGAAGGCAGGCCCATCGTCCTGAACTTCTGGAGTTCATCTTGTCCCTACTGCGCGGCCTTGGCGCCTCACCTGGAAACCTTGAACCAAGAGCACCAGGAGCAGGGCCTTCAGGTGCTGGGGGTGGCGGGCCGGGACTCGGAGCAGGCGCTGCGGGATAAGGCGGAGGCGCTGAACCTGACCTATCCCATCGGGATGAGCCCGGAGGCGGTTGCCGCTTATGGCGTGCGGGGCATCCCGATGACGTTCTTCATCGACCGGGAGGGCAATATCGTCTCCTCCGTACTCGGCTCCCGCGAGCTGCCGGACTTGGAAGCAGAGGTGCAGAAGATCCTGTGATGGAGCCGCAGACACAGGCCGCCTGGGTAATCGCCGTAGTCGCCGGCTTCCTTTCCTTCATCTCGCCTTGCGTGCTGCCGCTCATTCCCGGCTACCTCTCGATGATCTCGGGGCTGTCGGCCGAGCAGCTCGAAGAGCGGCGGGCGGGGCAGCTACTGCGAGTCTTCTTCGCGTGTCTGCTGTTCGCCGCCGGCTTCGGGGTGGTGTTCATCCTGGTGGGGATGTCGGCGGGAGTGGTGGGCGGATGGCTGCGGGAGCGGATGGTCGTCATCAACGTGGTGTTCGGGATCACGGTCATCGTCTTCGGCCTCTTCGTGTTAAACGTGATCAAGCTGCCGTTCCTCTATCAGGACCGGAGATTCCGGATCGGCCGCGCCAACCTGGGGTTGTGGGGGGCGCCGCTGCTGGGGTTTGCCTTCGGGTTCGGGTGGACGCCGTGCGTGGGTCCCTGGCTGGGGACGCTGTACACGATCGCCCTCAAGCAGACGCCGGCGCAGGCGGCCTTTCTGTTCGCCATCTACAGCGCCAGCCTGGGGGTGTGTTTCGTGGCCGCGGGGATGCTGTTCGCCTACGCGCTGAAGGCCTTCGCCTTCTTCCAGCGCCACTACCGCGGCGTGGAGCTGATAAGTGGCGGTCTGCTGGTCGTGATCGGGCTGCTGCTGGTGACGCAGCAGTGGGATCGCGCCACGGCCTACCTGATGCGCCTGCTGGGGTAGAGGAAGCAGGCGCCGGCGCTGGCCGGCTAATCTCACCAAGGCTCACCCGGCACCCCTTGACTACCCTTTGTCAATCCGCTATTCTATATGTTCGACGGCGCCAGGCCTCGTCTGGTCTGCCGCCGTTTCGTTCCGACAGCAGCATGTTGTGGGTCGCAGGACTGCTTCTGAGCCCTCGTATGGTATGCATGCGAGCCATCGGCTGTCTATCGCCGTGCGTCGCTGGTAAATGAGCGTCGGCTCAGGCCGGCGTCAGAAGCAAGTTACTATCAGGAGGTGATGTTATGCTCCGACCGCTTGGGGATCGTATCGTCGTCAAGCCGGGTGAGGCGGAGGATGTTACCAAGGGCGGCATCGTCTTGCCGGATACGGCCAAGAAGAGGCCCCGGGAGGGCGAAGTGCTCGCCGTTGGACCGGGTAAGTTGCTTGACAGTGGCCAGCGGGCCTCGATGGAAATCTCGGTGGGTGATACCGTGGTGTACTCTGAATACGGAGGAACCGAGATCACCATCGGGGACGAGGACTATGTAATCCTCGACGAGGGCTCCGTCCTAGCTATCAGCACAGACGCGAAGAAGAGTAAGAAGAAGTAGGCCTGAACGGGCCGCTTACAAGGAAATCTGAAAGAGGAGGAAAGTACAGTGGCTGCCAAGATGCTCAGCTACAGTGAAGAGGCGCGCCGCGCCCTGCAACGTGGGGTTAAAGCCGTCGCGGCAGCCGTCAAGGCAACGCTGGGCCCCAAAGGCCGGAATGTGGTCCTCAGCAAGAAGTGGGGGTCGCCCACCATTACCAAAGACGGCGTCACCGTCGCGAAGGAAATCGAGCTGGAGGATCCCTTTGAGAACATGGGGGCTCAGCTCGTGCGCGAGGTGGCGAGCAAGACCAACGACGTGGCCGGGGACGGAACCACCACCGCCACGGTTCTCGCCGAGGCCATCCTCGAGCAAGGCATGAAGAACGTGGCCGCCGGCGCCAACCCGATGCCGCTCAAGCGCGGTATCGAGAAGGCCGTGGACGCGGTGGTCGCCGAGATCAAGCGAATCGCCAAGCCGGTGGACACGAAAGAGGCGATCGAGAATCTGGCCTCCATTGCCGGCAACGACCCCGAGCTGGGTCGCTACGTCGCCGACGCCATGGACAAGGTGGGCAAGGAAGGCGTCATCACCGTGGAGGAGTCCAAGGGCACGGAGACCACGGTGGACATAGTGGAGGGGATGCAGTTCGACAAGGGTTACATCTCCCCCTATTTCGTCACCGACGCCGAGCGCATGGAGACGGTGTTCGAGGATCCCTTCATCCTCATCCACGAGGAAAAGATCAGCGCCGTCGCCGATATGCTGCCTCTGCTCGAGAAGGTCGCGGCCGCCCGCCGGCCGCTGCTCATCATTGCCGAGGACGTGGACGGAGAGGCGCTTGCTACTCTGGTGGTGAACAAGATCCGAGGCACCTTCATCGCGGCCGCGGTAAAGGCCCCCGGCTTCGGCGACCGCCGCAAGGCCATGATGGAGGACATCGCCGTCCTCAGCGCCGGCACCTTCCTGGCCAAGGACTTGGGCACCAAGCTCGAAAACGTCACCCTCAACGACCTCGGACATGCCAAGCGAGTGGTGATCACCAAGGAAGACACGACTATCATCGAGGGCGCGGGCAAGAGCAGCGTCATCAAGGGCCGCGTGGAGCAGATCCGGCGCGCCATCGATGAGACCGACTCGTCGTACGACAAAGAGAAGTTGCAGGAGCGGTTGGCCAAGCTCGCCGGCGGCGTCGCCGTCATCAAGGTGGGCGCAGCCACCGAGACTGAGCTGAAGGAGAAGAAGCACCGCTTCGAGGACGCACTCTCCGCAGCTCGCGCAGGTGTAGAGGAAGGGCTCGTGCCGGGCGGTGGCGTGACCTACCTGAACGTCGCCCACGTGCTCGACAAGGTGCGCAAGGACGTCCGCGGCGATGAGAAGATCGGCGTGGACATCATACGGCGCGCCCTGGAGGAGCCTCTCCGCACCATCGCCGCCAACGCCGGACAAGAGGGTTCGGTCATCGTCGAGAAGGTGAAGACCTCAGCCCCCGGCATCGGATTCAACGCCCTCACCGAGCAGATCGAGGACATGGCGAAGGCCGGCATCGTGGACCCCGCCAAGGTCACTCGCTCCGCGCTCCAGAACGCCGCTTCCATCGCCAGCATGTTGCTGACGACCGAAGCGCTGGTCGCGGAGAAGCCCGAGCCGGAGAGGGCCAGCTCACAGGGGCCGCCGGAGTATTAAGCTCTCGGGCCCAGTATCGATGGTAGATCATGACACGGGGGCGGCGCCAGCCGCCCCCGTTTCGCGTGTCGGCGGTGGAGGTGGCATTGCGGGGGTGGGCTGAGCGCCCACTCTGGGGGTGTGCTGAGCGCCCCCAC
>Ga0315293_10004513_pt1 | contig 13174 bp, 9 predicted proteins | sample YL17G13_20_MG_FD_203071 | JGI IMG/M metagenome (GOLD analysis project Ga0315293, IMG submission 203071) | Sediment microbial communities from Yellowstone Lake, YNP, Wyoming, USA - YL17G13_20 | ecosystem: Environmental > Aquatic > Freshwater > Lake > Sediment | place: USA: Wyoming | collected... | reverse complement strand
GTTCTTGAAGCTGGCAGGTTCAGAAGTATCTCAATTTCAGCAGGCGTAAAATTCCTTATCATTTCATGATAGAATGGAATTGCTGCATGGGATACACCATAAGGATTTCCAACAGCGCACGTTGCTACGACGGTTACAAACTCACTTTTTGCGGTGTCAGGTATGGCACCTTGTTTTGACAATGAGATAAGTCTTTCCGCAAATGGAGGTTCGTTATAAAAATTATCAAATGCTTGGTGGACACTAAATAATTTCTTGCATGCATTTGAGATAACGCTATGTCTTTCAGAATCACTGAGTAAACTAAGCAAACCTAATTTTTCAAATAGTATTTGTGATGCTTTATGTCTTGTATCATCACCTTTTGCGCCGTACTCTTGGTGCCTATCAATTAAAGATGACTTCATTTGGGGGGTAAAATTATTTTTGAACGTGCGTAGAATTTTTAATGAATTAACCCTTGCTTCTTCAGAACTAGAAGAATCACAGAAGATACCTTGCAGCGTGCCAAACAACAACCCTCTTTGCGCATCATGAGTTTCCGCTAAGCGGCGACACCATTCATCTTTTTGGGCATCTGTAAATTTCCCGCCCCTAATCGCAGACATAAAAGCTTGGATATCTACGCCTACAGGATTATTTTCATCCCCCAGTGCATATTTTGCGCACCGATTTAGAAAAGAAATGAATTCGCTATCATCAATTTTGCCTATAGTCGGATGAGCGGCAGAAAAATTGTTTCTGATATCCCTGCACTGGTCCAAGAAGAAGTAACCATCTTCATTAATCAAGTTGAGCTTTAGGCATAACTCTATTAACTCGGCGTCTTTTAGGTCTATCAATGCTTTATTGTCAAAATTTGAATCACCAATTACCTGTTGCACTACGGGCAAGCCAAACCTTTTTATTTTTTCTCTTAGCTCTATTATTGCAGAGTTCCATACATAGTTTATCGCACTATCAAACAAGCCCACAGCAACAGCCACACACATTTTAGCCAACCCTTCTGTACGTAACTGAGGAGGAACCTTCTTAAGGACCCGAGGGAGATTTCTCCAAGCACCCTCAATCTCTTCGTCTGTTGCAAGGATTTCGCGAGGTACCTTAAGTGCCTCAGTTAGGGCTTTTATAACCGGGCTTGTTTGAGTAACTACGGCTGGTAGGTTTATCACAGACATCTTGTAATCCTTCTCAATATTGCTGCCAACGGTACGGCTCATCGGTGCCACACGGCATCCGTTTGCAGCCGTTCTATCCTGCGTAGCCTCATGTGAAGCAGGACTGGTTCGGTAATAATAATTTTCAGTCACAATTCTAACTGAAGTTTTATCGTTTTGTCAATGCCGCCGCCTCGGCGTTCTCAAATCCAATTAACCGCTCACTAATTCACCAATCAACTCATCAACAGATTATTCAAAGTCCACATCCGGCACCTCGCGGACGGATGGGTGCACGCTGAAGTAGTCTTGCGACTCAAAGCCGAATATGCCGGCGATGATGCCGCTCGGGAAGGTTTCGCATTTGTTGCGATAGTCGCGCACATTCCCGTTGAAGAACCGGCGTTCCGCCTGTATGCGGTCCTCCGTGTTAACTAACTCCCGCTGGAGTTTTAGGAAATGCTGGTCCGCTTTCAGTTGAGGGTAGTTTTCCACGACCGCCAGAAGCTGCTGCAGCGCATCGACCAATTGGTTCTCATCGACGGCTTGCTCCTGCGGAGCTCCCTGGCTGGCTAAGCACTGCACACGCAGTTGTGTAACACGCTTGAGGACCTCCTTTTCATGGGCTGCATACCCTTTGACTGTGGCAACCAGATTGGGAATCAGCTCATATCGCCGATTCAGCTCCGTGTCGATATCGCTCCACGCATCGCGAATGTGGTTTCGCAAGGCAACCAGCGTATTGTAAGTCAGGACAACGTAAATGACCGGCAGCAAAAAAATAGCTACAACTAATATCAGCAGTACCAACATAATCACCTCCGTGAAAACAGGTATTCCGGCAAAATGGACCTGACGGTGATGAGTCGATTCAGGTTCGGCTCTATTTGTTCCGGCGATAACCGGGAACCAAACGAGATAGCCAACGCATCGTCCTCAATCTCTATGGTCAGGTCGGTATTCGATAACAGGTACTCAATCATACGAGCATTACAAACATCATAAGCGAACTTCTTGTCCGGTGAGCGGACACAGAACTTGCGCGAGAATTCGTGCGACTCAAAATCAATGTCATCGTATCCGATCGCCTGGGCCATCTTCGAGAAGATGCCCTCCGGGCCAATGACCAGCTCAGGGAAGGACACCGGCAGGTGCAGGACAAAGAACGAAATGTAGTGGTGCTGGGTGTTCTTGCCGGAGCCTGTTCTGTAGTGGTAGTCGAATACGATCACATCATAACCCTTGTAGTTGCCGTTGAGGATATTGAACGCATACCGATTCGAACCCACCCGGAGTTTATCTAAAAAGCTATAACGCTGGGCCATACCCCAATTTTTACCTGGCTCAAAGAGCATGCCAAGCCTGGCCGCCAGCTTGGCCATGGCCTCGCGGCGTTTCCCAGCGCTGATATAGGCAAGGACCGAAACGACAACAATAATCGCAATGAAACCAACGATAATTAGAGGTTCCACTTTCTATTCCTTTTACATAATTCCTATTTGACGTATCGGCCCTTCTATTCGACGTATTATCGTCAAGATGGCTTACGCCATTGTAGCTGCTATTTACCCCCAACGTCAAACTGTTTAGCCCCGCAATTTATTGCGGGTTTTTCCTTCATTCATCTGTTTAGTGGGTAGGGTGTGCTCCGCACACCATTTTTCCTAATTATCGATTATTGATTATTTATCGTCACCTCACGGCCTTCCGCACCCAACCAAAAACCTGTGGACATCTTAAGACCAAAGCGGTAATCTACTGCCAAATCAAAGTTAGCTAATGGAGTTATAACCTATGCAAGAAAATGCAAAAAACAACAGCGATACCGAAATCAAGACGCCGCCGGTAGGCCTCGCAATCTTTGCAATGGTCGGGCCTTCGTTTGTCTGGGCGGCAGAATACATCGGCTCCGGCGAAGTTATCCTTGCCACCCGCACGGGGGCCATCCTCGGCTCCGCCATCCTCTGGGCCATCGTGGTAGGGATATTTTTGAAAATCTGGATTGGAATGAGCGGCGCCCGCTATACCGTCTGCACAGGCGAAGGAATGATTGATATGTTCGACCGTATCCCGGGCCCGCGTCACTGGGCCGTCTGGATTGTTCTGGTCGTCCAGGGCGTTAGCGCAACATTTTCCATCGGGTCACTGGCAACCGCTTCAGGCGTATTTGTAAGCAGTCTCATCCCGCAAACCATTCTGCCCGAACGGATAGCAAATATCTTCCCTGCATTGTGCGGCTGGCTTGTAACGTTCTTTGCGCTCGGCGTAGTCTGGTCAGGCAAGTTTGACATCCTCAAAAAGGTGATGAGCTTTTGTGTCCTGATTATAGTCCTCGGTGTCATATATGTGACCCTGCATGTCTTCCCTGCTCTGTCTGAGTTACTTCGAGGCCTCAGCTTCCGCCTCCCGCAGGTTCCTCAATGGGCGCTTGCCATCGAAGGCGTCAAAGCCAATCCCTGGAAGGAAATCTTACCTCTAATCGGCTGGAGCGCAGGCGGTTTTGCAAGTCAGGTCTGGTACACCTACTGGGTCATCGGCGCCGGCTACGGGGCCGCAGCCGGCAGGGCCTGCGGTAAGGCGGCGGATGTTTCTATGCTGCAGAGAATGACGCGCCAAACGGCAGAGAAGATAAAAGGCTGGTGCCGGGTCCTCTACGCAGACTCTACCACCGCTATGTTAATAGGCATTATTGTTACCTGCTCTTTTCTGATTGCCGGAGCCGGCGTCCTCAGACCCGAACAAATAGCGCCCAAAGGCGAGCAGGTCGCTTTCGAGCTTTCAAAAATATTCTCGTCGAGATGGGGTTCAGTCGGCGGATTTCTTTTCATCCTCGCAGGCGCAGCCGCACTGATTTCCACCCAGGTCGGACAACTGGCCGGCTGGCCAAGATTGCTTGCCGATTCCTGCAGAATTTGTATCCCTGGCTTTAACAAAAAGCTTGCCTGGAAAACACAGTTCCGTCTTTTTCTGCTTTTCTTCGTGTGCGCCAATATGGTTATTGTCTTCTGTTTCAAGAAACAGCCGGTCGTTCTCGTCCAGTTCTCTGCGATTCTTGATGGTTTGCTTTTGACGCCGTTGCAGGCAATATGGGTTGCGATTGGGCTATTTGTGGTAATGCCAAAGCTTCTATCCAAAGAGGCCTCCAGAGTTCTCAAACCAAACCCGATATTTGCTGTCGGGTTAATTATTGCATTTTTGGTATTCGGTTATTTCTGTGTCTTTCAGATACCAACCATTTTTTCACGATGATTATTTGGGATTAAGGGTCTTTAAACAGGTTCTCCGAACAATGTCAGCGGACTCGTTCTTACTATCTTCACTTTCGCAAATTCTCCTGCTAAAGAAGGCGGCCCATTAAAGACAACAATCCAGTCTTCAGAAGTCCTGCCCATCAATTGCGGTTCGGCTGCACCATCGCCGGAATTTCGATGCGATTTTTTGCTTAGGCCCTCAACCAGCACCTTTATTTCTTTACCCAGAAGCTCCAGACTCAACTGGGTGCTTATATTTTCCTGCACATCTAGTAGCTCTACATTTCGCCTTTGCTTTACTTCGGCAGGGACATTATCTTCCAACCTTTTGTCGGCGGTTGTGTCAGGCCGGGCCGAATACTTAAAGATAAAGCAATTTCTGTATCTTGCCTTTTTGACTAATTCAACAGTCGCTGCAAAATCCTCCTCGGTTTCCTCTGGAAAACCCACTATAAAATCACCTGCAATTGCAATCCCCGGCACAATAGCTCTGGCTCTATCGAGAAGCTCCAGATACCAGTTTGCAGTATAGCGGCGGTTCATAGCACGCAAAATTTTATCCGAGCCGCTCTGCACCGGTATATGCAGATAGTTGCAGACCTTTGGCGAACCGGCCATAACCTGAAGAATCCGGTCAAAAAATTCTTCAGATGGATAATTGGTTACAAATTTAATCCATTCAATTCCCTCGATGTCACTTGCCATTGAGAGTAAATCCGCCAGGCAATACGTCTTTTCGCCGTTTTTATATTTGTATGCGTTCACCCTCTGGCCAAGCAGCGTAACTTGCTTGATGCCGTTGTCCGCTAATTTTCTTATCTGCTCAATTATTGCTTGGGGGGACCGACAAACTTCCGGTCCACGCACGTATGGCACGATACAGAAACTACAAAAATTGTTACAGCCGTGCATCGCTCTAACAAACGCCTGTCCAGGTATCTGTCTATCCTCAAGCCCGTATGCAGACTCAAATTCTTCGAACTTCTGCGTTTGCTTTGAACTTACCTTGCGGATTCTTTCCGTTACCGCCACGGTCTTTTTCTTCTCTCGCAGCGCCTCTGCTACGAGTCTGGTTATTTCCGGAATTTGCGCCGGCCCACAGACGATATCGACTGCCTTGTGTTCAAGCAACTGTTCGCCGAGCCGCTGGGCCATACAGCCGATTACGCCGACTATCATATCAGGCCGACTTTCTTTTATGTGCGCCAGGTTCCCAAGATGCGAAAGCACACGCTGTTCGGCGTGCTGCCGAACAGAACAGGTATTGAGCAAAACGACATCGGCATCTTTCTCGCTTTCGCTTATTTCAAATCCCGCCTCTTTAAGCGCAGCAGTTATCAGAGCCGAATCGAGCTTATTCATCTGACATCCAAACGTCCGTAAAAAAATTGTTGGACGTTTGGATGTCACGTCGAAAGCTGGCCCAAAAAATTTCGAGTCGTTTTGTGACGAGAAATTTGACGGCCGATTAGATTTCGACGTTTCATTATTCCGTTTAGAATTAGGAGTTTCCATAGATTTCGATGTTACATTCGCTATTTTTCCGCGACAACGAGCATTTCAAAATCTTCTGTAGTCAGCTTGTCTTTTTTTGAGAATGCCCCGAGTTTCGCTCCCGTAATATCTATTTTTTTATATCCAAGCGTTCTTAAAAGCCAGGTTATCTCACTTGGCACATAATAACGCTCATTACACTCTAATTCTTTTTTATTTCCCGCGTCGTCTTCAAAGACAGTAGTGTTATGATCCCGCAATGTCATCAAATCAAATGTGTCGCTTTTATATGTCGCACTGCTTTCCTTACCTGCTGACTCGCAAAATTTCTTAACCGAATGATAAAGCGGAAACAGCCCGTTTAATGTTGTAAATATAAGTTTCCCCTTATCTTTCAACGCCCTGGTCACATTTTTAAGTATCTCGAAATTCATTTCGTCCGTTTCCATCAAAGGAAAACCGCCTTCACAGAGCATTATCGCAGCATCGAATTGGCCGTCAAAGGGAAGAGCCCTGGCATCATGTTTTTGAAAATCAATTTTCAGACCAGACTGTCTTGCTTTTTCTCTTGCCCAAGCAAGCTGAGAATCAGACAAGTCTATCCCTGTAACATGATAACCTCTTTTAGTCAGTTCAATCGAATGCCTTCCTGTGCCGCAGCCAACATCGATTATTTTTAAAGATTTGTCATAAGCCAATTCCTGTTCGATAAAATCGCATTCGCCAGGTGTTCCCTGGACAAAACACTCCTTATCATATTTCTGTCCATAATTTTCAAATAACAATTCATACCATTTTTTCATCATTGTCTCCCTTTATTTTGGAATTGTTTTCAGCATAACCCCTGACAAGCTCCGATTTCTGCTCCCGTTTCAATGTTTTAATTCGCTTTTCTTCATTCAGCGCACTTTTGTAATAGCGATACTTTTTGGCATAAACCAACTCCGCGGGCAGCTTGTATTTTACGTATTTTGCCCCTTTGCCGCTTTTATGCAGGGCAATCCTGTTTTCGAGGTCTTTGGTATAGCCCGTATAATACGTCCCATCCCTGCACTGAACTATATAAACAAAATATTTACCTTCCCTGCTTTTCATAACATACTACCTGAAAACATTGCGTATGTTTATCACTTCTTTATTTCAACCAAGTTAAGGGTATAAGTTTCTGACTCTTCGGCTTGATACAATCTCACATGTTGCAGTTCTGGTCGCTCAATTAGCTTTCTGATATCCGACTTTAAATTCTCTTCTGTGTACAAACCGAAAATAATCTCTCTTATTGAGTCTGGGTTCAGTCGCAAAAACCAAGTTTGCTTGCCTCTGAAATCTCTAAGACATGATAGCCTTTGTTCCTGTAATTTCTCCAAATCATCAACGAGGAAGATCGTACGAAATTCTTTTTCATAACTCCAATCGACTGATTTAGTGGATAATACTTTTTGGAATTTTTCGAGCGAGATGTCAGTCAAGATGTTTACTTTGGGTCTTTGTTCAGAATAGTCAACAGGATCCATCAAAATACCACGCACCCTATTTTTATCCGGAAAAATACTGTCAAAATCAATACCAATTACTACTCCTTTGTGTTTATCAGTATAATGAGCCCACATCACAGTGTTTTGTGCGGTTTTTGAAACAGATAGTAGACAACCTTTTTGCTGGTTCCAGTGTTTCTGAAGCTCCCGTTGACTATTTTCAAGTATTTTATGAATCTCGCCGTTTTCAAGTTTCTGTTCATAGTCCGCTGATGGGAGCATGTTCCTATGTGCTAACACAGAAAAATATCTTGCTTTCATCGCAGATTTATCATTTGGACAATAAAGAAATGCTGAACACTCCAGTGGGTCGTTAACTTCTGAAATATACGGCAATTTTAGTTCCAGCGACCCCAAGATTTTTACGATACCCAACTGATCACAATATTTGTATAAAATATTCATATTCAGAATCCCCAAAATCACTTCGCGGTACTTGCAGTCACCCAAAGCTCTTAATGTGCGCATTTCGAGTACTCATAATCAGTTAAAGATACAGAATTTGGGATAAGAAATCAATAATCCAGCGAGCGATTGAGCTGGCGCTGCAGCTCTTTGAGGCGGTTCACTTCTTCAAAGCCCAACAAGGTAATTGGAAACGCTGTCTTATTATGCAAGAGCGGCTCATCCATATTGACCCACTGACGGCATAAGTTTCCGTCAGGTGTCCCCGGGATTGGCGAAAAGTCCGCCAGCACTCCGCGAATCCCCAGCTTATTGACAAAACGCATCGTCGCCTCAAGCTCACCGGCGGTTGTATTTGGGTGGCCAAGAATTTGATAGGCTGTAATATTTGCCGCTTCCGCTCCTGCGTCGGTTAGATGCGCGACGGCCTGCGCAAGCTCCTCACAAAAGACTTTTGAGCCTGTTTGTTTTTGCCATTGTAAAGAAGCACTCTCAAGTCCCAGATAGAAGGTCTTAAAGCCGGCCTGCACCATAAGAGCAGCTATCTTTTTTGTGACAAAGCGAGCGTTAAGAGCATTCGGCGTATGCAGATTTATTTTTATGCCACGTTTCAGAACCTCATTCAAAAAAGGCGCCAGAACATCATCAGAATCGAACAGCAGAGCATCATCATAAAAGGCAATGTTCTCTGCACCCAGTTTGCACAACAACTCCAATTCCGCCAGTGAGCGATCAAGGGGCCTTGCTATGAATTTGCCATAAACCTTAGGCACCGAACAGTAGGTGCAGTTGAATGGACACCCATCGGCTAACTTTAGAATCCCAACACTTAGCTTATCGTAGATTTCCCATAAAGCCGGCTGCTCGGGGTCGCCGATAACCCCAAGATAGTTCCATAGCGGCTCAAGATTTGTCCCAGCTACTAAAAAATCTGCTCCTAATTTTTCCGCGTGACCGGTGCAAACTGTAACGTAGTTGCCGCCTAAAATAATTTTTGTCTTCGGCAAGACCTCTCGCAAGTCTTCTAAAACTTCCTGTCCGCCCTGATACCAGTAAGTCATTGTCGTTTGTACAAATGCAAAATCATAAGGCCCTCCCTGTGCCAAAAACTCTCTGAAGGTATCGCGAGGCAATCCAAATCGTCGATAGTATCGTGGAATTGTCGCAAAGCACTGTGGCTTGGCGACCTTCTCAGAATAGAACCGACCTCGCCCCCATTTGTCTGATTGAAGTCCCTTTCGCCAGGCTGCCAGAGGGTGCAGCCGGTCAAGATAGTCGAAAACTTGAAAATCAGCCTTGCCGCGCAGATACCCCGCGACGCTGAGCATCCCGTATGGTTTGAGCCAGAAATCGAACGCAGTGAAGTCGTAAATCGGCGGATTCACCAGCAGGATTTTCAGCTTCATATTCCGCCTGTCAGATTCCTTGCGGGCATTTTAACAAGACTACATCGCTTTGCTGCTTAAAACATACAATGTCATTCTGATCCCTTCGCTTCGCTCGAGGATAAACTCCGCGAAGAATCTCTCTTTTTGCAAGCCAGACCCTTCGCCCCGCAATGACATTTTTTTCTCAGAGGCTATTAGCCTTCTTCGACTACCTTCAGTCCCATCAGTGTGCCTAAGTTCTTGATGTTCTGCAAACGGTCGCCGTAGAATAGGACGCGGTGAAGGTGCTCAACCATACCGCCTTCGACCACGCCGCCGCCCCAGTTGTCCAGCATTTTACGAGCATCGGCAACTTTAGTTGCCATCTTGCTGCGGCAGCCGCGGTCAACGTCAGGACTGCCGATTATCTTGCCCGTGGAAATCAGGATAGTATCGAGGTTATTCAATTTAGCGCACGTGATTGGCTTACCGACCCGATACTTGACGCGAAGCCCGGCTCCTTTATACCGCTCCAGGTGGTTGCGAATGTCGTATGGACATCTTGGCCCATCAGGACCATCCATCTTTGTGGCGCTGACGCAGTGCGCGTGAATGACCGTGTTGGTTGAAGTATCAAAGACCGGGTCGCTTATAAAGCCCGGCACGCCGAACGCATACCAGAACATCAGCATCGTCAGGGTCGAATCCATATCCGCCTCGCAGGCCGCGACAATACCCTGGTCGTTTAGCTTGCTGAACCCCAGGCACTGATAGCCATACTGGTCGAGCGGAAAGCCGCCCAGGCAGTTAATCGTGATTGCCCGCGCCTTCTCTTCGGTGATAAGCTGCTTCATCGTCCAATAAACACGCGAAGCATTGCGAACATCGTCTCTGGATGGCTCAATTACTTTGTCGGCCCCTTTAATCCACTCTTTAGTCTCCGCCTCAACCAATTTATTGTCAATACTATCGTAAATTTTTTGAAACCTGTCATATTCAACCTGCACGACCTCGACGCCGAATTTTTCTTTGAGCTTTGGCGAAAGCGTTGTCCCCCACTGATTACCAATATGGATAATTCGAGTCTGACGAAGGCGCGGCGCTACCCTCATTACGCCGGCAAGCTCGGTAATCTCGCCATAGTTGCTCGTGGCCAGCAGGACAATCTTTTTACCGGCTCTCGGAAGCTTGGTGATTTTGCACCAGTCGTGGCCGCTGTAGGGCTGCGAGAAAACGACCGTGGGGAAACCGGCCTCAAGTATCGGCGCTATTACCGACTCAACAATACAAGTCAGGTTGAAGGCCAGCACGCCGTCTGCTTCTGCGAATTTGGCAGCCACCTTTGCCGCCTCTTCCGGAGACTGGACCAGCTCTCCGCCTACGAACTTAACGTCGCCGAGTTTCCGTTCGGTCTCGGCCAGGTGTCCCTCCAGCATCGCAATCTCCGCACCGATGTCGAGGTCCGGTTTGGGCCACCCGCCTGACCCACCGACAAAGACCTTGTGAATTTTAACCGGCGGCAGCTTGGGCGGCCAATCTTGACTTTCTGTCGCTGCTGCGGATAATCCGCCCAGGCCTGTCCCCAATAGAACTGCTCCTGCTGCACTTGCTCCTAAAAACTCTCGTCGATTCATTAAATCACTCACGATTTTGCTCCTTATAAACTTTGCATTTTTCAAATGAGATTCTAAACGTCCGTTCCTATGCGGTTAAGATAATCTATTTTCTCGCCCGCTGTCAATGACTATAATTTCAGGAAATGCCAAAGTCGCAAAATTACCTGATTCACCTGTAGGTTTTAAGAAATATGTGGCGATATATAGTAAGTGAAAGTTTGTGAATGTCATTATAATAAATTTTCCACGCGGCTTGTAACCCCGCACCAATTGAACGTTTTTTAAGGTCTTTATAAAAATTATGATTACAAACGCAATCTTGCAGACAATTGGTGCGGTGCCGGTTGCACACCGAGGAGCCTTCCATAGTGGCTGAAATCGAATTTATTTTTCTGGATGCTGCACGGACTATCGATGAGAAAGCAGTTGGCGCAAAGGCGATGAGTCTTATCCGTCTGAAGCGAACCGGCTTTAGAGTCCCTGCCGGATTCTGTATTCCAGAAGCGATATTCCAGAAGCATTTACAGCAGAACAATCTTACCAGCCGATTAAAATCAGCAGTAAACGTCCTTGCAACAGCCCAGCCATCGGATAAGGTCTCTATCCTGTCAGACCTCAGACAAACCATCAGCGAGTCACCTTTAGCAGAGCCGGTTCGCCTAAAAATAGAAAAGCATTATCGTGCGCTTGGGACAGGGTGTATTGCGGTTCGCTCGTCAGCCACTGCCGAGGATTTACCCGGACATTCCTTCGCAGGTCAATATGATACCTATTTAGGCATTTCAAACATTGAAGATTGCATCGAGGCCGTCAAGAAATGCTGGGCGTCACTATGGACGGAGCGGGCATACAATTATCGGCAAAAAAATGGCTTTGACCACCTTGCTGTCAAAATGGCTGTGATTGTCCAGCAGCAGATAGCCCCTGACGCCGCAGGGGTGGCTTTCAGTGTCGATCCGGTTACGGGCACTCCCAGCCGGATTGTCATCGAGTCGTGCCTCGGTCTGGGGGATGCTTTGGTCGGCGGAAAGGTTCAGCCCGAACACATTGTGCTGCGGAAGAAAAACCTTGCACTTGTCCGATGGGACATTCCGGATAGACAAGCCGAACGTTCGACTACTGAAAACACCGGCGTTTGTGAGAAGAAAACTGGTTCTGAAGATGCTCCCAAACCTTCACTCGACCTTGTTTCAGCCAGGAAACTTGCTCGATACGTCAGGAGGATAGAAAGCAAATTCGGTTGTCCCCAGGACATCGAATGGGCTATATGCAATGGCCGGTTCTATTTTCTGCAGGCCCGGCCCGTAACGACCAAACCGCTGGCAAAATCGTGGGAGGAGCGGCAGGTCTGGACCAACCTTAATGTTGGCGAGGTTGCGCCGGACGTTATGACGCCTTTTACCTACTCTGCCATCGAGTCAATGTTCAAGTCGCTATTCGGCTCAATGTATCGCCTATTTGGTGCGGATATTGACAAGAGTCCCATCGCTGCTCTTGTTGCCGGAAGGATTTATTTCAATATCAATACGGGTCTGGCCATCATTCGGCCATTCATCTCTAATATGCCCGGTGTTGTCGATTTCGCCGACAATTTTGGCGGTGAGCAAAAAAGGATGTATAATCTTGGAATGGATATCCCCGATGAGGATATGCCTGATGTCGGTTTCAACTGGCTAAAATACATCCTGTCGTGGCCTTGCATTATTTATGACTTCATTTCCCATCGACCCAAGAAAGGAAATGACTTTCTGGTAAAATTCAGAGCTCGCGCCGACAAGCTTCTGGAGCTCGATGTCGAATCTATGAGCACAGACGAGCTTGCCAGGAAGGTGGCAAGATTCCCTCAGGAAAATTGGCGAGATGCCGGCTTGCTGTATTTAGTAACCGGCGCCCCCGCCCTGTTACTATTTCGCAAGATCTGCCGAGACTGGCTCGACGACAAAGACCTCACTATGGCTAATCAATTGTTTTCCGCGCTCGGTGGTATGGCCGACATTGAAGCAAGCCTCCAGCTTTGGCGTCTGGCTGAACTGGCGCACCAGGACAAAGAGACCGAAACGTCTCTATTATCTGAAGGAACTTGGCAGCAAATCCGTGAAAGACTCCATAATACCGAGTTTGGCAGTCGTTTTCTGTCTGCGTGGGATGCTTTTATGAGTGAGCACGGCCATCACTGCCGCGGTGAGCTTGAAATGCGCAATCCCCGCTGGGATGAGCTGCCGGACTACATTCTGGGAATAGTCCGCGGCTATCTGCATTCTGTCGAACAGGTAAATCCCTTGGATAAGCAGCAGCAACTGGCTAATCGGCGTCAGCAACTGACGAACCAATGCCGACAAAGATTGAAAA
>Ga0315293_10004510_pt1 | contig 13175 bp, 18 predicted proteins | sample YL17G13_20_MG_FD_203071 | JGI IMG/M metagenome (GOLD analysis project Ga0315293, IMG submission 203071) | Sediment microbial communities from Yellowstone Lake, YNP, Wyoming, USA - YL17G13_20 | ecosystem: Environmental > Aquatic > Freshwater > Lake > Sediment | place: USA: Wyoming | collected... | reverse complement strand
GATTTGTTTCCTGCGTAAAATTTGTTAGTATCAACTGACAATGTTTCAACAAGAACTTTGATTTTTTCTAATGTTTCCATCTTTATATTTGTTTTTAATTTTATTTTTTATTTTAGATAATCTTAATTTTTTTATCCTGGTAGTAAAGAGAATAAGGAAAAATTAAATCACCAAACTTTTTTCTAATAGTTTGTACAACTCCGTGAACATCTCAATATCGGATTTTGAGTGTTGGTTTTTTCTTGAAAAGATTGAATTAAAGAAATCATTTAATGAATTCTTAACAACTTCTTGTTCTTGGTTGTAAAATACATCCATAAAGAAATTTTTAAAGTAATCATAACTTTCGTCAGTGTTTAAAAAAAATACATTTTCCTTTGAAAAGTTATCTACTGTCTTTTTCCAACACCAATCAAAATGGGAAACTTTATCTTCTAAAGTTAATCCAATGTTGGTTTCTTTGTTATTGTTGGATATGTCACCTAAATAGGTATCTTGAACTAAGTTGAGTAAGGAAAAACAAAAATCTCTGAATAAATCGCTTAATTCAGGAATAATATTGTTGGCTTTATACCAAGCATCAATTTCTTCGTACTCCATCGGTTTAGCTAGCCAATTAAAAAATTGGTCCATATTATACTTCTTCATTATAAAGAAATATACCTATGGACCAAATAAAGAAAAGATTAAATTTATTATTGAGTTTTTCTGTTATAACCAATAAGATTTTTCATTTTTTCCATCTCACTGATTACCTTTTTGTTTTCAACTGACTCTTCAAGTTTGTTAAAAATTTGTTGTGATGCCTTTAACGATTTTAAATTACCGTTTGATTTTTCACTTCCTGCAATGTCAACAGGTGCTGGTTGTCTCTTATAAGATGCGTTCATTTGTTCCGCACCATATAAATTTTCTTTGTAGTTTTTGTAGAATTTTTCACCTACTTCACTTGGGACAACATTACCTAAAGCATTACCGTCTTCATCAACTTGTGCGTTACCAGTAGTTGAGTGACCTTTTAAGTACTTTTCAATTTTAGTATCATCAGGTTTGATTTCATCAAATACTAAATTTGTTTGACCAGGATACGCGAAAGCATCTATGTATTCATCTACAGCGTCCGATGCGTCATAAGCATTTTTCTTGTCATCAGAAACTTCTTTACCAAAATCTTCTCTTGACATAATTTTATTTCCTTTAGGAAAAGACTGTGGGTTTTCCTCATATTCAGTACCCATGTTTTTCATGTAGTCCTTCATTTTAGCCGCTACTTGTTTGATAGCGTCTGTATTTTCTTTCTTAGTTGCTGTCATTGCGGTTTTAAACCCTTTGTCTACAACTTTTTCAGCTTCAACTAATCTTTCAATAAAGTTAATTAATTCAGACTCAGTAAAAACAATTTTTTCTTTAACACTTTCGTGTTTTGCTCCCTTAAAACCTCCAATATTTTTAGCAAAATTTGCCATTTTAACAACTTTACTATCATCAGACTTCATTGCTTTGTCAATACATTTTTTAGTTACTTCACCATCTTTGTCTAAACCATTACTCTTACACCATGCACCAAATTTACCCGAAGTACCTTTTTTTTCTATTTTATTAGTTGCTTTTTGAATAAACTTTTCTTCTTTGGCCTCTTTTACTGGGTATGTTTTTCCGTCAACTTCAAAAGAATTTTTACCATCTTTTTTAGCGTTGGCTAAAGCTCCTGAGAATGCGTTACCTTCTCCCATTTCTTTTTCACTCATTTCATTTTTTCTTGTTCTAACTCTGAATGGTTTACCATCAAATTTTTCTTGATACTTATCAAAGTACATTTTACCATCTTTTGGTCCAAACCATCTTTGATTTTCACCGTGTTTGTTCATTAATGAATCAAAATCTGAAAATTCTTCTTCATCAAAATCAAAATCAAAATCACCAGTATGTTGTCTATCATCTTTGTCATACCATCCATGTTCATCATCAAATGAACCATACATACCTTCTTCTATTTCCCCATCTTCTGAGTCTTTATCAAATCTACCTTGACCAGGTCCAACATAGTGCCAACCTCTAATATCGTCATAATCATATCCTAAATTTCCTAAATATGGGGTTTCTTTTCTGTCTTTTTCACGAGCAACTTCAGGGTCTTCTTTTTTACCAAACATTTTCTTGAATATGTTTTCACCCACTTCACTTTTGTTAGATTTTTTACCGTCTCTTAATTTTTTAAAATCATCCGCAGTAATTTTACCTTTAGGTGATGCAACATCAATTTTAGATTGACCACCATGTAATTCTTCACCCATTTGACCTGAAACGATTTCACCGTATTCATAACCACCTGGTGTTCTATCTTTATCAGACATTTTATCTCTTAATTTCTTAAATATATCTTTTTTAGATATAACTGTTTCAGCAGCAGAATCGTCATCCATATCAGTAATATCAATAAAAGTATCTTCATCTTCCTTGATAATCTTCTTAAGTAAATTTAAAATTTTGTTTTCCATGTTAAATTGTTTTTATATAAATAGTTTAATCCTTGAAAATAGTTTCTTCAATTTCATGTAAAAGTATTGCTCTTACAATATTTTCATGAATATTTTTAGTTTTTGCAACGTTTTTAATTGCTTCGGTTAAATCATCGTCTTCCCATATCTTCAAAGCTTTTATATCACCTTGATTACAATATGGAAAATTTTTACATTTTTTCTTAACTCTAACAAATTTACCACCTTTATATATTGGTTTTTTACCACCTCTCCAATTCTTACTATCTTTAGCTAAAAACATAGGTCCGCTATATTGTCCTGCTGATGACGCTCCTGTTGCTTCTTTGAATTCACCTTTTTCAATTTCGGTGTTTTCTTCTTTCATATGTTTTTTTCTACCTTGACAATGAGCCCTTTGACTGAACCCTTTTGGGTTATTACAGTCAATACTTTTTTTATACTTCTCAGACCATTTTTCGTCTAATTCTTTTTCTTCTTCAACAGGTCCACCTTTTGCTTGAATTTTCTTTGGTGCCTCATCAGCCCACATAGACATTTTAGGTCCCGATAATGGTCCTTCATAACCCCCACCTCCAGTACTAGTTGTTTCTTTAGTCTCAATTTTACTATACAAATCTCTCACTTGTTTTTTAGCCTCAGGTGATGTCAATTGAGCACCTACCTTTTGTAAACTATCTTGGAATTGTTTGGTTACTATGTTCATAATTCAATTACTTAACAATTGCAAAGATTACACCTAAAGCACCTGCGGCAAATCCACCCCACTTAAGGTTTCTTTGTCTAATGTATGCTTTTTTATATTCCTCAGCAATTGATTCTTTTAACTTAACAGTTTCTACGTATTTTTTTTCACTGTCAATATAAAGGTTTATTGTTTGATTGTTATTACTAATAATTGAATCTTTCAATAAAACTTGTTGACTCATTATTGAAACTGAATCTCTTACAATTTTTATTTCTTCGTAACAATTGTTTCTTTGTTGTAAAACTACCAACGCATTTCTTAATGTTGAAACGGGAACTATACAACTATCTTTACTTGATGTTTGCGAACTCTTTTGCGAATAAATCGGCGACATCATTGTCAGAAAGATTGTTGATATAAGTAATATCTTTTTCATGTTGTTCTTTTAATTTTTTTGTTTTTTGGTTTAACTCACCAAGTTTATTATTAAGTTGGGTATTTCTACCTTCAAGTTTTTTTGTCTCATTTGTGATACTATCAATTTGTTCTTTGTTTTTAACAATTAACACTTCTAATGAATCACATTGTTTTTGTAATTCATCAACCTTTGATAAATTGACTGGTTTTGGCATTGTCATTACAACATAACCTATAAACAATAAGACAACTACAATTTCAATGATTGTTCTTTTCATGATATTAATCCTTTGTAGATGTTTTCTTTCTTCCGGCGATTACTTTAGCCCACTTAGATTTGAATTTTTCGTAGAATCCTGTTAGTTTACTAATGGTGTCCATAAACTTCTCATCAAGTTTTAATTGGTTACCGTTGATGTACACACCATTTTGTTCACCAATTGTCATAAAGAATTCAATGTCATGGTCAATAATTTTACCACTCCATTCAACTGAATTTTTATATACATTCAATGGACCAAAGTCAACCAAATCAGATACTTCAGAAACAAACTCATCCATTGTCTCTTGGAATGTTGTTTTGTCATCTGTAGTAATTGATGTTTCAGTTGGGTTTGAACCGTGTATAATTAATATACCACCTGAAACCCTATATTTTTTATACTGGTCTTTTAATGTTTTATTAACATCTTGGTTAATTTTTTCCTCAATATCATTTCCGATATTTGGCGCACCAGTTGGTTGTTCTGTTAGTAATTTAGACCTTTTTAAAAGGTACTTAATTTCGTCGTATTGATTATTGTTCATCATTAAAGTTTTCTAATAAATATACGAAGTTGAAAGCTGGCGACAAATCTGTGTAATCTTCTGACAAATTACTCCTGTTTATTATTCCTTTGAACTTTTCAACACCGTTTATTTTTGTATTATGACCTATAAATTTTTTTGGTATATTAAATTGTTCACATAATATTTCACACAATTCAACCAAACTTTTTAATTGTTCCTCACTGTATTTGTCCCAAAAAAATTTGTTTCTCCATTTCTTTTCATGAACATTAGTAATTTTATTTCCCAACCAATTTGAATAGGTTGTTGATAGTGAATTTTTATTTACCCAACCTAAATTCTCCAAACAAATAACAATTGATTTGTTATTAAGTTTTTCGTCATTTAAAAAATTGGATGATTCATTTGGTATTAGTTTTTCAACAATGGCACCATTTTTTAATATAACATAATTGGGAAGTCGGTCATACTTCCCATTATTTCTAAAATCTAAAGATGTTAAATAATCTTCTCCCACCCTTGATGTGTGACATAGGATAATTAATGTTTTTTGTTTAAACATCCTTGCTGTAAACTAATCTGTTTATTTGTGGTTCAATAACAGGTTCGTCAACAGTATCAGTTACTGGTTCATTTGTTTCAATCTTTTGATTGTATTTTTTTTCAAATAACTCTTGTAACTTATTTAAATCATCTTGTGTTGGTGTATACGGTTGGTATTTTTCAACCATTTCTTTTTCTTTTTTACCCGCCTCAGTTGATAATTCATCAATAATTTCATCGGTAACTTCAACCATTGGTATTGTTTCTAATTTTGTCTGTTCGGAATATTTAACCAACATATGTGCAAATGTTAAAGATATTAACGGTAACATTCCACCTGAAATTAATGCTAACCATCTTTTTTGTGCCAACATATCAGTAATGTCAACACCAAAGGTTTCAAGTAATGGTCCTGCTAATTCTACCCATTGTTTGAATAAATTACCAATAGGGTCAATAAATGAATATGCAAAAAATACGTTTCCAACAAATTGAATAAATGTTACAATTAAAAAAGGAACGTATACAAATCTACCCATGTTTGCTGAAATACCAGCAAGTGCTCCAAGAGCAGCAATTTCAATGGCTACGGACAAATAAATTGCCCAAGAAAAAGGGTTAGTCAAACCGTAAAAAGTTGTTACGTGACTAATTGAAACAAAGGCAACTAATAAAATAGGAATTGTAAATGACGTAGCAATTATTCCTTTTAGATTTTCTCTAACCCAATTCTTGAAACTTTTCATTATCTTGTTTCTTTTTCGTTTTTATAATGATTAATCGGAATGTGTTCCTTATCACTAAGTTCTTCAATTTCAAGAGTTTTCCAATTTGGAGTTGTCTTGATGATGTCTTTCATCTTTTGTTCTGTTACCATTTTTGTATTAATAGAATCAACTTGTTTCTTTAATCTTGAAACTTCTGAACCTGTTCCGCAACTACGGAATAATACAAATACTAAAAGTACTAAAAGAATCCATTCTAAATTTTCTTTAATTTTTTTCATAGTATTTTTTATTAATAAATATTAAAATTTTACAAATAGTCAAATAGTGTTGACGACTCATTACGTAATTTACGTAATGCTTTTTCTTTAATCTGACGTACCCTTTCCTTTGTTAGTCTGAAATCGTTACCAATATCTTCCAAAGTTCTCGGTGTACCAGTCAATCCAAAGTAGTCCTCAATTATAACTCTTTCACGTTCATCAAGAATACCTAAGATGGACATAAGTTTGTCTTTCAACATTTCTTCAGTATTCAATCCTTCATCAGGCATTGATGCGTTATGATTAATAATCATGTCCAACAATGTGTCACCATCTTCATTGATGGTCTGTTGTAAATTAATTGTGGTTGGTAATGTTGCAAGTCGGTTATCAAGTTCTGAAATACCTTTTTCAACTTGTTTCTTTGCTCTATGTAATTCTTGTACTACGTTTACTGGTAGACGAATTGTACGAGCATTTTCGTTGAGTGATTGGAGTATGGATTGTTTAACCCACCACACTGCGTATGAAATAAAACGTAATTTCTTGGTCCAATCAAAATTATTAATTGCTTTCATTAGTCCAAAGTTACCTTCAGCTATAAGGTCAGACAAGTCCAATCCTTGATTTTGGTATTGTTTGGCTACTGTGATTACAAAACGTAAGTTACCTTCAAGTAACTCTTTATGAATTTCTTGTTTTTGACGTTCAGTACAATTATCTGATAGAATCAAATCTGACAATTGACGTTCACGGTCAGGTGTCATTACTTTTAGTTTACGAATGTCCTTTAAGTACGAGGAAATTTCTTCTTGGTTGATTGAGCCTGTGCTCTTTGTAGTTTGGTGGTTGTTAGATAGTTCTGGAGTAGCCATAAAGTAGTTCTTTTTCTTGTTTTGTTAGTTTGTCAATTCCGACTGTTTTAATTTTGTCTAATAATTCGTCTAGTGTTGGCACAATTGCCTGTTTATATATATCATCTGATTCATTTTTGGGACCAAACAAGTTAGTCAAAACATGGTCCATAACTTCAGATATGTGTTTAATGTCATGTTTATCTGACAATTTGTCAGGGTTTATAATGTTGTCATTTTCTAAGTCCATTAATTCATCTTCAATGTCTTTAGGTAAAGATATTAAAATGTTTTTATTGTGTGGTAATAGAATATAATTGTCAATTATATCTTCTAAAACTATTTTACAAAACTCTTTGATATTTTTTGGTGTTTCCTCAGTTTCAAAATGTGATATCACATATTCATCAGTATAATGAAACTTCATAAATTTTGAACATAGAATAGGTTCAAATTGACCTAAAATTTGTTCGAGTAAAAAATTGTTGTCTTTGAAATTTCCAAACAACAACAGGAAATACTTTGTACCCACGACTTCTCTTTTTTTATATGACATATATTTATATTTTATGAAACAAATTATTATTACTGAAAATCAGTTAGCAAATATAGCTAAAAAACTTAAGAAAAACAAAAATGTTGTTAAAGAAGGTAACAAAATGAATGTATCTAACTATATGTTTTTTGGTAATATTGAGCAAATGCATAGACAATTAGGATTATTATTAGAATTAGACCCACAAATGGTTGATTCTATCTTACAAGATGGACATGATTGGGCTGATGACCATATTTCGGAAGCTAAAACCAACATAGACCAAGTATTTGATTTCATGATGAATGAAATTCAATAAGTGAAGTATATTGAGGTGAATTCCTCCAATTACCAAGAAAAAACATAACCTCCTATTAATCGTAGGAGGTTTTTTGTTTTCTTGAATATGTTTTTTTAGAGCTTACAACTCTTACAACATTTTTTCTACGAACAATTTGTGCGATGTGTCCGTTTGATAAACCCTGTTTCCAATCTTTCTTTCCTTCCATAACAATACAAAGATACAACTAAATACACAATTAACCAAATTAATTATTGTGATACCGTTGAAATGTTATCTTTTTTGTTAATCTTCACGATGTTGTTTGCCCAATTTGAAACAAGTGGATTGTGTGTAATTACAAATACCTTTTCAAAGTAATCTTTAATCTTAGTAAAGAATTCCCCTACCATGTCAAGGTTCTCATTTGATACTTTACCAAACACCTCGTCAAATACAACTATGTTTGGTTTAGGTAATGAACATACTTTACTCAATACCGCCCTAAGTGCCAATGACGCAATTGTTCTTTCAAATCCTGAACCACTTGCCATTAGTTTTTCAACACCAGTTCCATTGTCAATCATCATAAACTCAACTTCATTTTTATCATTAATTCTAACTTCAAGTTTAAAGAACGCACTGTCTTGTAATAGACGTTGTAACTCATCATTAATCAAGGGTGTCATGGTCTTCATAATCATTTTAGAAATACCGTTCTTACCAAAGATTTCCAAGTAGGTTTTGTAAATCTTTTCCTTTTCAAACTCAGAGGCAATCTGTGTTATGATGTCTTGTCTGGTTTTCACATCACGTTCACAGTTTTGAATCATTGTTTTGTTAGATGATATTTTTGATGTGTGTGATGTTTTTTCACGTTCAATTTCATCTATGCGAATATTAGCTTTAATGATTTGTTCTTCAATGCTTTTATTCTTTTCAATCTTTGTTTGAACTTGGTGATATCTTTCAAGTTTTCCCTCAGCATTGGCTAACTTAAGACCGTCAGCTTCAAGAGTAAGTTCATACTTTTCTTTAACAAGTTTACTTTTCTCGTATTGTTCAAAATCTTTTTTAAGTTGGGTATAAGATTTTTCTTTGTAGTCAAGGTCTTTCCATTGTTTGGATAACTTGTCAACTTTCTTTTCCCAATCAGATAGTTCGTCTATCTTTTTCTTTGTCAACGCAGCTTCCATCAATTTGATTCCACAATGTTCACATTGAATACCATCACCATACTTTTTAACCAATTCTTCAATCTCTTGAACTTTGTTCTGAGCAAGGATTAGTTCACCATTTGTGGTTTTCATTTCTTCCTTGATTCCATCATGTTTGTCTTCATGATAAAAATCTTTTGGTTCAACAATTTTAACCTCTTTGATTTGTAATTTGGTGGTATTAATCTTTCCTTTTATTACTGAAATTTCAGATTCAAGGTTAGTAGAATTAAGAATTAATAATTCGTGGTCAATGTCATTGTATTTCTGTGAAATTAACCCTTCTTTGTAATCCCTACCTTTTGTTAATCGTAACTCGGCATCTAAAATCTTGACATCCAATTCTTTGTTTTCAACCTCATAACCATCAATTCGGGTGTGTAAACCTTCAATGTCTGATTTCAATGTCTCGGTATTATAGACATTTGACATCATAGATTTGTTAAACTCAGAGTAAAGTTCCTTACCAGTTTCTTCCTTCTTTTTCAAAAACTCAAGACCCAAGAATCTTGATAACACTTGACCACGAGCTGTTGGTTTGGCTTCAAGTAAATCTTCCAAGTTTGATGCTGTGGTCAAGATTGTCATTAAGAAGTCATCAATGTCCCCAATTGAATTCTTGATGAAACTTTCGGTCTCCCTTCTTTGTTCACCTGTAAAGTTTTGTAATTGTCCATCAGCAAGTTTTTTGAAGAAGTCCAATTCGGTTTTTACATTCCATTCACCTGATTTGGCTTTCTTTCTTTCAATTTGACGAACAATAATGTATTCCTCACCATCAATCATAATGTCACCCCTAACTAAAACTTTGTTCTTGTCAGAAAATCTGTTAAATATTTCTTCTGCTTTGGATGTCTTGGTTGTTGTGTTGAAAAATAAGAACAATAACAGGTCAACTGTCAACACCGTTTTTCCACCAAAGTTTGGTGGGTCTGACTCAACTACCGTAATACCATTACACTGGTCAAAATCCAATACCTGATTTTCACCATAAGACAAGAAGTTTGAAAACTCAATCTTCTTGATGTACCACTTTTTAAACGCAGTAACTTCTTGTGATACCATTTTGTTTTCAACTGCCGTATCTAACTTGATGATATCATCAAATAAATTATCTTGACCCTTTTGTTTGATAAGTTCCTTCATCAATTCAATCTGGTAGTTTCGGTCCATAATATTGAACGAAACATCCACAGTTTGTTTTACATCATCAGATGTTTTGACTTTGGTTAATACATTGACATTGGTAGAGTTATATTTCTTTGTGAAATACGTTCTGACACTTTTGATTCTTTCTTGGGTGAAATTCTCAGCAGTATCTTCCCATACCACTTGGATGTAAGGGTTCTCAAGTTTAGATACGTCAAGTTTGTGCGTCATAAATTTAAAGTTCGGTGTTATCGGTGGGTTGAATAGGTCCATCATTTTCTGTGGTTCCTGATGTTCTTATGTGTTCTTCGTGTAATGCTTTTAAGTGTTCAACCATTTTTTGATTGTAAAGTTTTTGATATACTTTTCCAAGTTGTTCATTTTGAGCATTACGCTGTTGCACTTTCTTTTTGTGGTCTTTTCTGTTTCTTGATTTTGGCATATGTGAAAAATATTAATGTTGTTTAAGTATAGGAAAAATAAATGATTAAAAAAAGAAGTCCTCGCAAACTTTCGCTTACAAGGACCATAGTTTTAGTTTTAAATTAGGTTATTTTTTTTCAAACCATTCAATGATTGCATTAACCGCCCAAACTGAACCAGACGCTAACATACCATCAAAGAATATACTAGACACTACGTTTGCGTCAAAACAATAGTTGGTTGGTGAAAACAACACCAAACTCATAAAGAATCCAACCCATGTTGATGTACACATCATACACTTAATTAATCCTGATAAGAATTCACCAAATGATTGAAATGGTGCCTTTTCATCTGCACCCCACTTGTGTAGTCCTTGTCTTAATGATTCAAAGATTGAACCGTAAACTAAAATCTGACTTAATCCATAAGCCATCAAAATCCAAATTGTTAACCACATACTTTCCATTATTTATATAAATTATCATCTAAATTTGAAGAACGTAAATACTTCGCCTTCTCATAGATTTCATTATTTTTTTGTTGTTCCGCTAATTGTTTTTTCAACTCATCAATCTCAATATTTTTGTCCCTAAGACTTTTCATTAAGGTTTGTATTGTATTTTGTAATTGTTGTGAATTATCGTTATCTTGGAAAATATTCTCCATTTCAGTCATCTTAGTGGAAAATACTACTAGTTCTGACTCCAATTCTTCTATTTTAGTGGAAAATATTTTCTTTTCAGATTCCAACTGTACAATTTTTTCGTACAGTTCATTCTCACTTGTTTTGTCACTAATATATTCTATTTTTGTTACAACAATCTCAACAGGAACTTCTTTGATTACGACCCTATCAACAGGTACTTCTTTAATCACTTCAACAATTTTTTCAACCTCTTTGATGACTTCAACGGGTATTTCCACCCATTTTTCTTGAATTACCTCCTTTTCCACCCATTTTTCTTGAATCCCACCCATTTTTCCAACAAGTCCGTATTTTTCAATGTTATATCCAGTCTTGAAGGATTTCTTAATCAACTCATCAGTTGTGATGTTATTAAGTTTGCAAAATAACTCCACCTCCTGTTGTTCAGAATAAGATAGAGTTATTTTGTATTCCATATTAATAATTGTGAAGTTTTTCTTTTCCTGATTCAATAATTGAATAGTCATTCATTTTGAATACCAAGAACGGTTTTGGGTTGTCTAAATCCACAAATTCGTATTTATCATTTTCAACATCATAAATACCATATCCGTGTGACTTTACTGTCTCCCCAAAATTTTGTTGAATCGTTGACCCAACCATGTAAGCTTTCTTTTGGCCGGGGATATCAAATACCTGCCGCTTATGAATATCGCCACAAAGCACAAGGCTACAACCCATGAAACGATGTGTATCAAACCCTTCTTCAAATTTGTAACCAACGTCTGTAGTAAGTCCGACAATCGGTCCATGAAATAATCCAATTTTAACATTTGAAGAATTTGGGTCAATGTCGGGTGTAATGTTGTGGTCCATAAGTGAGTAAACCACCCAATCAATGTTTTCATCTTTATATACTCCTCTATTTTTATAATAGTTTATTTGTTCATTTTGTAGTGAATCAATGATTGGTGATAACGCATCCAATCTTGATGAATTATTTTCAAGGAAATCGTGGTTTCCAATTATTAATAATGTTTTGGCAATCTTTGAACATTCAGTCAGTGCCCAAGCGACAAACTCAATTAGTTCTGGTGTCATTTGGTTCTTTGAATGAACTAAATCTCCCGTAAATACAATACGGTCAGGTGCGATTTCTCTCCATTGTTCAAACATTGTATTCAAAATACCACGATACAAATCATGGTCTTTGAACATTCTTACGTGTAAATCTGAAAAGTGTACAAGTTTCTTAATCATTATCAAATAATTTAAATTCTTGATTTACATGTGAACACTTATCACAACAGTAACTTGGGAATGGTACAATAGTATCCTCATGTGAACCAGTTAATAGTTTTGAAACTTTTTTGATATAAGTAACTTCTCGGAACATATCATGTCCACAAGCCTCGCAAACAACAGATGGTTGTTCTCTAAGGTCAATATTCATTTTTGGGGTATCCATATCCATAAATGAAAGTATAATAAATTAAATTTAAAAAACCAATTTATTTGTTTGGTATTTTTACATAAGGGTGATTACTAAACTTTTCTGAAAGTTTTTCCCAAAACTTTCTTTCTTGTCTGTACTTACCCCTTCTTGCTCTTTGTATTTTCATAGTGTTCAATCATAAGTTTAAGTTCCGCCTGTAAATCCTTACATTTGTATACCTTATAATTATCACTGTTTTCATTTATCCATATCAAATAGCTATCCCCTATCTTAAGATTGGTATTCTTTTCTATAATATGTTTGTATAGACCTAATTGAAGTGAGTATGTGTTCATTTCACATTCATCTAAATGTGATATTGGTTTTAGGTATTTGTTACCATATGAATTACTCATTTTAATTTCTTTGTTGGTTTTGTAATCCCATATCTCAAGCATTTGTGATTTCTTATTATAAAACAAACAATCCACCATACCAGCAATTTCATAGTCGTGGTCACAAACAACCAATTCCATTTTAACAGGAATTAAATTTTCTTTTGCTTGTTCATAAAATACATGAAACATTGTCTCACATTTTCTAAATTTTTCTTCAATAATATCGTGTCCAAATGATTTAACAGATTCTGATGGGTCATAAGGAAATGATTTGTTATTCCACCAGTTTTCTGCCATGTCGTGAACCAATGT
>Ga0315293_10004508_pt1 | contig 13177 bp, 8 predicted proteins | sample YL17G13_20_MG_FD_203071 | JGI IMG/M metagenome (GOLD analysis project Ga0315293, IMG submission 203071) | Sediment microbial communities from Yellowstone Lake, YNP, Wyoming, USA - YL17G13_20 | ecosystem: Environmental > Aquatic > Freshwater > Lake > Sediment | place: USA: Wyoming | collected... | reverse complement strand
CGGTCAGCGCGTTCTGGACCCTGGCCCCGGTCTCGAGGCCGCGGGTGTGGAGGAAGGTGAAGACGGCGATGATGAGGATGGCATAAAGTTTTTTCATGACCGCCGCTTCCGAGGCCCCTCCGATGACGCCGGGGTGGAGGAGGCCGGGGAATGCCCGGGTCAGGTATTCCGAGAAGCCGATAGCCGAAGCGGCGATCGGCGCCGAGAAGCCGACGAAGAAGGAGACCCAGCCGGAGAGGAAGCCGAGAATGGGGTGGTAGAGCCGCGACAGGAAGGCGTATTCCCCGCCGGCGTGGGGAAAGGCGGCGCCGAGCTCGCCGTAGCTCAGAGCGCCGCAGAGGGCGATCAAACCGCCGACGACCCAGAGGCCCAGCATGACCACCGGATGGTGGAGGTCTTTCATCAGGAGCCCCGACGTCGTGAAGATGCCGGCGCCGACCATGTTGGCGATGACGATGTTGGTCAGCGGGAAGAGCCCGAGTTTCCGCTCGAGCCCGTTCGCGGGGGCTTCAGGGGTCATGTTTCTGCCCTTTCTTCAACGGTCTCGCCTATTCTAACGTCGCTGCGGCCTCTCCGGTTCCTTGCCGTCTCCCGAGGCACTACTTTATCTGCCGCGGGAAACCCTGTCAATTCAAGAGGGGGTCAAACCTACCTTTTGCAGCAAAAGGTAGGTTTGACCCCCTCTTCAGCTCACCTTTTTCCACCGCAGGCGGTTCGCGATGAGGGCGAAAATGAAGAGCGGCCCGGCGAAGGCGGCCGCCCCGGCCGCGAAGCCGATGTTCGTACCCTTGACGAGCTCGACGCCCCAGCCGAACTGATCGTCGTTGACGAGGTAGGTCCAGGTCGAGGACGGGCCTTTCAGGCCTTCGGCGTCGATGTCGACGGGGCCTTCACTCTCGATGAAAGACTCTAACATCTTCTCCACCGCGTGCCCAATCTTTTCCTGGAGGCCGAGGAAGGCCTCGGTCGCAGCGCTCTGAAACTCCTGGAGCGGCTCTTTGCGCCCGATGGAGACGAGGTGGATGCCCTCGCGGAGGTCGGCCAGCCAGGCCAGATGGTCGGCCCACGCGCCATCGATATGGAAGAGCGCGGCCCGGCGGGCCATACGGTCGAAGGGCTCCCGTCCGAAGCGGGCCGATCCTGCCGCGGAGAGCTCCGGAGAGGGACGGAACGGCGCGTCCGCGCCAGCCGGCAGGTCAAGGGACGAGCCTTCGGCTCGCCATTCGCCCGTGGCATATCTACGGGCGAGTACGGCGGAAGTGGACCCCCGGGCAAGCCCGGGGCCCCTGCCGCTGTCGAAAACGCCGTCCCGCCAAACGGCGACGATCCGCCTCTGCGTCTCGACGAGGGTGGAATAATCCCAGAGAGCCCGGCGGATGTCCAGGTTCCGGCCCTCGATAACGCGCTGGCCGTGGAGAATATCCTTGCGCAGCAGATCGTCGTCGACGGCGCCGGCCCGGCGGTCGAGCCGGTAACGCTTGAACAGCCTGCGGCTGAGCCCGTATCTCTCGAAAATATCGTCCTCCAGGCTGATGAAGAACCGGGACGAGCCGGGGTCGCCCTGACGGCCGGCCCGGCCGCGGAGCTGACTGTCGATGCGCAGGCTCTCGTGGCGGTTGGTGCCGATGACGTAGAGACCGCCCAAGGCCGCCACTTTGCCGAGCTCCTCTTCGCGCGGCCCACCGAGCTTGATGTCTGTACCCCGGCCGGCCATGTTGGTCGAGATGGTCACCGCGCCAGGGGCGCCGGCCCGGGCGATGACCGCGGCCTCGAGTTCGTCGTTCTTGGCGTTGAGGATATCACAGACGATGCCCGCCTCCTTGAGCGCCGCGGCGAGCCCCTCCGATTCCCTGACGCTCGACGTCCCGACGAGAATGGGGCGACCCTTCCCGTGAACGCCGGCAATCTCATCGACCAGCGCCGTGAGCTTGGGCACCTTGTGGGTAAAGACAACGTCGGGGAGATCGCGGCGGACGCAGGGCTTGTGGGGCGGAACGACCACGACCCCCAGCCCGTAGAATTCCTTGAGCTCACGGGACGACGTCCGGGCCGTAGCCGTCATCCCGCAGAGCGCCAGGTAGAGACGGAAGAAATGCTGGAGCGTGATGGAGCCGAGGATGCGGCCTTCGGAGCCGCGGCGGACGTTCTCCTTGGCTTCGACGGCCGCCTGGAGGCCGTCGGGCCAATGGCGCTTGTCCATGACCCGGCCGGTGAACTCGTCGACGATCTCGACGCGGCCAGCGCGGACGATGTAGTCGACGTCCCGCTCGAGGAGGGTCTCGGCGTGGAGGGCACAGTGGACGGCGGCCAGGATCATTTCGTTTTCCGGGGCGAAAAGGTTGCCGCAGCCGAGCAGGTGCTCGATCCTGCCGATGCCGCCGTCCGTGGGGAAGACGTTGGCGTTCTCCGCGTCGGTCTCGTAGTCCTTCCCCCGTTCGAGGCCGCGGACGACCGCGGCCAGGCGGCCGGCGTCGGCGCCGGGCGCTCCGGCCGTCCCCGCAATGACGAGCGGGATGCGGGCTTCGTCGACGAGGATAGAATCGGCCTCGTCGACGAGGGCCGCGTCGAACGGCCGGTGAACGAGCTCCGCGGGCTCATAGGCCAGGCGGTCACGGAGGTAGTCGAAACTGGCCTCCTTGGCCGTGGCATAGACGACGTCGCAAGCATAGACGGATCTCTTCGCCGGCATATCCAAGCCCTCCTGGACGACGCCGACGGAAAGACCCAGCAGGCGGTAGATCGGCCCCATCCAGGCCGCATCGCGGCGGGCCAGGTAATCGTTGAAAGTCAGGATGTGGACGGCCCGGCCGGAGTGGGCGAAAAGCGAGGCCGGAAAGACGGCGGCTAGGGTCTTGCCCTCCCCCGTCGGCAGTTCGGCGATCTTGCCGTCGGCCATGGCCAGACCGGCGATCAACTGGACGTCGTGGACGGCGAGGCCTGTCGCGCGGCGGGCGGCCTCAGCGACGAGGGCAAAAACCTCGACCTTCGCCGTCTCCTGGTCCTCAGTTGATACCTCGCCCTTGAGGCGCCGGCGCAGAGATACGGCCAGGCTCCCGAGCTCCTCGTCGGATTTCCGGACGAGCCCTTCCGTTTCATGGAAAGCGCGAATTTTCCGGACCGTCCGCGCGTACACCGTCAGGTCGGTTTCGACGGGAACGCCGCGGAACCGGTTGAAGGCCGTGCAAAGCCTGGCCAGGAAACCGCTTCGCAAGTCTGTCGCCGCGCCGGCTCGGGGATCTTCGTCCGTGCGACGCCCCTTGGGAAAATAGCGATGAGATGTATCGATCAAGCAATTCCTCCTCTCGTTGCCTTGAATGTTTCCGCGGACGGAGTGACGGAAAAAGAGGAGGTCAAAGAGGAGGGCTTCTGAGGAGGGTCGGCCCGGCGAAGCGGGATACGACGGCGCGGTCACCGAAGGGCTCCCCGCGCGGCTGGACCGCGAGGAGGACGCCGAAGAAGAAAAAGGCGAGAATGAATGGCAGCGGCAGGAAAAGGACGGCCAGGATCAGGAATGGGATCGCGAACCGGGTGATCATCGTCTCTTACCCTCCATCATCTATTTTAGGCTGCTTCCGGCCGCCCGTCAACAAGAGGGGGTCAAACAAGAAGGCAGGGATGAATTCAGGAAAGGGCCAAACGAGAAGGCGGGCAGTTAAGAAGGGGTCAAACCTACCTTTTACACTTTTCGGGTCAAAAAGGGTGTAAAAGGTAGGTTTGACCCCATCTTGAAATTCATCCCTGCCTTCTTGTTTGACCCCCTCTTGATTTATTTAGACCGCTTATACTCAAAAACTCCGCCCGGCTGGCTGACCTCGGCGCCGGTCACCTGCCCCTTGGCGTCCTCCAAGAACCTGACCCGGACGACCTTGGCCGCCTTGAGCGAAAATTCCCCGCCGACTTCGGGCACGAGGTCGTAGACCGGTTGTCCCGGAATAAACAGCGTCAGCGTATCGCCCTTCATGCTGACTGTCACGGTCTGGGAAGCCAGCGTGTAGGAGCCCAGCAGCGTCTTGAGATAAACCGGGTCGGACAGCCGGGCTTCGGGCTTTTTGACGAAATAGATATCGTCAAGCGACGGCTCGAAGGGTATGGCCACGCCGACGACGTTGCCGTTGACGTCGGTCCGGAAGGTCAGTTTCATATCCTCGAAGGTCGGGTCCTCGGACTTGCCACCGTTGAACGTCTCGTAGTGCCAGTGAGCGAGCGGGGTCGCGATGTCGTTGTAAAGGAAGCCGAGTTGGGTCCCCTTGAGCGTGACCTTGAGGTCTCCATATCCGGGATGGCGGTACTCGCCCGCGTACTCGTCGAGCTTGTGGGCCGGGGACGTTCCGGGCCGCCGGCGCGTGGCTTTTTTCTCCTCGGCCTTTTTGCCGACCGCCTCGCCCTCGGCCAGCCGCTTCGCGGCGTCGCCGATCCAATCCACGGCCTCGAGTCCCAGGATGCGGTCGGCGGCCGTCCGGATGAGGAGTTCTGACAGGCCGGTCCCGTTCTTGTTCGTCAGGACCACGAAGCCGAGCCCGTCGTTCGGCAGGAGGCTGACCATGGCCGAGAAGCCGTCGATGTTTCCGCCGTGGTGGACGCGCCCATGCCCCCGATAATTATCAACCATCCAGCCCAGGCCGTAGTCGGGCGCCGTGATGTCGGGCCGCGTCGAAACGCCGCCCGTCGTCATGTACGGCGTGTGCAGGTCGGCCAGGGTGTTTGCGCCGATGACCTGCTTATCGCCGTATTTGCCTCCGTTGATGTGGACGGTGACCCAACGGCTCATCTCGTTCGCGGTCGAGTTGATGGACCCGGCGGGACCGACGAGGGAGATGTCGCGGAAGGGGATCTTCACGACCTTGCCGTCGCGCTCGTCGTAGGGCAGGGCGAAATCCTTGTCCTTTTGGGATTCGGCGACGGAGAAGTTACTGCGGCTCATGCCCAAAGGGTCGAAAACGAGCGTCCGGACGGAGTCTTCCCAGCTCTTCCCCGTCAGCGTCTCGACGAGATATCCCGCCGTGAGGAACATCATGTTGTTGTACTGCCACTTTTCCCGAAGGTCGGCCGTCGGCGGCAGGTAGGCCAGACGGCGGACGAGATCCTCCCGGGTCGCGGTGCGGTTGTTGTACCAGACAAGGTCGTGACGCGGCAACCCCGACCGATGAGTGACGAGGTCGCGCGGCGTCAGGCGCTCGCCGGCTTGGGCGTCGTAGAGGCGGAACCAGGGGATATAATTACGCACGGGTTTGTCCCACTCGACTTGGCCCTGGTCGACGAGAGTCCCGAGCGTGAAGGCCGTGAAGGCTTTGGTCGACGAGCCGATGGCCATGAGGGTATCGGCCGTCATGGGCAGCTTGTCGTCCACGTCCCGGAAGCCGAAACCCTTGGAGAATATGATCTCCTTGTCCTTGACTATGGCGATGGCCGCGCCGGGGACCTTGAGCTGGGCCAGGCCCTTGGCGACGACCTCATCGAAGCCTTCGAGGGCCTTTTTCGCCTTGGCCGCGGGGTCGGCGGCCCGGGCGAGCTCGAAGGGGAAAGAGCCGCCGCCCTGGCTGAACTTACCGCTGATCTTGGCCCCGTCGGCGTTCATCTGCCCCTTGAACGTCGGGTCGCCCGGGATGCCGGAGATGGCGAAAGCGACGTCCATCCCCTCGACCTTGATGCCGGCGAGGGGCAGGTCCTTGGCGCCCTGGACCGGAATGGAAATGTCGCCTTTCCAGGTGCCGTCTGCCTGCTTGACGAAATCGAGGTTCACTTCGAGCTTTGAGCCGGGGACATCGATCGTCCCTTCCCAGTGGCCGGCGAGATCCTGGGGCGGCGCCGCGGCGGCAGGGCCGGAAACGGCGATCAGGCAAATAGCGAGCAGGACAAACAATGTTCTTCCAACGTTCTTCATGGCGTCTCCTTTCGAGCGGGTCAGCGAATTTCTAGCATATCGCGGGGGCGGGCGCAATCCTCGGTCTTGAATTCTCCTCACTTTTTTTTCATAATAGGGCAGCATTGAACACGCCGATACGCCGCCGCCCCTCATCCCGCCCGCCGAAGGAGCGTCCCTTCGTTGGCTGAGTTCCTCGAATTCCGAGGGGTCTCCAAACGTTTCGGGACCGTCCAGGCCGTCGACGGTGTCTCCCTCGAGATCAAGAAGGGCGAATTTTTCTCCCTTCTCGGTCCTAGCGGCTCCGGCAAGACGACCATGCTGCGCCTCGCCGCGGGCTTCGAGGACCCGGACGCGGGCCGCGTCTTCCTCGACAGCAGGGACATCACCGGGCTCCCGCCGAACAAGCGCAAGGTCAACACGATCTTCCAGAGCTACGCGCTCTTTCCCCACATGACGGTCCGCGACAACATCGCTTTCGGCCTGACCATCGCCAAGCGCCCCAAGGCGGAGGTCCGGGACGAGGTCGACCGGATGCTCGAGCTCATCCGCATGGCCGACCAGGCGGCGAAAAAGCCCGACCAGCTCTCCGGCGGGCAAAAACAGCGCGTCGCCGTGGCCCGGGCCCTCATCAACAAGCCCGATGTCCTCCTCCTCGACGAGCCCCTGGCCGCGCTCGACCTCAAGCTCCGCCAGAAGATGCTCATCGAGCTCGACCTCATCCACGACCAGGTCGGCATCACCTTTCTCTACGTCACCCACGACCAAGCCGAGGCCATGAGCCTGAGCGACCGGATCGCGGTCATGGACGGCGGCCGCATCGAGCAGATCGGCGCGCCGGCCGAGATCTACGAATCCCCCCGGACGAGCTTCGTCGCGGCCTTCATCGGCGACACCAACTTCCTCGAAGGCCGGGTCGAGGCCTGCCCGGACCGTGAGTACTGCCGCCTGGCCATCGCCGGGCTCCCGGGGATCCACTGCTTCAACGACAAGTCGCTCCAGCCCGGACAGCCCATCTATCTCAGCATCCGGCCGGAGAAGATCCACATCTCCCGGGAGCGGCCCGAGGAGAAGCCCCAGCGGAATTACCTCCCGGCCGTCATCGAGGACGTCATCTACCTCGGCTCCAACACGAAATACTGGGTCCGGGCCGGCGGCTACAGGATCCAGGTCTTCCGCCAGCATGCACGCTATTTCCTCGACGAGCAACCCCTTCGCTGGAAGGACGAGGCCTGGATCTGGTGGCACGCCGACGACGGTTTCATGCTCGACCACTTCCGCAAGGCGGACGAGGGCCTGTTGGCCGTGCCGCCGCAGAGCGTCGGCGAGCCCCTAAACGGGAAATAGGATGGGGAAGATGGGGTCAAACCTACCTTTTGCTGCAAAAGGTAGGTTTGACCCCATCTTGAGGCGCCGCCGGGCCGAGTGGCTGACCTCCCTGCCAACCCTGGCCTGGCTCGGCCTGTTCATCGTCGTCCCGACGGTCCTCGTCTTCGTCATCGCCTTCCGTACGGCCAATCCCTACGGCGGGATCGGCGGCGGCTGGACCCTGGACACCCTCCGCTTGCTCTGGACCCCGAGCTATCTGGCCATCGCCTGGCGGACGCTCTGGATCAGCCTCCTGACGACGGTCATCTGTCTCATCCTGGCCGTTCCCACCGGCTATTCCATCGCCCGGGCTTCGGAGAAATGGCGGAACCGGCTGCTCATGCTGGTCATCATCCCCTTCTGGACGAGCTTCCTCGTCCGCGTCTTCGCTTGGAAGTCCCTCCTCCATCCCGAAGGGTTGATCAAGAAAGCCCTTGAGGCCCTGGGGCTCGTCGGTCCGGAAACGACCCTCCTCTATAACCCGACGGCCGTAGTCCTGGTCATGGTCTACACGTTCCTGCCGTTCACCATCCTGCCCATCTACGCGGCCGCGGAAAAGTTCGACTTCCGGCTGGTCGAGGCGGCCCGCGACCTGGGCGCCCGGCCTTTCCAGGCCTTCCGCCGGGTCTTCCTCCCGGGGATTCGCCGCGGGCTCCTGACCGCGTTCCTCGTCGTCTTCATCCCCGCCCTGGGGTCCTACATCATCCCCGACCTCGTCGGCGGCCCGTCCGCGGAGATGCTGGGGAACAAGATCGCCCAGCGGGTCTTCACCGATCGTAACCTGCCCCATGCGAGCGCCCTGTCGGCCGTCCTCGTCTTGGCCGTGCTCGCGCCCCTCATCGCCGTCCTGGCGCTCCAGCGCAAGAACAAGAAGTCCGACATCATCATGGGGGAAGCACCGTGAGGAGGAGCCGCCTTCCCCTCGTCGTCACCGCCCTCGTCCTGGCCTTTTTCTACCTGCCCATCCTCATCCTCGTCGTCAACTCCTTCAATCCGGCCCGCTTCTCCAGCCGCTGGCAGGGTTTCTCGCTCGTCTGGTACGCCCGGCTCTTCGAGTCGCCCGAGATCTGGCAGGCCCTAAGGAACACGCTCATCATCGCCGTTTCGGTCACGGCCGTGTCCGTCGTCCTGGGGACGGCGGCGGCTTTCGCCCTCCATCGCTACGCCGCAAGCCGCCTCCAGCGGGTCCACTACACCCTAATCTACACGCCTCTCGTCGTGCCCGAGATCCTGATGGGCATCAGCCTCCTGATGTTTTTCGTCGCGGCCGGCGTCCCGCTGGGGTTGTTCACGATCTTCCTGGCCCACGTCACCTTCTGCGCGAGCTACGTGGCCATGACCGTGCTCGGCCGGCTCCAGGATTTCGATTTCTCGGTGATCGAGGCGGCCCAGGACCTCGGCGCGAGCCCGTGGCAAAGCGCCCGGAAGATCCTCATCCCCATGCTCATGCCGGGGATCGTCGCCGGGGCCCTGCTCGCCTTCACCCTGTCGGTCGACGACTTCGTCATCACTTTCTTCGTCGCCGGGCCCGGCTCGACGACCCTGCCCCTCCGTATCTACAGCATGATCAAGTACGGCGCGCCGCCGATGATCAACGCCCTGTCGACGCTCCTCCTGGCCGTGACGCTGACGGCCGTGCTCGTCAGCCAGCGCCTCGTAAATCGGCGAAAAGATACCGGGAATCCCGGGACCAGAGAATAATTTGGGACATAACCCTTTTCTCCTGAAAAGGGATTGTGTCCCGTGAATTTTTCAGTGCGAGGCGCGTCCGGTTGAAAAGATAGCCGGGCTGGGTTATATAAGGACCTTCGGGAAACACGGATGAGAAACGGAGGCGGTGTCTTGCGCTTTGTGGCGGGCGCCGTCCTGCTCGTCCCTGTCCTCATCGCGCCAGCCGGCTGCGGAAAACCCCGGCCCGTCCTCAGCGTCTACACCTGGTCCGACTACATCAAGCCCGGGCTCATCCGGCGGTTCGAGCGCGAGCACGCCTGCCGGGTGGTCCTGGACACCTTCGAGTCGAACGAGGCCATGTACGCCAAGCTCAAGGCCGGCGCTTCGGGCTACGACCTGTTGACGCCCTCGAGCTACATGGTCAGCCTCATGCACGACCAGGGCATGCTGCTGCGCCTCGACCGGAGCCTGCTGCCCAATCTCGCCCACGTCGACCCGGAATATCTCAAGATCGCCGTGGATGGGACGATGGACCATTCCGTCCCGTACATGCTCGTCGTGAGCGGCATCGCCTATCTCGAGGGACGGGTCAAGGACGTCGTCCCCTCCTGGAGTATGTTCGGCCGGGCCGACCTCCGCGGCCGGATGACGATGTTCAATGACATGCGCGAGACGATCGGCGCTGCCCTTAAGAACCTGGGGTACAGCATCAACACGACGAGCGAGGCCGAGTTGGCCGAAGCGGAAGCGCTCCTCCTCGAGTGGAAAAAGAACCTGGCTAAGTTCGAGAACGAGCAGTACAAGATCGGGCTGGCTTCCGGGGAGTTCCTCCTCGTCCACGCCTGGAACGGAGACGTCTTTCAAGTCCGCAAAGAAAATCCGGACGTACGGTTCCTCGTCCCCGAGGAAGGGACGATCATTTCCTGCGACGACCTGGTCATCCCGACCGACGCCGGGCAGGTCGCCCTGGCCCACGCCTTCATCAATTTCCTCCACGAACCGGGGGTCGCGGCCGAGAACACAGAGTTCATCTACTTTCTCTGTCCGAACAAGGATTCCTACCCCCTGCTCCCCGCGGAAATCCGCGACAACCCGGGGATTTTCTTGAAGCCGGAAATCCAGGCCAAGAGCGAAACGATCGCCAACATCGGCGCGGCCAACGCCCTCTACGTCAGGGTCTGGGACCGCCTCAAGTCCGCCCGTTAAGAGGGGGTCAAACCTACCTTTTGCAGCAAAAGGTAGGTTTGACCCCCTCTTGGAATTAATAATTGAACGTGTAGTTGAACTTCACGTACAGGGCCCGGCCGCTCGAAAGCGGCGGCACGGGCATTCTCGCCAAGCGGTCGGTGTTCAGCCCTTCGTTGTAGACGAGATAGACGTCGGTCCCTTCCCGGGGGTTGAACCGGAAGCGGATATTCGCCGATACCGCGTCTTCCGCGCCGTCGTATTGGACGAGGGCGCTCGCCGAGAACTTGATGCTCAACGTCGCCAGCGCTTTGAGCTGCCCAATGGGAGCGAAGAACGATTGGCCGCGATCGGGGAACCGGACCAGGTTGTACTGGAACATGCCGCCAATCTCGAGGTCAGGGATCCCCGACCACGTTGGCGTCACCCCCAAAGTGACGCGCCAGCCATCAAAGTAGCCGCCGACGTCCCCCGTCAGGAGCGTATTGAAGAGACGCCCGGAAGGGGTCTGGAGCTGGAAGGTCAGGCCGGGATAGACGTAACGCCCGACGGGAACGCTGACGTCGTCGGAAAGCTCGTAGGGCTCGGTCAGATTGTCGATATGGAGCTTGGGCTGGATCATGCCGGCGAAACCGCTTTTGGCCCCGAATTCCCAGCCCGGGCCGATCTCGGCGAGCATGAGTCCCATATTCGCGTTGTCCCAGTACACGCGTGTCTCGAAGAAGACGTTGTGGCTCGTCAGCGCCGAATCCTTGCCCGGGAACCAGCCGTAGAGGGTCCGGGTGTAAAAACCGGTGTAATTGTCCAGCATCATGAAGCCCATGCCGGGGTTAAAATCCTGCCCCGCCCTGGCGAACCGAAGCGTCGTCCCGAATCCCTTGTTCGTCCGACGCTCGACCATCACGGCGACCCGCGCGGAATCGAGGTCAAAGGTCCGATTGGCCGCCCCGTCCTCGTAGGTCTGGGCCCACTGCAGCGTGAAATAGTCGTCGCCTCGGATCCGCCAGATCCAGTCGAGGCCGTAGGCGACGTTATAGCTTCCGTCCGTGCCGAGGCGGCTGGTCAGCATTCCGCCAAGGTAGGAATAGGGGTTGATGATCTGACGCCGGAGCCGGAGGACCCCGAAATTCTCGGAGGGATTGTCTTCGCGAGCAGCGGTCTGCATGTTCAGCAGGCCAACGTCCCATCCCCCCAGGCGGCCGACCAGCCGAGCACCGCCGAAGATGCGGGCGAGCCGGAGTTCATTATCGTCCACGTCGCCGACGAGGCCGATCCGGCGGCTGTAGAAAAGCGTGTTCGGTCCGCCCATGTTGAAATCGAAATTGCTCGATCGCTCCTGGAAGAAAAGCCGTTTCTCCGGGAAGAACACGGAAAACCGGGTCAGGTTGACCTGAACGTCATCGGACTCGACCTGAGCGAAGTCCGGATTGACCGTAGCATCGAGCGTCAGGTTGCCGGTCAGTCCGTACTTGAAGTCGAGGCCCAGCTCGAACTTCGGTGAGCCGCCCTCGACGTAGGCGGTCTCCTCGTCGTTCAATTCGTACGTCCGGTCGAAGCCGGCCAAGACATAGGGTGTGAGATAGAGCGGCCGGCGCGCCTTCAGGCCGGGCCAGACGCTTTCCTGGTACTGGGAGGGTTTCCAGGCGCTCATCTGTCCCCAATTCATGGGGATGGCCGGGAAGACGTCGACCTCGTTCCGACGGGAGACCCAGCGGAAGACGGACACGCCCATGACGACTTCGCCGCCCTCGGTTTGGAAGCGGAGGCTCGAGAGAGGGATGCGCATCTCGACGAACCAACCGTCCACCGTGCGGGCCACGGCGACGTCCCAGAAGGTGTTCCAGCTCAGGTTCATGGGCACGTCGGTCGACTGATGGACCTGGGCGTCGCGGAAGATGGCGGCATCAAAGCGCAAGCCAGAGGGCGTCGTAAGGAAGGCCAGGGCGTTCTCCTTGTCATTGAAGGTGTCGAAGAAAACGCCGAACCAGTCCGAGGTCGCCACCATGGCGTCGCGCTTTTTCGTCTGGGCTTGGATCTTGTCCGGCTCGCTGTCGTAAAGGCGGCCGGCGGCATAGACGAAATCGTCGTCATATCCGAGAAGGGCCTCAGTCCTCTCCGAGCAAGCCTCGCCGAAGCTCGGCGACTGCATGACCAAGCAAATAGGCGGCACGGCTTGCCAGGCGGGCTCATCGCTGCGTCCGTCGAGGGTGATGGGTCCCGAGAGGCGCGAGATGACGATGCGCTGGGTACGCGGAAGCTTGAGGATATCCACGACCGCGGTCGGCGGGGTCTGGGCGGGGAGGGACTTCGTCAGAACGGTCAGAACGGCGAGGAGGAAGCCAGCTCGCTTGAGGCCCGCCCGAAAATTCATTTAGCGCGTTTCGATCCGGGCGCTTCGAATGACGACGGGCTCGAGCGGCTTGTGCATGGCCATCTTCTTGTCCGGCCCCTCCCACCTCTCCTCGACCGGGACCGCGGCGATCCTCTCGAGGACATCGGATCCCTCGACCAGCTGGCCGAACACCGTGTACTTGCCGTCGAGGTGGGGCCGGGCCGCGACGCAAACGTAGATCTCGGAGTCGCCGCTCCATTCGTCGCCCGTCCGGCCCAAGCCGAGGGTGCCGATGACATGCGGCCTGGCGTTGAATTCGGGCGGCAGCTTGGGCGCGTCGCCGCCGCCGGCCTGGATGACGTGGCCGCGGACGACCCGGTAGAAGTCCTTGCCGTCGTAAAAGCCCTTGCGGACGAGGGCTTTGAACTGGGCGACGGTCTTGGGCGCGTCGGCCTCGAAAAACTCGAACACCATCGTCCCCATATTGGTTTCCATAACGCAGACTTCGGATGCCCCGGGGACCGAAGCTTGGGACCGACCCTGCTGGGAAGAGCTCCCGGGGAGGGTCGCGACGTAATTCCCGACCCCGACGACGATCGTCGACAGGATGAGGACGACGATCCCGGCCACGACGAGGCTGCGCGTCGGCTTCCCCGTGGCTTTCCATTCGTGGAAATAGATCCCCCACAGGCTGCTGAAGGTGATGATGAAGGCCATGTGGATCGTCCAGCTGGAGAAGTCGTACTTCCCCATCTTCGTCG